>ENA-OQBL01001257-OQBL01001257.1-human-gut-metagenome-genome-assembly--contig:-NODE-1257-length-10254-cov-2.018268_pt1 | contig 10254 bp, 13 predicted proteins | sample MGYA00242747_ERZ504553 | MGnify/ENA primary metagenome ERZ504553 (study PRJEB26092, sample SAMD00036240) | human gut metagenome | host: Homo sapiens | study: EMG produced TPA metagenomics assembly of...
CCTTTGTCATGATATACTTCGAATCCGTATCCGGCGATGGAACAGATCAGAAGGCAGATCACTGTAGTCAGGATTGCATAGAAGAAGGAGTTTCCAAGTGCTCTCCAAAGTGGCTGCTGGGATGTCAGGTTCTTAAAGTTCTCCATGAAATAGCTTCCCGGAATAATACGTCCGCGTGATAACATCCGTGGAAGTATTACGTAGCTGCTGAAATCATCCAGTATAGCGGGAAAAACGGAGAAAAATGTACAATGATCGAAAAATGTATGTAGGAATCAATCTTCTCTGGATTGCGGAATTTGATTTTTCTTAGTCACGAGTATCACCTACTTTCAAGTTGATAAATGCCAGAACCGCTACCATAATGAATATGATAAATGACATTGCTGCTGCATATCCGAAGTTCGGCACGTTGACAAAAACAGGTATTATAAACATAATGTGACATTGTGATGGTTGAGTTTGCAGGACCACCCTTTGTCAGGTTCATGGACTCATCAAACAGCTGTAAGGTACCGTTGATGGACATGATGAAGGTCATGATAATAGTGGGCTTCAGAAGCGGTACTGTGATCTTCCAGAAGGTTTTCCATCCGTTTGCACCATCGATCTTCGCTGCCTCATAAACAGAATATTCGATGTTCTGAAGTCCTGCCAGATAGAATACCATGTTGTATCCGGTCCATCTCCAGATCAGGGCGATGATAATAACAATCTTTGCGCTGGTGGAGTTTCCAAGGGAAATTATATCCTGTGGAGAGAATTCCCATTTTCATCAGAACACTGTTGATCAGACCGTCTGTTGCAAACATGGAACGGAAGATCAGTGAATAGGAAACCAGGGAAGTTGCACATGGAAGAAATACACATGTACGGAAAAAAAGCCTTTGAACTTCAGGTCTTTGTTGTTCAGAAGCTGTGCAAGCAGAATCGCAAGAATCAGCATGATCGGAACCTGAATGATCAGATACAGGAATGTGTTGCCAATGGACTGCTGGAACACTTTATCTGCAAGGATACGTTTGTAGTTACTGAAGATTGGATCTGCAAAACGCATATTTGCGCCGGCACCTGTCTGCAGGGAAATGATAAATGCCCGGATCATTGGATAAAAGCTCATGATGGCGATCATGATAGAAGCTGGTGCCAGGAATATCCATCCGGCAGCTTTCTGCTTCGCAGCCAGTGTCATACCATTTTTTCTTGGAATTCACAGGAACTCCTCCTTTCAAGCCTATATATACTGCAACTTTTCCATCTAACAGCTGTACCAGTGAGCAAAAATGCTTTTTATGTGACTTCCCTTTTTGCTCAGCCGTACAACTGTTAGATAGGCGCCTGTATGGAGTAACAGGCATTTTCTTTGAACAGAAAACGGAGGACTACTTAGCAGTCCCCCGCCTCCTAATAATTAATTCCTATTTAATTTCAATTACTTGTCCCGGACAGGATTACTCAGTCATCTTGAATGCCAGTGTATCCTGTGCTTCCTGAAGAGCGTCTTCCTTAGCTGTTCCGTTTACGATATTAACAACAGCTGTGTTTACGCACTCTCTTGCCTCATAGTGATATGGAGTCTTTGTGAACTCCGGAATATGAGAAGAGTACTCTACGATTGTTGAGAAAATCGGCTGTCCGCCAAAGAACTCGTTTGGCTCGTTGTAAACATCAGACTCACCAGCTGGCAGATAGCAGGAGATAGCACCTGTCTCAGGAAGGATTGCATCATAGAAGTCTGTGCTGGAGCCAAATGTGCTTGCAAGGAAGTCCTCAGCAAGCTCTACGTTCTTGCAGTTAGAGGTAATATACCAGGAAGATCCACCGTTGTTTGCATAATTTGTAGCTGTGTCAACACCGTCAACCTTAGGCATTGTGGTGATTCCCCATAAGCCTTTCTGATCCTCAGTGGACATCAGAGTAGCTGTGATCCAGTTACCATTTACAATACCAGCAGCCTCACCGCTTGTGATGGTTGCAATGTACTCATCCCAGTTGTTTACAAGTTTCACAACGTCGTTCTGAACCAGCTCTGTGTAAAGGTCGATACATTTCTCAGCTGTCTCATTGCCAACGATATAAGCTTCGCCGTCTTCGTTAACGAAGTTCGCACCACAGGACTGGATCATCATCATAAGGGTATCGCCGCCTGTTGCTTCGCTTGTAAGAAGGTATTTGCCGGTCTTCTCGTGAATATCTTTACCGATCTCTTCGAATTTGGACCATGTGATATCTGTAAGGTCATCCAGTGTATATCCTGCTTCTTCAAGGATATCTGTACGGTAGCAGGCGATAACAGCACCGTTATCAAACGGAACACCGTAATGTGTATCATCTACCATGGAATAGGACTGTTTCAGAGCTCCGAAATCATCCCAGTTAATATTCATATCTTTCAGATCTGTGAAAGCATCCGGATAAGCTTTCAGGAATTTCTGATAGCTGTTATCCTGCATGAGAACGATATCCGGAAGTGTGCTGTAATCACCAGCGTTAGCTGCTGTAGTAAGCTTGGTCTGGCAGTCATCAGAAGATGTCTCGATGATATCTACTGAAAAGCCTTCATGATCTGCTGCATACTGGTCAGCTGCGATCTGCATGGACTTGATATTGAAGTTCTGGTCCCATGCCCATACGGTTAATGTGTTGTCGTTGTCCTCTGCAGATACAACTGTTGCTCCTGCTGCCATGGAAGCTACCATTGCACCTGTAAGTAATACGGTAAGTACCTTTTTTCTTCATAGAAATATCCTCCCTTAAAATTGTTTCTCTGTATTTCTTATGAATGTATTATACCATCCGCATATGGGGTGATGTATGCAATACCGCCCATATAATGTGCATTTTCAACCATTATGCTCGTTTTTTTCTTTTTCATGTTTCGTTCATTTTTTCACAATTTTTCGTCATGTTCACGAAGCGTGTGGTTTTTTTTCACTAATGTACACATGTTTTATTTGATTTTCTGTACTTTTTCACAAACTTTATATGTATATTTTGTGAACTATTCACATTCTTTTATTTTACTTCTATGCAAAAAAGACTTTCTGAGGATACCTGGTTTTCAGGGTATGTAGCATTTCTTCTGTAAGATCCAGAAGTAATTTGATCTTACGTCCGTCTTCCTTAATGATCATTGTGTAATAGGGAGTATCTTCTTCATAGGAAGTATAATCGTACTTCTTTAAGTGCTCTGTTCCACCGTTCTTTTTGTACTTGGCCACTGAATCATGCCAGTGAGGGGCTACCACCTCCAGCTGCCGGAGATCCAGCTCATGGGCTGTCTTACGGTATTTGTTTCCATAAATCACATCTATGGTAAGCTGTTCATTTTCCATTATGTATTCATAATCCCGCTGACAAAAGATCCCGTAAATAAAATAAAGACCTGCCAGGCAAAAACCAGCCAGCATAAAGGCCTGGGATATGGTAATTCCCATAACCACAAACACTACGGCAAAAAATACCATGGTCTTTTTTTAATGCTCCGGAAAGCTTTTTTTTTACTTTCTGGTCACCTGTTCTACTATTTTATAATCGTATCATTCTACCATCCCTTCCTCTGAATGAATATCAAATTTCAAGAGCTGCTGTTCGTAATTTTCCGGGCGTTTCCGCCACTCTGCCGGCGACATTCCCATCAGCTGGCGAAAGTTCCGGTTAAATGTGGAATTGGTTGTAAAACCGCATTTGTAGGCAATATCTGCGATAGACTCATCTGTCTTTTTCAGGATCTCGCAGGCAGTCTGAATCCTTACTTTGTTAATATATTCCAGAGGGCTCATGTGCATATAGGAGGTAAACACCCTGCGAAAATGAGTCTCACTGATATGACAGGCTTTTGCCAGATCACCAATTCGGATATCCTCCATATAACATTGTGAAATATAGTCGATGGCCCTGGAGATCATATTTGTGATTTTTGCCTTTTTCCTCAATATTTTCTTCAGCAGAGGAACGGTTCATTCTTGCCACTTCCGCAAGCAGTGCCAATAATACCCCATTTGCTTCTTCCAGGTAAAACTCATCACTGGCACGCATGATTTCCAGTATCTTGATTATTTTGTTGGAAAGGCTTTTATATTCTGATTCTTTCAGGCAAAGTGCTTTTGAATAAATACGCTGGATCATTTTTTTACTGCCCTGAGGGGGGTCGTTCCTGCTGCCACCTGGAGAAAACCTTTCACATCGATAAACAGATATTCCCCATTTGCTGATATTTCCCACATCGCTGGTGGTCGTATGGGGAAAGTTTGGTGGAATAATGGTAAATTCCCGCCCTGCAAAGCGTACAGGCTCTTCTCCTAACACCAGCTCTCCTTCGCCACTGTAGCAGAAACCGATCTCCAGATAGTTATGAAAGTGAAGGTAATCCACATCCCTTCCATAATTCTGCACCCACTTTTCACCAAGAAGTGCCAGAATGGGGATTCCATCCTGCATCTGGTAATAGCGGAATTCCATTTTCATTTTTCGTTTTTTCGCCATGTAGTCTCCTATAACAAAATTAAAAATATAGTTTTTTTTTATCATACCACACTTTTCCTTGTAAAAAAGGGAATTTTTCTGTTATTCTCTTTTTAGATAAACGCAAAAAGGAGGATACTTATGTCCCAAACCCAGATTTTATTATATAATTTTAAAGATGAGGATCGTCTTCGCCAGATCCGTAGATATTTGAACCGACACAGAATCTCTGTCCGCATGGTACAGCAGCCAGAGTACCTGGAAAGTCTCGGATTTCTCTTCGAGATTCCTGGGTTTTCTAAGAATCCGGTATTTAACCTTGGAAAAAATTTTTCAGGAAGAAATGATGGTGCTGAAGGATTTTTCCAGTGAGCAGCTGGATGAATTTCTGGCTTTCTTTAAGGAAAATGGCCTGCTGCCAGTGAACTTAAAAGCTATGCTTACACCGGTTACGGTTCACTGGGATTCTTTGAAGCTGCATGATGAGCTTATGAAAGAACATACGGAGATGTATTCACACAAATAAGCCAAATCAAGATCTGCTTTCTTGTCTGGATGAAGGCGCCGCAGCGGGCTACGGCAACCGAATTCGGGCAAAATGTACCGCAAAGTGTGCGTGCAGATTGCGGAAATAATTTTTCAGACACACTTTAGAGCGTATCTGAAAATCCAGGACGCGAAAAGGCCCTGCACTCGGCAGGGCCTTTTCTTTATTACCATCTAATCTTAAACGGTCTGATTAGTACAGTTTAGCCATCTCTTCGATGTTGTCTGGGTTGAACTCAAGCGGAGCGCCAAGAACTACTTCTGTACCACCGTCATCAGCTGCTGTGATTGTGTAGTCACCAAGGTCACCAGCTGTGAAGGTTTCATCAACAGCACCTGTGATCTCGTCGTTGATCAGAGCGATTGTTGTCAGAGCGGAAAGCTTTCCAAGACCCTGCATATCCCACAGATAGAAGTATGGGCAGGAATGCTCATCATCAGCACCTGTGTACTCAAGCATCTCAGATGGAAGTCCAAGACCTGTCAGTTTGCAAGCAGATCCGTTGTCCTGAAGGTATTTAGCAGCTGCAGCGATACCAACTGTTGTAGGTGCGCAGATAACTTTCAGATCCGGATATTTCTCAAGAAGAGCTGCTGTCTGGTCTGTGGATTTCTGTGGCTCGTCATCGCCATATGCAACTTCTACAAGCTCAAGCTTGGAATAATTTGTCATCCTCTTCCATAATCTTCTTCATAGCGTCGATCCATGCGTTCTGGTTTGCAGCCTGAGAAGTAGCGGAAAGAATTGCGAACTGTCCCTCTCCACCGGAGATATCAAGGCAAGCATCAAGAAGAGCCTGTCCTACAGCAACAGTACCAGCCTGGTTGACGAAGATCTGACGGCTGTCTGGGTTTGTAGCAGAGTCGAAGCAGGAGATCTTGATTCCTTCATCCATAGCTTCCTGTAATTTAGCCTGAAGAGCGTTTACGTCGTTTGCGGAGATGCAAATTGCATCGTAGTCCTGAGAGATCAGGTTGTCAAGAACTTTGATCTGAGCATCTGCTGTAGCTGCCTCTGGGTAAACAGTATCAACGGTAGCGCCCTCTGCCTCAGCTGTCTCTACGAAAGATTTTGCAGCGATTTCGAAGAATGCGTTACCAGCGGATTTACCAACCAGTGCGATTTTCTTTCCGTCAGCGGAACCAGCCATAGCCGGAACTGCGGATCCAAGGATCATTGCTCCACAAAGAAGTGCGCTTACGATTTTTTTGTTCATGTTTTTTTCCTCCCATGGAATAATATAGTTTTTGGTAACGGTTCAGCATTCCACCATCAGTGAAACAGCCGACAGTTACAGTTTTTATTTGCAACTGCTCCGCCTTCTGCGAAGCAGTTTACAAGCTTATAAAAAATTATGAGTTAGTTGTTAAGGAATTTTATTTTGCTGTTTTTGCTTTTTTCTGAATTTCTTTAATTGATATTTGGAAGTGCAACTGCACCGATCAGAAGAACACCAATGATCAGCAGGATAACCTGCGGATGGATATTTCTCTGTCCAAGACCAACACGAAGGCAGACGATGATAAATGCGGAAATCAGACCGCCGGCGATATTACCTTTACCACCTGTGGAGGAGATTCCTCCGAATACTGCCATTGCGATGGCATCCATTTCAAATCCGTTACCGGTTGTGGTATTTGCACCGAATGAGGAAGACATCAGGAACAGTGCACACAGTCCGGAGATGGTTCCCATCAGAGTGTAGATCACGAAACGGATCTTCTGTACATGGATTCCGGAGTAGTAAGCTGCAAGACGGTTGGTACCGATTGCATATACTCTGCGTCCGAAGGTACATTTTCCAAGGATAACTGCTGCAATGATTCCAAGGATCAGAACCAGGAAAAGAATGTAAGGAACACGTCCTACTTTTCCGCCAAGTGCAGCAAAGCCTTCTGTGTTTGTTACGGAAATACTTCCGCCGCTTCCAAGAACGATTTCTGCAATACCTCTGAAAATGATCTGGGTTGCAAGTGTTACGATCATTGGAGGCAGTTCTTCAAATCTGGTAAGGACAAATGCGTTTACAGCACCGCAAAGGGATCCAACCAGAAGTGTGGCAAGGATTACCACGATGAATGGAGCTCCTGTGTTTGCCACAATACAAGCCATTGTTGCGGAGAGACACACGATAGATCCAACGGAAATATCAATCTCACCAAGTACCAGAATGTATGCCATCGGCAGCATCAAGAAGATTTCTGCCAGATAAACAGGCATCTGACGGAGCAGACTCTTCAGATTATAGAACTCGGAAAAGTTTGCACAGAAAATATTTACTGCAATAAACAGGAGTACCAGAATGCCTTCCCAGCTGAAGATTATCTGTTTCACAGGGCTTTTCGGCACGTTGTTAATACTTCTTCCAGATTTTCCAGCCATGATTACATCTCCCTTCCCTTTAATGCATTTTTGTCAGCTGTACGCTGTAAAACAATGTTTACAACAACTACTACAAGAATGATAACACCCTTGATGGTATTCAGCCACAGCTGATCGAAGAATGGGATCAGCGGAAGTGCTTTTGCGATGGTTGCAAGGATCAGGGATCCAAGAAGAGCACCAAGTACTGTACCACGTCCACCACTCATGCTTACACCACCGATAACGCAGGCTGCGATAACGTCCATCTCACCGCCCTGCTGCATATCAGGCATTGCAGAAGCGTAAATAGAAACCTGAAGGGCTCCGCCAAGACCGGCAAGAAGACCCATGATAGTGTAAACAAGAAGCTTAATATTCTTTACATTAATACCGGAAACTTCAGCTGCGCTCGGGTTACTTCCTACTGCGTAGATTCTTCTTCCCAGTGTAGTCCATTTCATGAATACGAAGAAGATTACATAGCAAAGGATGATCACCCAGATAACAAGGCTCATTCCCAGGAATTTTGTTGTTGCAAAATCTTTAAATTTACCAAGAGCTGCTGCACTTGCCCACTCACCGTTGTGGGAAACCAGGTATCCCATTGCACGGTAGATGTACATGAAGCCCATTGTTGCAATGATCGGAGGAACATCCGCTCTGGAGATCACAAGGCCTACCAGGAAACCACATGCGATTCCGATTGCCAGTGCGATCACAAATGCCAGGAAAGTACTGGAAATGTGCTCATATTTTAAAAGCATACCAATTGACATACCAGTCAGTGCCAGAGTAGACATGATGGAAATATCAATTCCGCCTACCAGCATAACACACAGCATACCAAGTGACATTACCATTGTTACAGCATTGTTTTTCAACATATCCGTCAGAGACTTGAATGTAAGGAATGACGGGCTGATGATTGTGATTACTACGAAAAGCAGAACCAGGATCACTGCAAGCAGTGCTTCACGGGAACCTGTCAGCTTTTTCATGAAAGATTTCTTTTCCATTATTTAGCTGCCCCCTTTCCTGTTGTACCCTTCTCCATAGCCAGCTCAAGGATCATCTCCTGGGTTGCCTCTCCTCTTCCAAGCTCTCCTGTCTTACGTCCGTTGCACATTACAACGATTCGGTCAGACATTCCAAGGATTTCAGGCATTTCAGAGGAAATCAGGATAATTGCGTAACCCTTCTTTGCAAGATCACCCATGATCGCATAAATCTCAGCCTTGGCACCAACGTCAACACCTTTCGTCGGCTCATCCATGATAACAACCTTCATCTCCTGGCTAAGAGCCTTGGCAACTACAACCTTCTGCTGGTTACCACCGGACAGAGAGCTTGCAGGCTGGAAAATATCAACAGCCTTTGTATCAACCTCTTCCAGAAGTCTCTTGGAAAGATCTCTTTCTGTCTTCTCGTCATTGAAGCCGTTCTTCGCATATTTGCTGATAGTCGGAAGTGTTACGTTTCTTCCAAGTCCCCAGCTCATGATCAGACCTTCCTTCTGACGGTCCTCCGGAAGAAGGATAATACCCTCTTTCATTGCGTCAGATGGCTGTTTGATATGTACTTCTTTTCCCTCCAGATAAACCTTTCCTTCATCTGGATTTGTGATTCCACAGACGCTCTCCACAACCTCTGTACGACCAGCACCAACCAGACCTGTAAGACCTACGATCTCGCCAGCGTGTACATTGAAAGAAACATCCTTGAAATATCCGGTACGGGATAAGTGCTCGATACGAAGCATCTCATCACCAATCTTAACCTCCGGTTTCGGGAACAGATCCTTGATCTCACGGCCAACCATGGCTTTAATCAGGTCTGCATTGGTGATTCCGTCTACATCATAGGTACCAATATACTGAGAGTCACGGAAAACAGTAACTCTGCTTGCCAGGCGGTACATATCCTCAAAACGATGGGAAATGAAGATAATGGAAACGCCTTTTTCTTTCAACTGATCTACGATTCTGTAAAGCTCCTCGGATTCTCTCTTTGTAAGAGAAGCGGTAGGCTCATCCAGGATAACAATCTTTGCATTTGTGGACAATGCCTTTGCGATCTCAACCATCTGCTGCTGGGCAACACTTAAGGTTCCCATTTCTGCTGTGGAATCGAAATCTGCATTCAGCTGCTTCAGAAGCTTGTTTGCCTCCTCGTTCATGGCCTTCCACTGGATCATGTGATTCTTCTTGATCTCATGTCCCATAAAAATATTTTCAGCCACTGTTAAATGTGGATAGGATGTGGGGTGCTGGTAAACAGCTGTAATTCCTGCTTCCTGTGCATCCTTCGGACCTTTGAAATCCACTTTTTCTCCAAAACAGGTACATTTCGCCTTCTTCTGCTTTATGTACACCGGTAATTACTTTAATGAAGGTAGATTTACCTGCACCGTTTTCGCCCATCAGTGCGTGAACTTCGCCAGGTTTTAACTGGAACTGTACATTGTTCAGTGCTTTAACGCCGGGGAAAATTTTCGTAATGCCTTTTAATTCAAGAACATATTCAGACACGGCTTTTTCTCCTCCCTTTCTTGATCTGTTATTATTCTACCACCTGTGCACTTTGTTTGAAAATGGGAAAATATTTTGAAACAGGGTAAAATATTTTCCACTTAATGGGTAAAATTTTCCACTGATCTTAAAATATTCCACTAAAGCAAGGTGCTTTTACTCTCGTATTTTAGATATAATTGTGGTATGATGAGTGTGGTACTTTTTATCAATTTGTTTTTATAAACTTACAGCAAACTGTTCATTTTTTCACAGTTACTGTTATTTCACTAAGCATTGGGACTCCTGTAGTTTCCAGATGTCCCTATAACGGAGATTTCATTATGAAATTACTGATCGTAGACGACGAAT
>ENA-OQBL01001258-OQBL01001258.1-human-gut-metagenome-genome-assembly--contig:-NODE-1258-length-10246-cov-2.298844_pt1 | contig 10246 bp, 10 predicted proteins | sample MGYA00242747_ERZ504553 | MGnify/ENA primary metagenome ERZ504553 (study PRJEB26092, sample SAMD00036240) | human gut metagenome | host: Homo sapiens | study: EMG produced TPA metagenomics assembly of...
GAAAAAATTTTTGATTACCTCTAAAAATGTCACCAGCATATTTATTTACGCGAAACAAATTTTAATAACAAAATTATCACAACGCTTATAACCAGCAAATAAATTCCTGAGCTATAAGAGTGCATATTTTGGAAATAAATTATATTCTCCTATTTTTCATTTTTTTAATCACGCAAACTGTGATAATATATAATAATTTTAATAGCCCTATATTAGTCAAATATAAAAATTCCCAAATATAAGATTGAATAAATGTGCACCGCAAAAAAAATTGTCAAAAATATCGGAAGATATAGATTTCCAAATACTATTACATTTCCAGATATATACGCTGTCCAATATTGACAGGTCACAAGAACAACAATCATAACAAAAAAAAGCACACTTTGAAAATTTCTTATTCTTTTTAACCTAACTACACAATCCGGTATTAAACATATTCCCACCAGCACCAGTAATATAATAAGTATTGATTTTTTTTGTCTCTATATTATTTTCTAAATATGATCCGCAAAATGAATATGCTGTAAAATATAACAGTATAATTAATATTATCTTCCATACCGTTTTATCTTTTTCAGTTTCCATACTTCTTTTCGGAAACATCTGTCCAAATATCCAGACACCTATCCCAGTCTCCATAAACGTTGCCAGTCCATACAATAAAACTTTCAGCATTCTTCATACCCCCCAGTAATTCAGAATTGCTTCTCTGACACCTTTGAATCTTTCTCTGCCAACTGTAATAATATTACCGTCCCGCATATAAAGATCCCTTCCTTTCATCTTCATCACATGTTGGATGTTTGCAAGATATCCTCTGTCAGATATAATAAATTCTTTTGAATTCAGTTCTTTTTCTACTGTTGACAGACTTGCTCTGATCTTTACTTCCCCACGCCTGTGCACAAAAATTCACATATTTTCCTTCTTTTTTCCATATAGAAAATATCAGAATATGCCAGTTTTTCAACTTCGTTTCTTTTATTTATGATATAGTACCGCTCTTCTTTCTCCATAATTACAGGAAGAAGCGCATCATAAGCCTGCGAAAGTTTTTCCTTCAGACACTCTTTGGGGATATAACGATAGGTGTTTACCTCATATGCTTCTATTGCATAATCCACAAAATTTGTAATAAATATAATAACCGGATCCGGATAAAGTCTGCGTATCTCTCTTGCTGCCTCTATTCCGTTTTCTCCCGGCATCCGGATATCCAGAAGATACATATCGAATTTTTCTTCCTTCAATCCCAGCAGAAACCATTCCACATTCTGGTATGTCGTTACCGTACAATCTATATTTTTCTCTGCAAAATAGTGTTCTGTAATCTCCTTTTCTTTTTTCAGATACATTTTGTCATCATCCAGAATCATTATTCTTATCATAGCAATTATTCCTCCATGAATGTATAAAATCTGAATTTCATTCACATCATAAAAATAACTTTCATCCTTATTGATGACCAGCTCATAAACCTCGATATTCCCCTTTGGTTGTCACATCAGTTCTGTGATACTGATAATGTATCTGCCTTCCTCATGGTTTTTACCTTTCTGATGATATCATCCACCAGTTCTCCGATTGTCATCGGACTGTCTCTGGAAGGTCTCCATCTTCCAATCATACCACGAACCTGTGATCTGGTCAGTTTAATTCTCTTTCCAAGAAGATATCCTTTCGGGAAAAAGTCTTCTCTGGTCTTTCCTGTCTTTTTAATATCTCACGTATTGTCTTATTTTCTTCATCTAAAGCAAATCCCATATTAGCATAAGCCTGCATATGAAGCAACGCTAATTCGAGATATTTACTGTTTTCAGATTCTTTATTCCATAACAGTAATTTGTCCAGACTTTTTATATACAGTTTCTCTGATTGTAATTCCCTGAATTTTGCAAAGTCTGCAACGAAACATCATGGTATACAAATCCTTTGTATATTCGTCCATATTCCTATATTCCTCCTGTCATAAGACATATCAAATTTGATTAGTCGCTTGTCATTTATATCCTTATACATATTTAATTCCGTCTGTTAAACTTTATCAAAGGAAAGGATTTTTATTTATGAAAAATCAGGATTAAATATAATTACAATTCGACAATTTTCGTGTTTTTGTCCTCGAAAAGCATTTTTCTGACCTCGAAGCAACAATCAGGAAATGCGTTTTTTCAACTACCGATCCTGAACCTCAGCCAACTGCAGGAAATGCAAAAATCCGCAAAGGTCAGGGTTATGCCAATAAATTCGCCAATGCCGGAATCTCTATTACCGGAAAAAGAGACGCTGCTACCAAAAAAGCAGGCGTTAAAGTTCTTCAGACAGCTCTGAACAGGGATTATGGTGCCGGTCTGGATGTAGACGGTATCTGGGGAACAAACACAGACAATGCTCTTGGACAGCATTATGTAAAAAATGGTGAAACACAATATATGGTAACTGCCGCTGAGATTCTCCTTCTTTTACGTGCTTATGATCCAAACGGTGTAGAGATTCCCGGTACCTTTGGCTCAGGACTTCTCTCTGCTGTAAAGGCATTCCAGAAGGCACAAGGCTTAACGGTTTCCGGAACCTGTGACAGAAACACTTTCCTGAAACTGATCAGCTGATTTTTACCAGATAAACATCCGGCAGAATTCTGTCCCCTGATTCTGTCGGATATACCCCTTCACTATTCATGTATATAACAAAAAGAAGCAATTTTGAAACCCATTAAAATGGTCTCAAAACTGCTTCTTTTCGCATTTTTATATTCTACCACGGAACATATTCGCCGCTGTCTTCATCATAATAATACCAGCCGTTTCCTTTACCTACAGGACTACAGTCAGATTCCGCAGCCTGAAATGGTATATAGGAATTGGTTCCCGGATCCCAGGAATACAGATCATACGGATCTGTGACCTCTTCTGATGCATCGTGAGGTGCTGTCCAGTAATATTTATTGCCATCCTGATCTGTGACACCATTTTCATTTACCATAGCATCTTCAATATCTTCCCAGCTTCCATAGTAATTTCCGTCACTGTCATACCAGTTTCCATCATCAGCTTCAGAAATCAGCCTTCCATTTCCCTCACTGTCATATATCATTGCCTGATCTGCCCTCTGGTCAGATTGAGTACCATCATTACCTGTTGAACCATTATCTTCAGATGTAGAAGTGTCCACCCCTGTGGTCTGGGAATCGTCTGTATCAGTTCCCTCAGTACCGTCTGCTCCATTCCCTGAATTCTGTACATCGCCCGCATTATTGGATGAGGCAAATACTTTCGTCTTCTTATCCGCAGTCTGATTTGAATTTTCTTTTCCATCGAATGTACTTTTATTTACCTGTTTTTATCCGGCTGAGATTTTTCTGCTGTTTTTTGTTTTGTCTGTTCGGATTTTCCCTGTGCGTTCTGCGTATAATCAACCTGTGTCGCTGTTTTATTCTGTTCCGCACAGCCCGTCATAGCAGCCGCTGCTGTTAAAATCCCTGCCATAATAATTACAATCTTTTTCTGCTTCATTTTGTTGTCCTTTCTACATTTTCTAAAAATGTCATTGCCTTTATCATAATGTGCTTTTCCTGTTCATTATTACATACTCCACAGGCTTTGATGCCTCATATGTCCCTTATCTGTCATAAAAAGGACATTATTTATCTCCAAATTCAGACAAGATTTGAGTATAATAAGTTTATTGGCAGTACCGTAAATTTTGAGTATTACGGGAAAAAGCATGTATAAACGCCTGGTAAAAGCGGGAGCTTTTTTCTTAAAAGTGAAATCTCTGTGAAACAAATGGCAACAGTGCTTATTTCACAACTATTTTCTTTATTTTCGACCATTTCGTATAACTTTTTGCATAGCCTTTTACATAGGCACGTCCTGCAAGGTAGTAGACTCCGGGCTTCACACTTTTAAAGACCACCGTGGTTTTTGTCTGATTTTTCTTTGTGTAAGCATAACTGCTTACACCAGTATAGCTGCCATTATCAGATTTGGAAACTTTCTTTGCCAGTACCCAGTCTGTTCCATCACAGGACTTTGGAACAGTAAACGTCACCGTTACATTTCTTTTTGTTCCCTGTCTGGAAACCTTAGCTGATTTAACAGCAGGTTTTCCTGTTACAAGGCTTGTTTTTACAGTTACCTTCCTGACCTCTGCCCATTTACTGAGCACTTTGGTATTGCTCCCATTCAGATATTTATAAGCATGTACGCCAATATACCACGTTCCTGCCGGTACACCCCGTAAGATAAGCTCTTTACTGCTTCCGGAATACCCACTCTTTACCTTTATATAATCCGATGGTTCTTTTCCGTTCTTACTTCTGGCAGCAACAACATCGTAACCGTCCGGTTCCTCACCCTTGCTGTTAAGTACTATTCTGACATCATTTTTCTTCACCTGCACCTTCTGAACCACAGGTGCGTCCGGAGTCTTTACCTTTACCGTAACCGGAACCCCGTCTGACCATTCCCCATATTCCATAACATGGCTGCTGTTCTCTTTGTATGCCCTGCAATAAAGACTATGTGTTCCCTCTGGAATATACTTCAGCTCAGGATATTGATTCAGTTCAGAATTTGTAATTTTTGTCTGCGCAGTATAATTCCCCTTTTTCAGATCCTTCTGAGATTTGGCTGTCACAAACTGATAGCCGTCTGCTTCATTGGAAAGATCTCTCAGATAAAGCATTGCATAATTTGTTCTCACTCCGGTTCTCAATAAGTCAATAACCGGTCTGTTTAATGTCTGATATGTCATCCACCTGTACCATTATCTGTACGGCAGTGTCCAGTCCTTCATTATTTCATCTTCATTCAGTTCCAGATGACCGGTCACTGTAAAACTTTGAGCATGCCTTGCTTTCGGATCATACACACAATCCTCCACATCCCACTTCACAGATGCAGAAAATGTTGTTTTCTTTCCATCCACCTCGGCACCATAAACTTCCAGCCAATCTGGCAGATGCAAAGCATCAGCTGTTTTTTCTGCACCATTGGTAATTCCGGTCACAGGCTCAACAGCATCTGCCAGTCCCTGATAAGTCCGGTCTCCTACAATAAAAGAATTATACAGATTCTGCGTTGTCAGGTGTTCTCCTGCCACTGTTTTCGCAGTCACAGTCACCTGAAAACTATATTTTCCCACCGAAAGCCCCAGTTTGGGCCAGAGTCTCAGTTCTGTGCTCTCCCCAGGTGCCAGATAAGCATTTCCAGATAATAACACACTACATTCTTTACTACGGTTAAAAGACAGCTTCATATCTGTATCAGTAACATTTTTCAGAATATATGTCTTTGCTTCCGGAAGTGTCTTATAGCCCCACTGCATTGTCGGAAAACCCCCGGCAGACTTTTCAGTAATTTCCAGCTGCTTCTTTTCTGTCGGATTCTTCTCTCTGTTCATTGTAACATGAAGAGGATATCTGCTTCCGTCATCTGCGAGAAATGCAAACGTTTCATCATAAATTCCGTATTCCTGCTTCGGCAATATATAAAAATAAAGCGTTTCTCCCGGTTTCAGCAGCTTTTTGGAATCCTGTTCCTCATAATCTTCTGTCCACTTTGCCATCTGGTCATCTACTTCAAAGTTCTTAAGACCGGAAGTGTCTACCCGTATTCTGGTTTCCTTTTTCCCTGAATTTCTGACTACTACATACTTCTCCACACGAAAATTCCGGATCATAGAAATCGCTTTCTGTAAACTCTTCTTCTGTACCTGTTTCTATACTCAGCTCATAATCTTTTTCAGAGGAAGCTCCCACAATTACTTTCAGAGTAACCTTACAGGAAGCACCTTCTTTTGTCTCAAATGTCACTGTCTCTTCATAATTTCCGGCAGGCAGATCCTTCTTATCATCAATGTCCACAGCCGCACAACTTCCGGGCTGCATTTCTTCATCCGTATTTGTATCGAAAATCGGTGCGTAGGAAAAATCAAAATATCTGCTCTGCGGAAAATCAGAGAGATGAAGCGAGTCTGTTCCTGCATTATAAAGAAATAACCGCTTACGTGACTGTTCTCCCTCTGCATGAATTCCCAGATCGATCAAAGCAGTACCTGATGTCAGCTCATACTGCTTTATAACAGGTTCCTGCTCACGCTGTGCAACATAAAGGCTCAGTTCCTGTGAAGAAACTCCAATACCATTGTCCGCCTGTACAGTAAAGCTGAAACTCCCTTCCTCCTGCGGTGTTCCGCTGATCACTCCCCCGGAAGACAACGTAAGTCCCGCCGGAAGCTCGCTTCCCTCCTCCAGGCTCCAGCTCACATCTGTATCAGCTTCAAGCTGTACCTGATATTCCGCTCCAATCTCTCCACCCGGCAGAGCCATATCTGTCAATATGGCAGGAATACTCCCTGTTCCATCACTGAAAGATTCTCCCGCTGAAAAAACCCTCCGCCCCGCATACTGTTAACGGAGCTGCTGCTGTCATAATTGCCGATAAAAAAAGCTGCTGTAAAAAATTTTGTAATTACTTTTCATTCTTCTCCTCCAGATAATAAAATATAAAAGTATCAATTTACCTAATTAACCTATTGTGCTACTTCAAATAGATTATGTGAAAACCTGTAAAACCGCAAAGAATCCTTACAGATATTAAAAAATAAAATTTTTAGAATATCAATTTTTTGATTTTTCCAAGTTCACAGGTTTCACCGAAAATACTATTCAATGCAATACAGAGATTGTATGCCAGTACTTTATTAACCAGACGGGTACATAACCCCTGAAAGCTTTTGGCTAACACTCTTTCTGCATTTAACTGACCACTCAATTGAGAGAATACGGTTTCTACCCGCCTTCTCAGTTTGAATATTAACTGACGTACGGATTTCGGCCAATTTTCCTTACTGTTGGAACGTTTCAGAGCAAAAAGACAGATATTTTTTTCCTGCATTTCCTGTTTCATGTTTTTTCCAACATAGCCTTTATCCGCTAAAATTGTAACATTAGACCAATGGTCTGCCAGATCACGTAATCCTTCACGATCATCTGTAGATGCCGGTGTGATCTCAAATGATGCAATGTATCCTTCTAATGTAATTAATTGCATGTACTTTATATCCATAATAGGTTTCATTTTTTGGAAGGACATTTTCCATAATCAGCACCATGGCCACGAAATGCTTTACAATATCGTGCACGTCCAAATTTACAGACTGCAAGTGGAAAACTATCGACGATGTAATAGGAACTGACTGGAATTGGGAATACGGAAATCATTTTTTGTCGTAACAATTCTGTTGTCTGCATCAGGGCGCGTCTCGTTCTGTTAAAACGACTTCTGCTGCAAAGCTGCGGAAAAAGATGCCTGTAGTTTCGTTTCACAAAAGAAAACCATGCATTCTCAGAATCAACGCCTGCCAATTCTCCGCAGAGACTGATAGTAATGATTTCTGAGTCAGATAATTTTGCATTCAGGATATGCCGTCGTCTGGTAACTTCTGGAGGTGCAAACTGATGATACAATTCGTCAATAATAACGTAAGCAGTTAAAATAAAGTCTTCAAAAGTTGCAATAACAGTGGTATTATTATCTTGGAACTTCAACATAATGATGCCTCCTTTCGTTGTATTCCCTACAAAAAGGATAGCATATTTTGTTGAAGTTTCTTTATATTTTATTTTATCTAGCACAACAAGTTAATTAATATTAATATACCACTGGACGGGAATGTTTCTGTAATTACGGAATGACATGTTGTCTAATGGTCATGAATATCAGAAAAGCCCTGTCCGCCGGAAAAATTCATCCCACAGAGAGAGCTTCTGTTTTCTGTCCATATTTTTTAGTTTCTGGTTTATAAATTTGATCAGTCGCTTGTCATTTATTGCTTATACATACTTTTTTTCTATAGCAATCCTCGTAAATAATGCATTTAAGACAGTTCAGCAGAGCGCGAAAGACAAGGAAGATATCTGCAGGCGCGCTGACGCACGGCAAAGATATCTGACGCAGGATTTCACACTCTGATGGGCTGGATTAAGATGCATTATTTCAAAGGATTGCTATAATAAAATACATACAATTCGACATTTTTCGTATAATCTTATAATACCTTCACAGTTATAACATTTCTATCAGAGCCGCAATACGTGTATTTAGCTGTCCAACATCAGACTGAGAATAATCTGTCTCCACATGCAGATAAGGAATCTTTTTCTCTTCTCTTACAAATCTGCCAACTTTACCGGCTTCCACATTATAAGTATGACAGGCCTGAAGAGTCATTTCCACAACAGCTTCTACCTGATACTCGTCGATCAATTCATTCAACAATTCAAAACGGTTCGGATTCGGAGTCATAACAGAACAGCCGATATTCAGATAACGTCTTGCAATTGCTTCGTAAATATCCGGATCATTTTCATCAATCAGTCTGTCTACGCTCTTTGCACCGGAGCAGTTTTCAAAAGCAACTACCACACCGCCATTTTCTTCAATTGCTTTTACTACTTTCATGGTAGCTCCGCCCATTGGACATCCGGTGATCAGAATACGATGTTTCTTTCCTTCGTTTTTGCCTGCTGCATATTCTTCTTTCAGCTTCACTGTCAGTGCATCAATCTCTGCCGGGACTTTGGAACGGTCAAACTTAAAGGTAGTTCCATACAATACATTATAAAGATTCTCACCCTTCATTGGAGCCGGATCCTGTTTCATCAGTTCATAGAAATCTTTCAAAGCACGACGTCCCTCATTGCTGATGCGGACTGCCTCACGAAGCTTCTCCTCTGTGATCTCCACCTCAAATTTCTTCTCCAGATATTCTTTGAAACGGATAATCTCACTCTTCCAGTACTGAAGTGCAGCCTCTGTCTGTTTATGAGGAAGCTCCAGAATAAATACATCCTTAAATTCGGACATAAATTCATACATTTTTTTTCCTTTCCGTCACAGGTAGTCTCACCAACTACAACATCTGAAAAATAAAAGAATGGACATTTATCTGTCACTGCAAACCCATAACTGGCCTTGATCAGTGGACAGAGATTTTTCGGCAATGTCTGCTCGGCTACCGGGATTGTTTCATCAGACATGGAACATAAACCCTACAGAAGCAGCTCCCATGGCCATTGCAATCTCCTGTGGAAAATATGTACAGTAAGAACCAATTACCGGGATATTCTGATCCTTAATCTTCTTGATAGCAAGAAATGAATTCTTCCTCTGCTCCGCAAACTCCTCAAATACTTCTGGTAAATCTTTAATTATTTCCATCTTTGTACCTCATCTTTCTATCGTTTTTATATTATTTTTTACTTCTTTCATACCATTCGCCAACTGTTGCAGTCCTTATTATCCTCTACAGTTGATTATTTATTTCTTTTTTTCTCCGGCAAGCAATGATGCCCCAAACGCTCCTGCATATCTTCCGTCTTTCATAGCTTCAACAGCACATCCAAGTTTTTCCGAAAGAATTTCTGCAAAATACGGACATTCACTCAATCCTCCCGTAAGGAGCACTGTCCCCGGAAGCTGCTTTCTTCTGGCAAGCTGCGCAACTTTCTCCGCTACAGAATTTACCACTCCCGCAGCTATATCCTCTCTGCTTCGCCCTTCACCAATCATGCTGATTACCTCAGATTCCGCAAATACCGTACACAACGAACTGATCGGTACCACAGTTCCCTGTTCTGCCAGGTCAAACAGTTCCGCAATGGTAACTCCCAGTCGATTCGCCATAATCTCCAGAAACTTCCCGGTTCCGGCAGAACATTTATCATTCATAAGAAAATCCTGGATCATTCCCTGATCTACCAGGATTACTTTCGTATCCTGACCACCCACATCAATAATTGCACATTCATTTCCCGCCAGTTCTCTGCCACCTCTTCCATGACAGGTAATCTCCGTAATCACAAAATCTGCATAATCCACAGCTACGCGCCCATATCCTGTAGCAGCTACACGAACCCCCTTCACTCATTACATCAATCCCCTCATCCAGAAGCCTTGAAGCAATCTCCGAAGCCGTCGAACCAATATCAATTCCAACATAATACAACTTTTCTCACCTACTTTTTTGGTATTTTATCCATTCTGTTTACTGTAACTTCTATTATACCCTTTCCCATTAATAATCAAAAATTCAAAAATACAATAAAAGCAGGTGGTTTATTCAAAAAATGCTATAAATGATTTTTAACCCCAACGAACAAGCAATGATACACGACAGATAAATGATAAAATCCTCTTTATAAATTTATCTGGTAAAATCAAGACACAATAGATTTTTG
>ENA-OQBL01001259-OQBL01001259.1-human-gut-metagenome-genome-assembly--contig:-NODE-1259-length-10241-cov-1.950564_pt1 | contig 10241 bp, 15 predicted proteins | sample MGYA00242747_ERZ504553 | MGnify/ENA primary metagenome ERZ504553 (study PRJEB26092, sample SAMD00036240) | human gut metagenome | host: Homo sapiens | study: EMG produced TPA metagenomics assembly of...
CGGACATCTGCCGGGCAAGAAGGTTTATCCTTGGATTGCAAAGACCAGACTTTCAACACCGGGTGTATCATTAATTTCACCGCCGCCACATCACGATATTTACTCTATCGAAGATTTGGCACAGTTGATTTACGATTTGAAAAATGCAAATAAGAACGCAAGAATTTCCGTAAAACTCGTATCAGAAGCGGGTGTTGGTACAATTGCTTCAGGTGTTGCCAAAGCCGGTGCACAGGTTATCTTAATTTCCGGTTATGACGGCGGTACAGGTGCAGCTCCTAGAAGTTCTATCCACAATGCCGGACTTCCTTGGGAACTCGGACTTGCCGAAGCACACCAGACACTGATTATGAACGGACTGCGTAATAAGGTTGTGATCGAAACAGACGGTAAGCTGATGAGCGGCCGTGACGTAGCGATTGCGGCAATGCTCGGTGCGGAAGAATTTGGATTTGCAACAGCACCGCTTGTAACAATGGGCTGTGTGATGATGAGAGTCTGTAACTTAGATACCTGTCCGGTTGGTATTGCAACACAGAATCCGGAACTTCGTAAGAGAATTTACAGGTAAGCCGGAAATACGTTGTCAACTTTATGAGATTTATTGCACAGGAACTGCGTGAATATATGGCAAAGCTGGGCGTAAAGACAGTTGACGAACGGTAGGAAGAACGGATTTCTTAGAGCAGAAGCAGGTTGAAGGAAAGCGGTCGTTCCGCAGAAGTCAATCTTTCAGCAATCCTTAACAATCCTTATATTAAGGAAGCCGGAAAGATTCAGTACAACAAGAAGAACGTATATAACTTTGAACTGGAAAAGACGGTTGATGAAAAGGTCCTGATTAAGAAATTCGCATCTGCATTAGAGAGCGGACAAAAGAGAAGTGTTGAGGTCGATGTAACCAATACAGACCGCGCACTCGGTACACTGCTTGGTGCAGAGATTACAAGAAGATTTGGTGAAACACTTGAAGAGGATACATATACTGTAAAATGCCACGGCGCAGGCGGACAGAGCTTCGGTGCATTTATTCCAAAGGGACTGACACTCGAACTGGTCGGCGACAGCAATGACTACTTCGGCAAAGGTCTTTCAGGCGGTAAGCTGATTGTTTACCCACAGGCAGGCGCTACTTACAAAGAAGATGAAAATATTATTGTTGGTAATGTAGCTTTGTATGGTGCAACAAGCGGTAAAGCATTTATTAACGGTGTTGCAGGAGAACGTTTCTGTGTTCGTAATTCCGGTGCAACAGCAGTTGTAGAAGGCTGCGGTGACCATGGTTGTGAATACATGACAGGCGGACGTGTTGTAGTACTTGGCGGAACCGGTAAGAACTTTGCAGCCGGTATGAGCGGTGGTATCGCCTATGTACTCGATGAGGATACAAGCCTTTACAAGAGAGTAAATAAGCAGCTTGTTTCCATGGAACCGGTAACGGATAAATACGATGTGCTTGAGTTAAAGAAATTATTACAGAACATGTAGCTTATACCAATTCAAAGAAGGGCAAGGAAGTCTTAGATAACTTCGGCGAATACCTTCCGATGTTTAAGAGAATTGTTCCGCATGATTATAAGAAGATGATGAACAAGATTGTACAGATGGAAGAAAAGGGATTAAGCAGCGAACAGGCACAGATTGAAGCATTCTATGCAGCAATTAAGTAAATGATACGAAGTGAATGACCGAAAGGAGATACCTATGGGAAAGCCAACCGGATTTTTAGAATATGAACGCGTGGAAGCGAAAGCAGTTTCACCGAAAGAACGAATCAAAAATTTTAATGAATTTCATACCCCTTTATCAGAGGCAGAACAGAGAAAACAGAGCGCACGCTGCATGGACTGCGGCGTTCCGTTCTGCCAGTCAGGCATGACAATTAAAGGCATGACATCAGGCTGTCCGTTAAACAACCTAATTCCTGAATGGAATGATCTTGTATACACAGGAAACTGGGAGCAGGCGTACAACCGCCTGCACAAGACCAGCAATTTCCCTGAATTTACAAGCCGTGTCTGCCCGGCGCTTTGTGAGAAAGCCTGTACCTGTGGTTTAAACGGAGATGCAGTCTGCACAAAGGAAAATGAAATGGCGATTATCGAACATGCTTATGCAAACGGCCTTGCAGGTCCAAAGCCGCCAAAGGTAAGAACCGGCAAGGAAAATTGCAGTTGTCGGTTCAGGTCCTTCGGGACTTGCCGTTGCAGACCAGTTAAATTCAAGAGGGCATTCCGTAACGGTTTATGAACGTGCAGACAGAGTCGGCGGATTACTGCGTTACGGTATTCCGAACATGAAGCTGGAAAAGCATATCATTGACAGAAAAATCAATGTGATGAAAGCGGAAGGTATTGAATTTGTAACCGATGCCAATATCGGTGTCAATATTAAGGCACAGAAGTTACAGGAAGAATACGATGCAGTCGTACTTTGCTGTGGTGCTTCTAATCCGAGAGATATCAATGCACCGGGCAGAGATGCAAACGGAATCTATTTTGCGGTAGATTTCCTGACATCAACCACAAAGAGCCTGTTAGATTCCGGTTTACAGGACGGCAATACATTTCTGCAAAGAATAAAAATGTCATTGTTATCGGCGGCGGTGATACCGGTAATGACTGTGTGGGAACGTGTATCCGTCACGGCTGTAAATCTATTACACAGCTTGAAATGATGCCAAAGGCACCGGATACAAGAGCGGAGAGCAATCCTTGGCCACAGTGGCCGTTAGTCTGCAAGACAGATTACGGTCAGGAAGAAGCGATTGCCGTATTCGGACATGACCCTCGAATCTATACAACAACCGTTAAAGAGTTCAAAAAAGATAAGAAAGGCAATCTTGAAAAGGTTGTAACCGTGAAGCTGGAGTCTAAGAAGGACGAAAAGACCGGCAGAAGAATGATGGTTCCGGTAGAGGGAACAGAACAGGAACTGCCTTGCGAACTCGTACTGATTGCGGCAGGTTTCTTAGGCACACAGAAGTATATCGCAGACGCATTTGGTGTGGAATTAAACGAAAGAACCAATGTAAAGACTGCGGCAGATAAATTTGCAACAAATGTGGCAGGCGTATTTACAGCAGGCGATATGCACACAGGACAGTCCCTTGTTGTAAAGGCAATCCGTCAGGGTCGCGACTGTGCAAGAGAAGTAGATGCGTACTTAATGGGATATACGAATCTGTAATTTAAAATCTTATGATGTCAGGGTGATTGTGGGAGTGTACAGCACGGAACAATCTGTAGACATTATAGGTATATAAATGTGTTGTGAAAGCAGGCTTGACGACCGGGAGGTTGTCGGGTCTGCTTATGTTTTATATGAAAAAGCGACAAAAGCAACGGAAACCAATCAAAACCAACGAAGACCAACAGAAACCAACGAAAAATCACCTACAAAAAGCAATGGGAAAGAATAAAGAAGCGTAGTATATCTGAATGAACGGTTGAAAAAATATTAATTTTTGCAGAAGAAAAGAGGGGAAAGATTCATGAAAAGGTTTGCAGTATCATTTTTGGGAGTGTTAATGATTGTGATGGCGGTCAGCGGCTGTACCGGCAAAAATGCCGGCAGAACAGTATGTCAGTGAACAGTTAAACTGTAGCCTGCCTGCCGCAGAAAAAGCAGAAGTTTCCGACACGCACGGCGGATTTCACGGTGAAGGTGAATATGCGGCAACGATCCGGTTTGATGCAATGCATGGTGCAGAACTGGCGGAGCGGCTTCAAAATACAGACGGGTGGAAAGCACTTCCGCTGGAAGAAGAACTGGAACTGCTGATGTATGGCGGAAACAGGGGCAGCAGCAGCTATGGGTATTATTTTGCGGATAAAGCAGGAATCCCGAAGATTGAGAACGGCTGTTATTATTTTATTGACCGACAGCAGGATACAGAAAGAACGGACCTTTTATACCGTCGGTCATATAATTTTTCTCTGGCAATATATGATTTAGATGAGAATATACTGTATTATTGTGAGATAGATACATAACATGAATATATAAGATAAATACATAAGGCGTACTGTGCGGAAACAGGCACTACAGAACATTAAATGTAATGTTTTGTAGTGCTTTTTTACAATTTGTGGTATACTGTTTTTAAAATAACGGCAGATGAGAAACCGCCTTGATGTTAGCGGTATTATGTAGCAGAAACGGAGAATGATATGAATAAAGATTTTTTTCAGAAAGAGTAATAAGAAGACTGCGGCTGATGCTGCGGATTGCGTTCAGCCGGACGGCGATTATTGTAGTGGCACTGCTGTTACAGCTCTTTGTCTTCTTTGCCAGCTTTTACTGGTTAAAGGATTACAGTACGGCTGTTTATGCGGCATTTGTACTGCTGGGGGCAGTGACGGTTGTTCATATTTTAAATGAAGAAAATAATGCTTCGTTTAAAATTGCGTGGATTATTCCGGTGCTGGTTATTCCGGTTTTCGGTACGGTATTATATATCTATATCAACCTCCAGCCGGGAACAAAAATGAATCCATAAGAAGCTCACAAAGATTGAAGATGAAATCCGTCCGTATCTTGCGCAGAATGAAGAAACAGTGCAGGAGTTACAGGAGCAGTCCGCGGGAGAAAAAGGCATTGCGGATTATCTGTATCATGCGGATAATTACCCGGTCTATGCAGGCTGCAAAATTGAAATATTATCCGATCGGAGAAGCAAAATTTGAGGATATGATTGAGCAGTTAAAACATGCCGAGCATTTCATTTTCATGGAGTATTTTATTGTGGCAAAAAGCTATATGTGGAATACAATTCTGGAAATTTTAAAGGAAAAGGCGGCGCAGGGCGTGGAAGTCCGCATGATGTATGACGGAATGTGCAGTCTGGCGCTGCTTCCGTATGGGTATTATAAAGATTTGGAAAAAATGGGAATCCAGAGTATTCCGTTCTCACAGATTCGACCGGTGCTGTCTACCTACCAGAATAACCGCGACCACCGTAAAATTCTCATTATTGACGGAAAAACAGTATTTACGGGCGGCATAAACCTTGCGGATGAGTACATTAACCGAATTGACCGTTTTGGACACTGGAAGGATACGGCAGTTATGATTCAGGGGGGAGGCAGTGAAAAGTTTTACACTGCTCTTTTTGAAAATGTGGCATGTGGCAAAGGGAAAGGACAGTATCCCGCAAGAAGAAATCCGAAAATATACGGTTGAAGTATGGGAAAACACGCAGGCTGATGAGATGCGTACAGATATGGAAAGTATGCGGAACACCGATATGCAAAATATGCAGGATAAAAAGCTGCACGCGGGTGGCTATGTTATTCCATACGGGGATGACCCATATGGCGATGAGCGTATCGGAAAGCAGGTCTATATCGACATTTTAAACCGTGCGCGGAAATATGTGCATATTATGACACCGTATCTGATTCTGGATGATGAAATGATAACGGCGCTGCGCTACTGTGCGAAGCGTGGTGTGGAAACGGTGATTATCATGCCGCATATTCCGGATAAAATCTATGCTTATCTGCTGGCGAGGACGTACTATAAGCAGCTGTTAAAATACGGTGTAAAGATTTATGAATATACGCCGGGCTTTGTACACGCCAAGGTATTTGTCAGTGATGATATCCGAGGCTGTGTCGGAACAATTAATCTGGATTTCAGAAGTCTGTATCTGCATTTTGAATGTGGGGCATATATGTACAGCAACGATGTATTACATGATGTGGAGCAGGATTTTAAAGAAACATTAAAGCAGTGCCAGGAGATTACAAAGGAGAGCTGCGATAAATATCCGAAAGGGAAAATGCTGGTTGGAAAAATGCTTCGTCTGATTGCGCCGCTGATGTAATTTGAAAAAAACAAAATGTGAAAGAATGTAAATTCATGTAAAAAATTCACAAAAGAAATTGTGAAAAGCAGATAAAAACCATGACTTGCCGAAAAATGTCGAAAACCGTACTTTAGGTGTTTTTATCAAATCCATGTAGTATGATGTGGTAGAAAGTTAAAAATATTAGGTGGGTTTAGGAGGAGAACAATGATTACAGTATCTATTTTATTGGATTCAGTAGAAAAATTCAGAGATTTGTAAGCATTATCAGCAAATATTCCTGTGATTTTGATATTGAATCGGGACACAGCTGTATTGATGCAAAGTCTTTGGTGGGGTTATTCAGTCTGGATATCAGTAAGCCGCTTCGTTTAACGATTAATGACGACGGTACTTTAATAGAAGATATTTTAAGAGATATTCAGGAGTTCATGGAGTATTAATCTATAAGTACAGAGTATTTTATAGGATTTCATATGAGGTTCATGCAGGGCAGAAGATGCCTGCATGAACCTTTTTTGTTTGATTCATGAAAGTTCATGGCACAGGAGATGTTTCCGGCGGCAGCCTTGTATGATGGGATAAAAAGAGCACAAAGGCAGGAGCAGAAAAAAAGTAAAAAATGCCTGTTACCATAAAAGTAACAGGCTTACCCAAACAGTAGTGCAGATCGGCGGGACTTGAACCCGCACGAGCGCAATGCTCACTAGATCCTTAGTCTAGCGCGTATGCCAATTCCGCCACAACTGCGTTTTAGATAATCGCAAGCGTCTGTGCCGCTCACAAGTAATATCATATCATTTGTTTCATCTTCTGTCAACAATATTTTTTCGTATTTTTTTTCAAAATTTTTTTAAAACTTGTATATTGTTTTTTACAAAACATTCCCTTTGGGGTACTTATTGAACGTTATTTCTCATTAATACCGATGACTTATCTTTGACATATCTTTGCCATCACCTATAATATAAGAAGCAAAAAAATGAATTGGAGATTTCCCATGCCTAAAAATGAAAGATTTTATCCTGATCGGCGTTTTACTCGTTATTGCCCTGATCGGCCTGGGTGTGACACAGTTTCTTCAGCATCAGACCGGAGCATCCGTCACCATCACAATTGGCGGTGAGATCTACGGCACTTATCCCCTGGATCAGTCCCGTACCATTGAGATCAATGACGCTAAAGGCTACAACAAAGTGGTCATTGAGAATGGCAGCGTCCACATGGCGGATGCCGATTGTCCGGATCAATACTGTGTCCAGCACGCAGCCATTCATGCCGGCCATGAAACGATCATCTGTCTGCCTCATGAGCTGGTGGTTGAGATTACCGGCGGCGAAGTATCTGACGTCGATGTTGTGACACAATAAGGAGTTTTTCATTATGACAAAAAAATCTGACTATTTCAGCACTTCTGGTTGCATTGGCAATGATTCTCAGCTATGTAGAAGTACTGATTCCATTTAACTTCGGCATTCCCGGCATCAAGCTCGGACTGGCCAATCTGGTGGTCGTTGTGGCCCTGTATCTGCTGAATGCCAGACAGGCACTGATGATTTCCGTTGTACGTATTCTGCTTGTATCCTTTACATTCGGCAATATGGCCGCTCTGCTCTACAGTATCACCGGGGGACTTCTGAGCTTCGCAGTGATGGTTCTCTGCCGCAGGATCAAAGGTCTCTCCACGATGAGTGTCAGTGTTGCCGGCGGCATCAGCCACAACATTGGCCAGATTCTGGTGGCTGTATTCGTTGTCAAGAACCTGAATCTGCTTTTCTATCTCCCGGTACTTATGATCGCCGGCATCATTACAGGTTTGCTTATCGGCCTTGTGGCCGGTCTGATCATTCCTTCTGTCAGAAAGGCACTGCAACTTTAATCATTAAGCGCACAAAAGCTTCATATATCAGGTGTTCGTTCCCCGATATATGAAGCTTTTTGTCGTATATGCACTTAGCTTATGATACATTGCTGCATAAAACGCCTCCCTGCTAATCCTCTTTCTTTCCCTGAACAAGATATGTCGTCTTTCCTGCTGTAAAAGACTGTTCAAAATCTTCCTCTTCCGACAAACTGATCAAAATATCATCAATCATCATATCGCCGTCCGCATCCACATCGAAGGGAATATCAAGTCCGTACAGATAATCTGAAACCGCATTCATCTCATCATGATAGGCAGAGGAATCAATATCTCCGATCACAAAAGTCTCCTTCTTCTCTTTACTGCCCTTTTCCTGAACATGAATTTCTACTTTATACATCACTGCTCCTCCTGTTTTCTTAATCATTCGTTTTTTATATGCCTAGTATATCATGATTCGCACCTTTGGTGCTTGACGCTGCATACGCAGCTATCATGATCGCCATTCGCCGCTCGCGATGAACAAGCATTGCTTGCTCCCTCTCGCTAACGCTCATTATATCATGTTTGATAAAAATTTTACAGCACTTTGAAATCAACATTTGACATTATTGGTACAATTTACTATAATAATAAATGGAAAACATATATTACATATATGAAGGGAGACTTAATTATGACACTCGACGAAATTAAAGTAGTTGGTATTGCTGGTGCAGGTACAATGGGCGCTTCCATGGCTCAGATTTTCGCACAGTATGGTTACACAGTTATCATTTATGATGCATTTGAAGCAGGTCTTGAAAGAGGTAAACATCTTGTAGAGATCAACCAGGCAAGCTTAGTTGAAGCTGGTGATATCACAGCAGAGCAGTCTGCTGAGATCAAGACAAAGCTCAGCTTTACAGGCGATATCAATGGTCTTAAAGACTGCGATATCATCGTTGAATCCGTTCTTGAAAGACTTGACGTTAAACAGGATTTCTGGGTAAAGGCAGAATCTGTTGTATCCCCTGACTGTATCCTTGCTACTAACACATCCGGTCTTTCTATCAACAAGATTTTCGCTAACTGCAAAGATAAGACAAGAGCTTGCGGTATGCATTGGTTCAACCCACCTCACATCGTTCCTCTGATCGAAGTTATCAACAACGATGAGACAAAGCAGGAAATCGCTGATACAGTTTACCAGCTGTCCTTAAAGATTGGCAAGAACCTATCTACGTTAAGAAAGATGCTCTTGGCTTCATCGGCAACAGAATTCAGGCTGCTATCCTTCGTGAAGCTGTTTACATCGTTGAACAGGGTATCGGTGACTACAAAGACGTTGATGGCGCTATGAAGTACGGCCTTGGCTTCCGTTATGCCTGCCTTGGACCTTGCGAAGTTGTTGACCAGGGTGGTCTTGATGTTCATCATCACATCGCTACATATCTTTGGGAAGACCTTTCAGACGCTAAGTATCCATCAGGTGAATTCGAAGCAATTTACCAGGCTGGCAACTACGGTGTTAAGACAGGCAAAGGCTTCTATGATTACAGCGGTGACAAGGCTGATAAGGCTATCGAAGCTCGTGACGCTATGTACCTTGCAATGGCTAAATGCAACCCAACAGGTGTTGGTGAAGCACACGGCTACGAGAACTAATATTTCGAGTTTATAGATTATTTGATCTATAAGATATAGTTAATCTCTGGAACTCCCGGAGGAAATGCCCGTTGGCATTCCTCTGGGAGTTCTTTTTCTATGTTTTCACTCTATCTGATTTTCGCTGCCTGTTTCAACACATACATTTTCTGGGTAACTTCTGTCTTTAAAAAAAACGAGCATCCCGACATCTATCGGAATGCTCTTCTATCGTATTCTTAATTCTGATTAAGCAAGTTTAGCCTTTGCTGTTTCACATAATGCTGTGAAAGCTGCTGCATCGCTGATAGCCATTTCAGAAAGCATCTTTCTGTTGACTTCAACACCTGCAAGCTTAAGACCATGCATCAGTTTGCTGTAAGATAAACCGTTCATTCTTGCAGCTGCGTTGATTCTTGCGATCCAAAGCTGTCTGAACTGACGTTTTCTCTGTTTTCTGCCTGCATAAGAACTTGTTAAAGCTCTCATTACGGACTGTTTTGCTACTCTATACTGTTTAGATCTGGCACCTCTGTAACCTTTAGCCAGTTTTAAAACTCTGTTATGTTTCTTCTTAGCGTTTAAGCCGCCTTTAATTCTTGCCATTTTGTCGTTCCTCCGTTTCTATTACAGGTAAGGTAAAATCTTCTTCATTACCTTTGCGTTAGTTGAATCTGTCATAGCTGCATGTCTGAGATTTCTCTTTCTCTTTGCAGATTTCTTTGTTAAGATGTGGCTCTTATAAGCTTTCATTCTCTTTAACTGACCAGTACCTGTTTTTTTGAAACGCTTTGCAGCTGCTCTACTTGTTTTTACCTTTGGCATTTTAATGTCCTCCTTATTATGAAAATGGTCTAATTACGTTTTCAACTAAAAACATTAACCATGCTTCTTACCTTCCAGCTTGGCAAGGTTTATCAATTACCGCAATTGTCTGAT
>ENA-OQBL01001260-OQBL01001260.1-human-gut-metagenome-genome-assembly--contig:-NODE-1260-length-10229-cov-2.661849_pt1 | contig 10229 bp, 9 predicted proteins | sample MGYA00242747_ERZ504553 | MGnify/ENA primary metagenome ERZ504553 (study PRJEB26092, sample SAMD00036240) | human gut metagenome | host: Homo sapiens | study: EMG produced TPA metagenomics assembly of...
GGAGCATCAAGTCATTGCATAGCGAAGCCCCTGCGAGTTTCTTCGGAAGCCCGCAGGGGCCTTTTTGCGTCAGATGCGGCTACTTTGCTCCGGTCTGGCAATGGCGTAGTCAACATGATCGGCGGTGCCCTGCGGCAGCTGGTGGTTCTGGTGCCCTGCCTGTGGCTGCTCATCCGATTCCTTTGGTGTGGACTATGCGTGGTTTGCGTTCTGGGCCTCGGAGATCCTTGCCTGCGTCTACAGCTTGTGGGCGGCTCGGAAAGAACTGAAAAATAAGGTGGAACAGCAGTAATTGGCTGTTGCAAAAAACATCCCCTCCGTGCGTGTGCCCGAATCGTTGAGATCGGGTCTGCACGGAGGGGATTCTTTTCGGTCCGGGTGTGAGAGTACGGACGGCGATCAGACGCCAAGGGTCAGGGTCTGACGGCTGCTGTAGCCTTCCTTTTTGAAGTCCGGAGAACAGGGCCTGGATCTCGGTCGGCGTTACGCAGATGAGGTTCATGGGCGATTCCAGCTTTTCCAGACCGACAAATTTCTTGCCGCCCTCCGAGAACATCCAGAATTTTCCGTCTATGACTGGTGCCATCCTTGAATATGCCCGCGGCCTTGCGGTGGTGAAGTCCTTCGGCAGGGACATCCCGTTGGAACATTTCGACATAGCCTTCGACCATGTGAGCTTTGGCTACGATGACCGTCAGGTTCTGCGCGACGTCAGCTTCACCATCCCGGAAAAGACCTCCACGGCCATCGTCGGCCCGTCCAGCTCCGGCAAGACCACCCTCTGCTTTGCTGTCCAGCGTGCTGAGGATCTCCTCCGAAAAATAGAACGAGTTGGGTTCGCCCTGCTCGTAGGACAGGCGTGGATAAGGAGCAAGATCTTCCAGCGTCAGGGCATCTTTTTGTGCCAGCGGGCTGGAGGGTCATAGGGCATTCCTTTCAGTTCATGGACAATGGAGCGCGGTGTACTGCGGGGTCACAGTGCCCCGCCGGGCAAGGCGGCCGTGCGATTTTCCGGCGGTGGGCAGCAGCTTTCCCGTACGATGAGCTGATGCGGCACGATGATCTTGGTGGCCAGCAGGTTGGGGTTCTCGATGTGGTTGATGGTCTGGCTTGCCGCCTCAATGCCAAGCTGATAGGGATTGACGTCCACGGTCGTCAGCGGCGGGTTGGTGATGCGGGAGAACAGCGAGTTGTTAAAGGATACGATGGACAGATCTTTCGGGATGCGCAGGCCCAGCTTGCTGCAGAACTGTTCCAGTACCACCGCAAGAATGTCATCGCTGACCAGAACCGCTGTAGGGCGGTCAGGAGCGGTAAGCAGCGCTTTCAGGGCGGGTTCATAGGAATCATTCAGGGTATCGATCTCCACGCAGTCCCCTTCCCGCGGGGTGATGCCGTACTTGAGCAGAGACATCTGATAGCCGCGTTTCCGCTCGGCAGAAAACAGCATGGCATTGCTGACCCCAAAATAGGCGATGCGGCGATGTCCCATCTCGTAAAGATAGTCGGTGGCTTCCTCGCCCGCCAGTGCGTTGTCGTTGTCGATATAGATGGTCTGGTTGGCCGACTGTGCCGCCTTGCCCACGATAACGTGAAGCAGACCCTCGCTGCGCAGATAGGCAGCCACCGGACAATCTTTTTTGGAGTAGAGCAGGATGAATCCATCGGCCTGTGTGTTGGCCACCATGCTCTGGATGGCATCCAGCACTTCGGCATCGTCCTCGCCGGTGATGACGGTGTTTACATAACGGCGCTGGTTGCAGAACTGCCCGATGCCCCGGATGATCTCCAGATGAAAGGCATTTTCATATACATCTCGCTGGGAAGAAGGCAGGATGATGCCGATGGTCTTGGAAAATGCTTCTGACGGTTCGGCCTCAAAATTTGGTTCATAGCCCATCTGCGCCATGATGCGGCGGATGCGTTCTTTTGTGTCCCGGCTGATGGATGGGCTGTCCTTGCAGGTGCGGGAGACCGTGGACGGCGAAACGCCCGCAGCGGCCGCAATATCTTTGATCGTAACTGCCATGCTCTGAATCCCCTTTCTGATAGCTCTATTGTAAAGGGCTTTGCACACAAAGTCAACGTTTGCGTACTCATTTGCGTAAATCGCGCAACGGTGTTGCTGCAAAGGTTTGACATTTTCAACAAAATCGCTTCAAACAATGTACAAGATGCAGAAAGGCGTTCTGCATCTCAAAAAACTCTTGTAAAATTTGCGAAAATGAGTTATTCTTATTGCGCAATTTAATGCAAGCGCAACGCAATGCTTGCGCAATCAAATGCAAAAGAACAAGGAGGAACATCATGGCAACCACACAGACAGCTCCCAAGAAGAAAGGGCTCATCATTTCGACTTTTTGCAAAACTGGGCAAGGTTCTGATGACCGTCATCGCCGTCATGCCTGCGGCGGGTCTGATGATCAGTCTGGGCAAGCTGGTGCAGATGAGCGGTGGCGATATTGCCGCCGTCATGACTATCGGCACTACGATGGAGAACATCGGCTGGGCCGTCATCAACAACCTGCACATCCTGTTCGCGGTCGCCATCGGCGGCAGCTGGGCAAAAGAACGCGCAGGCGGTGCCTTTGCGGCTGTGCTGGCCTTTGCGCTCATCAACGTCATCACCGGCAACATCTTCGGCGTCACCAGTGCTATGCTGGAGGATCCCAATGCCGTGACCCACACCCTGTTTGGGCAGGAGATCGCCGTCAACGGCTATTTTACCTCCATCCTGGGCGCACCGGCCCTGAATATGGGCGTATTCGTGGGCATCATCGCCGGTTTTGTGGGCGGCGTAGCTTACAATAAATACTATAACTTCCGCAAGCTGCCGGACGCGCTGGCTTTCTTCAACGGCAAGCGCTTCGTGCCCATGGTGGTCATTGCCTACTCGGTGGTCATCTCCATGGTGCTGGCGCTGTTCTGGCCTGTGGTGCAGACCGGCATCAACAACTTTGGCATCTGGATCGCCAACTCTTCCGAGACTTCTCCGGTGCTGGCTCCGTTCATCTATGGTACGCTGGAACGTCTGCTGCTGCCCTTTGGTCTGCACCATATGCTGACCATCCCCATGAACTATACCTCCTTCGGCGGCACCTACACCATCGCCACCGGCGTGAACGCAGGCAGTCAGGTGTTTGGTCAGGACCCGCTGTGGCTGGCATGGGCCAACGACCTGATCAACTTCAAGAAGGCAGGCGACATGGCTGCCTATAACAACCTGCTGGCCACCGTGACCCCGGCCCGCTTCAAGGTTGGTCAGATGATCGGCGCCACCGGCCTGCTGCTGGGCATCGCCCTGGCCATGTTCCGCCGCGTGGATGCCGACAAGCGCAAGAATTACAAATCCATGTTCATTTCCACCGCGCTGGCTGTGTTCCTCACCGGTGTGACCGAGCCGCTGGAGTTCATGTTCATGTTCTGCGCCATGCCGCTGTACATTGTATACGCCATCCTGCAGGGCTGTGCCTTTGCCATGGCCGGTATCATCCATCTGCGCCTGCACTCCTTCGGCAATCTGGAATTCATCACCCGAATCCCCATGTCCCTGCAGGCCGGTCTGGGCGGTGATATCATCAACTTTGTGCTCTGCGTGATGGCATTCTTCCTCATCGGCTATTTCGTGGCCTACTTCATGATCGGCAAACTCAATCTGGCTACCCCGGGCCGTCTGGGCAACTACACCGATGACAACGCAAACGATGCCGCAGCTGACACCAAGACCGAGAAGAAGGCCGACAAAAAGGCGGACAACGGTCAGGCCGAGCGCATCATCGCCCTGCTGGGCGGCCGGGAGAACATCGTGCTGGTGGACGCCTGCATGACCCGTCTGCGCGTCACCGTCAAGGACCCCGCCAAGGTGGCCGACCTCGCCGCATGGAAGGCCGAGGGTGCCCTGAGCCTGCTGGTCAAGGGGGACGGCATCCAGGCGGTGTACGGCCCCAAGGCAGATGTGCTGAAATCTGATATTAACGATATTCTGTAAAAAACTATGAAACTGCTGACATTGAATACCCACAGTCTCATCGAACCGGCATATGAGGCCAAGCGGGATGCTTTTGTGGAGTTTATCCGAAAGGAACAGCCGGATGTGTTCGCCCTGCAGGAGGTGAACCAGACCGCCGCCGCACCGGAGCTGAAAGCTGTCCCGGCGGGCTACACGTCCTGTCCGGGCAACACCGTGCCGCTGAAAGCCGACAACCATGCGCAGCCGTGGCCCGGATGTTAGAACAGAAGGGCGTTTGCTACCATTGGAGCTGGCTCCCGGCCAAGATCGGCTATGACAGATATGATGAGGGCATGGCCGTATTCAGCCGTGCGCCCATCACGCAGACCGAGAATCTGCTGCTGAGCCGGTCGAACGATTACAGTTACTGGAAGACCCGCCGTGCGCTGGGCATCTGTGCAGGAGATGTCTGGTACTATGCTATGCACATGGGCTGGTGGAAGGACGAGAAGAACCCTTCGCTGACCAGTGGAATGCGCTGGAAGCAACGGCTGGTGCGAAGCCTATGGCATTCCTGCTGGGCGACTTCAACAGCGAAGCCGATGTGCTGGGGGGAGGGGTATGACCTTATCCTCTGCAGCGGCTGGCAGGATACCTTCCGGCTGGCACAACAGCGGGATGACGGCTATACCGTTGTGCAGGCCATTGACGGTTGGCGGGATGCCCCGGATGCTTCCGCCAAAAAGCGCATCGACCAGATCTGGTGCTCCAAGGCTGTTCCGGTGCGCAGCAGCCGGGTGGTATTCCGTGGCACACAGGAACCGCAGGTTTCCGACCATGCGGGTATCCTGATCGAATTATAGAGGATAAGAAAGAACATGAAGATGCAGAGAAGTGCAGGCATTTTACTGCCCGTCAGCAGTCTGCCGTCCCCATATGGCATTGGCTGCTTTTCGCAGGAAGCATACGATTTTGTGGACTGGCTCAAAGAGGCCGGACAGACTTATTGGCAGATCCTGCCGCTGGGTGTGACCAGCTATGGTGACAGCCCCTACCAGAGCTTTTCGGCCTTTGCGGGCAACCCGTACTTTATCAGTCTGGATGAGCTGGTCAAAGAGGGCGTGCTCACGGCAGAGGAATGCAAAAAGGCAAAGTTTGGCCGCAAGGCAGATGACATCGACTACAGCCGCCTCTACACAGAGCGGGGCCGTCTGCTGCGGCTGGCCTACTCCCGCAGTGATATCGGCCACAATGCAGCGTTCACGGCCTTCTGCGAGGAAAAACAAGTGGTGGCTGGACGATTTTGCCCGTTCATGGCAGTGAAAGGCCGCTTTGAGGGCAAACCGTGGATCGAATGGGCGGAGGATATCCGCTTGCGCTGGCAGAATGCCATGGACTACTACCGCCGGGAACTGCATTTTGAGGTGGAATATTACAAATATCTCCAATTCAAATTCGACCAGCAGTGGCGTACACTAAAGGCTTACGCCAACGAAAAGGGCATCCGCATTATCGGTGATATCCCCATCTATGTGGCACTGGATTCCGCCGATGCATGGGCGAATCCGCAGATGTTCCAGCTGGATGAGGACAACATTCCCACCGCTGTGGCAGGTGTTCCGCCGGATGGTTTTTCGCCCACCGGCCAGCTCTGGGGCAATCCGCTCTACCGCTGGGAAAAGCACCGGGAAACGGGCTATCAGTGGTGGATCACCCGCTTGTGGTATTGCTTTGAGCTGTACGACGTGGTTCGCATCGACCACTTCCGCGGTTTCGACGAGTATTTTTCCATTCCCTACGGCAGTGAAACGCGGCCCCCGGCCATTGGGAAAAAGGCCCTGGCATCGAGCTGTTCCGTGCGGTGGAGCAGGCACTGGGCAAGCGGGAGATCATTGCCGAGGATTTGGGCTATATGAGCGAGACCGTCCGGCAGCTGGTGCTGGACAGTGGCTTCCCCGGCATGAAGGTGTTGGAATTTGCCTTCGACTCCCGTGACACCGGCAGCGCCAGCGACTACCTGCCCCATAATTACCCGGTGAACAGCGTGGCCTACACTGGCACCCATGACAACGAAACGCTGGTATCCTGGTATCAGACCATCACCTCTGCCGAACGTACACTGGTGCGGGATTATCTGTACGATTACACCACGCCGGAAACACAGCTTTACAAGAGCATGATCGCCCTTATCTTCCGCAGTGCCGCCGCCACCTGCATCATTCCCATGCAGGATTGGCTGGGGCCTGGACAATTCCGCCCGTATCAATAAGCCCTCCACCGTAGGCGAGAATTGGCGCTGGCGGCTGAAAAAGAGCCAGCTGACCCCAAAGCTGCAAAAAGAAATTTGCAGCATCACCACCCGCTATGGCCGGATGAACTGGGTATAAACAGATAAAAAACGAAAGCCTGAACGTCAGCTTTACGCAGACGTTCAGGCTTTCTTTCAAATTTTATGGTTTCATCAACGGAAAAACCGGGACCTGTCGGTTTCCGGTCGCCGGGCTGCGGAATGCCGCTCAGCAGTGATAATCCGGGTCGATGCCGTATTTTTTCAGGTACCGCCAGAGGGTGGTCTTGCTGACGCCGAGTTCGGCCGCCACCTGCTGGCGGTTGCCGTGATGCTTTTTCAGCAGAGCGGCGATCTCGACGGCCTTCTGATCCTTATAGAGGACGATCTGTTCGGTCCCGGGCAGCGTCCGTGGGGCGATCTGCTCCAGCTGCTGGCGGAGGAACACTTCGTCGATGTTCCGCTTCTGGGTCAGCAGCACGAGCCGCTCGCAGACGCTGTTGAGCTGGTCCAGATTGCCGGGGCCACTCATACTCCTGCAAATAGCGCTGGGCCCCCCTGGGTCAGGTGGACATAGCGCTTGTACTTCTCCTGCCACTCGTCCAGATAGAAGGCGGTCCAGCCCAAGGATATCTCCCCGGTGGCGGCGCAGGGGCAGCATTTCGAGGCTGAGGACGCTGAGGGCATAGTACAGGTCGCTTCGGAATTCGCCCTTTTCGACCCGCGCAATGAGGCTGACCGTGCTGGAAGCGATGATGCGGACGTTGGCTGCCACCGGGCGGGAGGGGCCGTTGTGGAGGAAGCGTCCCCGGATCAGGCAGAGCAGCTTGTACTGGGTCTCAAGGGGCAGCATCTCGACGTGGCTCAGGTACAGGGTGCCGTCCTGGGCCATCTCGGCGTAGCTGTCCACCGAGGAGTCCTTCCGCACGGTGTAGTTGCCGAAGAGCATGTTGTCCAGCGTTTCCGGCAGCCAGGCGCTGCAGTCGATGGTGACAAAGGCGTTTTTCCGCAGCAGGCTCTCGTTGTGGATGCACTGGGCCAGAAGGTTCTTGCCGCTTCCGGTCTCGCCGGTCAGCAGGATGGGGGCTGAGAATTTGCTGATCCGCTTGGCCAGCTCGAACAGGGCCTGGGTCTCCGGGTCATCGCAGATGATGTTGTCGAAGTTGTACCGGGCCACGAAGCCGCGCTGGTACAGCTCACGGCGCATCTCGCTGTCCATATCGATCAGGCGCTGGCCTTCCTGGAAGGTCAGCACCGCACCCTCGATCTGACTGTCCACCAGAATGGGGGCGATGTTGACGACAACGCCCTTGTGGTTGATGTCCAGCAGGAAGGAGTAGGCTTCTTTGCCCCGGAGCAGGGCGTCCTCCAGCATGGTGCGGTTCAGGTTGGGCAGGGCGTCGTAGATGGAGCAGCCCAGAAGGGTGCTGGAAGCCTGTCCCAGCAGGCTGTAGCCGATGCGGTTGACCCGGCGGATGACGCCGGAGGAGTCCACCTGGATGATGCCGTTGAAGGTGTAGTTCAGCAGGGCGTTGATCTCGGCGGAGTTGTGCTTTTCCAGATCGATGGCGTAGCCCACCCGGCTGGCGAAGTTCAGCGCGTTGTGGACGCTCTCGCTGCCGGTGGGAATGTACTTGTAGGCCAGTTTTTTCTGCCGGGCGGTCTCGCAGACGATATCGCCGCCGATGACGCCGACACAGCCGTCGGCCTGCGCCTGGGACACCGCATTAGCCAGCTCCTCGTTCTGGCGCACCATGTACAGCTTCAGCTCGATCCCGAAAAGCTCGTTGAACCGGGAAGTGTCGCTGAACATATTGGCAACGCCGATCAGACCGATCCGCGGACAGGGAAGTGCCAGCTCAGATTTGAGCTCGAGCATCACGGAGGCCAGCTCCTGCAGGGTCACACTGATCTCGACCACCGGCAGCTTGACGCTCTGCTTGATGATCCGAGCCTGCACACCGCGGGCCACGATCAGGTCACAGCCCTGCCGTTCCAGCTCTCTGGCCCGGCTCTCAGCCTGGCTCGTCTTGATGTATTCCAGGGTCATGAGCGTGATGGATGGGAATGTCCCGACAAGGGGCTGTGCCAGGTTGCACAGCTCCTGGCTGGGCACGAGAACGGCTACCTTTGCCATGCTGTTGTCCTCCTGTGTTCCGGGCTGATGAAAAAGGCGGCCCGCCATACAGCGGGCCGCCGGGAAGCGTCTGTGTCACAGCCCCGTTTTTACAGGTCTATGATAGCAGAATTCGAACGAAATGAAAAGTCCTCTGAGATCAGCGGCCGATCTCGATGCCGGTCAGCTTCTCGTAGTACTGGGCAATGGCGCTGTGGTCAGCCTGGCCCTTGCCGTTGTTGTGCAGCCACTGCAGCACTTCCTGGACCTCGGCGGTCATGGGAAGGGGTGCGCCCACGGTGTGTGCGCAGTCCAAAGCGTTGTTCAGGTCCTTGATGTGCAGGTCGATCTTGAAGCCGGGCTTATCGTTGCCGGCGATCATCATGGGAGCCTTGGCGTTCATGACGGTAGAACCGGCCAGACCGCCCTTGATGGCCTGGAACACCAGCTCAGGGTCCACACCGGCCTTCTGTGCCAGAGTCAGAGCCTCGGCCAGAGCCTGGATGTTGCAGGCCACGATGATCTGGTTGGCCAGCTTGGTGGTGTTGCCTGCGCCCACGTCGCCGCAGCGGACAACGGATGCGCCCATGGTCTCCAGCAGGGGCTTGTAAGTATCAAAGACTTCCTGCTTGCCGCCGACCATGAAGCTCAGGCTGCCGTTCGATGGCCTTGGGCTCGGCCGCCGGAAACGGGAGCATACCAGCATCTCAACGCCCTTCTCGGCCAGAGCAGCGGCGATCTCCTTGGAAGCCACGGGTTGATGGAACGTCATATCGATAAAGACCTGGCCCTTGTGCATGAAGTTTGCAACACCGGTCTCGGGGGTCAGCATGACGCTCTTGACGTGGGGGGAGTTGGGCAGCATGGTCAGCACGACATCGCACTGCTCGCCGATCTCCTGATTAGTAGCGGCCTTTGCACCGGCGGCCACGACCTCGTCCACTGCAGCCTTGTTCAGGTCGCTGACCATCAGATCCGTGTAGCCGTTCTTCAGGATGTTCTTTGCCATGGGCTTGCCCATGATGCCCAGACCGATCAGACCGATTTTCATAAGAAATACCTCCGTACTCATTTTCATTGCAATTCTGTCCGGACAGCTCCGGCCTTCCGGCCCGCTGTCTCCGTTTGAGGCTAGTATAGCGGGAAATGCGGATTCCGACAAGGAATAAAATGCCAAATTGTTGACTGATTTTTTAGTAGGAAGGCACCAAAAAACACAGCTCGTGAAAAGGAACGTTTCAAAATGAGGAATATCGGTTTCAAAACAGTTCACTGAAACCGAGGGGCTGTGTTGCCCCGCCGGGAGCTTCGTGCTACAATGAAGCTGCAATCCGAAACGGAAACCCAAAGAAACATCCTGAAAGGAGAAATGAACATGTTGTTTCAGACAGAATCCGGGCAGACCGTCGGCCCCATCGGACAGGGGACCTGGTATCTGGGGGAAGACCCCGACCGGTTCGATGCCGAATGCTCTGCCCTGCGGGACGGTGTGGAAGCGGGGATGAACCTGATCGACACGGCGGAGATGTACGGGGACGGCGCTGCCGAGGAGCTGGTGGGACGGGCCATCCAGGGTCTGGACCGGGACAAGCTCTTTCTGGTGAGCAAGGTCTACCCCTTTAATGCCGGGCGGGGGGTACATCCGGGTGAGCTGCGAGGACTCACTGATGCGGATGAAGACGGATCATCTGGATCTCTATCTGCTCCAGCTGGCGCGGTTCCGTGCCTCTGGCGGAGACGGTGGAGTGCATGGAGGAGCTGAAAGAGGATGGTCTGATCCGGGCGTGGGGCGTGTCCAATCTGGATACGGACGATATGCAGGAGCTGTTCGCCCAGCCGGACGGCACTCACTGTGCCGCCAATCAGGTCCTTTATAA
>ENA-OQBL01001261-OQBL01001261.1-human-gut-metagenome-genome-assembly--contig:-NODE-1261-length-10225-cov-5.112200_pt1 | contig 10225 bp, 8 predicted proteins | sample MGYA00242747_ERZ504553 | MGnify/ENA primary metagenome ERZ504553 (study PRJEB26092, sample SAMD00036240) | human gut metagenome | host: Homo sapiens | study: EMG produced TPA metagenomics assembly of...
GCTCGTCCGTTATGCCGAGCAGATGATCAATGTTCGCTTTTATTGCCACGGCCTCCCGCATTTGCCGCTGGGCATCCCGGTATTCTGCATAAAGCTCTTTCTTTTGTCCCGCCAGCTCACGGCGGGATTTTTTTAGTGCTTCAATTTTAGGGAGCTTTGCGCCGCCCAGTATGGTGTTCATGGTATCCTTTGCCGCCCGGTAAGTGGCAAGCTCTGCTTCATGCTGGGCCAGATACTTTTTGCTGTACCGCGCAGCCTTGTACCCATCGAACACCGGGCGGGTCTTGGCATAGTCCACCGTGGCAGCCATCAGCTCCGAGGTTTTGGAAAGAGCCTCCTCCGTTGTGCGGAGCTTGTCAGACAGCTTGTGAAAGTGATCCACCGCCGCCTCGGTGCGGGCCGTCAGCGCCGCATAGTCTGTCAGATGATGCTCCTGCAAATACTGGAGCGCGGTAGCCATCTGTTTTAGGTTGTAGACCTTGGCCCATCGTTCATAGGCCGGGCCCTTCTGCCGTGAGTGCGGTATGTGGTCGGCACCTACGCAAGCGGAAGAAACAGCCAACGATGTTGTCAAAAAACTGTGCTGGCTTCAGCAGAACCCAGAAATTATCCACAACCCCGAAGGACAGGCAAATGTGCAATCCGTAGAAGTTGCCCTATTGGATCGTGAAATCTGGCAGGCGCTGACGAATGCAGAGCCCGATGTGGATGCGCTGGTTGCTAAAATTCTGCATCGGGCAGAGCTGGAATACAAATTTTGCACAGCAGGGGATGCTGACCCGGCAACCTTGCTGATACAAAAGGCGTGTACCGAGTATGCGCCAATAGAGGGATTCCCGGAAACCTTTTATAAAGAGGTCGTCAGCAAGGTTATATTGTACCGCGATAATCATCTGGAACTCAAACTGCAAAACGGACAAACTGTGTAAGGGGAAAAGCCATGAGCAATATGAAAATCATCGAGATACCAGCATATTTGCGAGATGGAGCAGGGCAGAAAGGAACCGCGCGCAAGCTGCGGGTGGCGGCCTACTGCCGTGTCAGCACCGAGGAAGAAGAACAGCAGGGCAGTTTTGAAATCCAGAAACTGTACTACACAGAAAAAATTCAATTCCACCCCGGAGTGGGAAGTTGCGGGCATCTACGCGGATGACGGTATATCCGGCGTACATACCAAGAAGCGTGACGGTTTCAACCAGATGATTCAAGACTGCAAGAAGCGCAAAATCGACCTTATATTGACAAAATCCATTTCCCGCTTCGCCCGCAACACACTGGACAGTATTCAATACGTCCGAATGCTGAAACAGATGGGAATTGCGGTGGTATTTGAAAAGGAGAACATCAACACCGCCACCATGAACTCCGAGATGATCCTTACCGTACTGAGCGCCTTTGCCCAGGCCGAAAGCGAGTCGATTTCCCAGAATGTAGCCCGCGGTAAGCGCATGGGATATAAGCACGGTAAATTTGCCTTCCCTTACGGAAGGATTATCGGCTACCGAAAAGGGGCAGATGGCAAGCCGGAGATCATCCCAGAGCAGGCTGAAATCATTCGGCTGATTTTCAACAGCTACCTGCAAGGGGACAGTCTGCAAAGTATCAAGGCAAAGCTGGAAACGGCGGGCGCACTCACAGCCCGCGGCAACACCGCATGGTCAGCACAGAGCATCCAGCGCATCCTGCAAAATGAAAAATACTGTGGTGACGTATTACTGCAAAAGACCTTTACCGAGGATGTGCTGACGGGTGTACATAAGAAAAACACCGGGCAGCTTCCGCAATACTACATTGAAAATTATCACGAGGGCATTGTCAGCAAGCAGATGTTCCGAGAGGTGCAAGCTGAGATCGCCCGCCGAAACAGCAAGTCGGCAGCCAACCAACGCAAGCGCCGCCGGGGTCGCTATAACAGCAAATATGCCTTGTCCGAGCGACTGTTCTGCGGTGACTGCGGCAGCCCTTACAAGCGGGTGACTTGGAATATTCACGGCAGAAAACAAATTGTCTGGCGGTGCGTGAACCGCATCGAGTACGGAACGAAATTCTGCAGCAGTTCACCGTCCGTCCCGGAAGAAGAACTGCACCGTGCCATTTTGAAAGCGGTACAGGGTTTGGCGGCAAACTTCACCGATGAGGTCGCCACCCAGATCAACAGTATCCTGCATAACATCCAGACCGGCGAAAGCACAAAGCCCAATTTGCAGGAGCAACTGGAACAGACCCAGCAGGAATTTGACCGCCTGCTGGAAATGTCCTTGGACTTCGATGAGGATACTCCGTTTCTGGATAACAGGTTGAAAAAGCTGAATAATAAAATTAAAAGTCTGAAAAAAGCCATCGAGGACAGCGCCACCCGACAGGAAAAAGCCAGACAGCCGGAGATGCTGCTGTCAGCCAAGGACCTGCAAATCCAAGAATATGACGATGTTCTGACCGCGAGAATCATTGAGAAAATCACGGTGAGGGCGCGTAATGAAATTGAAATACGGTTCATCGGCGGCTATAAAAAGACAATGCAGCTGACATAAAAATAAAGAGGTCATACCCAATCGGAGATAAGGTATCTTCGATTGGGTATGGCCTTTTTCACTTTTATCGGGAAGAGGTAGTTATGAAGCTGGGAGAGAAAATCAAGCTGGTGCGTAAGCACAGAGGACTAACGCAGCGGGAACTGGGAGAACGACTGCACTTGGATGGAAATGCAGCAAACCGTATTGCCCAATATGAGTCGGGATTCCGAACGCCCAAAGAGAGCAGAACCAAAGACATAGCCAAAGCGTTGAATGTCCGCGAAGAAAATTTCTTTACAAGGGCAGAAACGCCAGAGGATATTATCCGAACATTGATTTGGTATGACTGGGAACATGGTTGCGGCGGAAGCGTTCCGATTGATACGATTCTGCTCTTTGATGATTCTGAGGAAGTGGAAAAATTATTGAAAGAGTGGTACAGCCAAAAGAAAAGACTGAGAACGAGGAAAATCATAAAGGCAAAGTATCTGGAATGGATGCTGCAATGGCCCACAGAGAAAGAAAACAATTAAATTTTTCTACTATCGTTGATTTTTCCCTCTCAAAACAGGGTATCTTTTTTATCACACTCAGACAAAAGGACCTCCGGTTTAAGCCGGAGGCCCTTTTTGTTTTTTGTATATTTTTATAGAGCAAAGCCCCCGTCCGCTGCCGGACGGGGGCTTTGCTGTTGGTGCGGTTATAAAAGATGTTACGCTTCGACGCCCCAGGCCTCGATCTGGGTCAGGGCGGGGAAGGGGGACGGGTCCTCGGCCTTGATGAGCTCAAACAGCTTCAGGCTCTTGACCGTGCGCGGGGCGATGGCAAAGCACTGCGGGGCGGCGGACTTCTTCAGCTCCAGCACCTCGCGGCTGCCGTCGTCAAATTCCACGGTGGCCTGGGTCCACCAGGCGTCATGCGGGAAGTCGGCGCGCAAGGTCAGGCGCAGCTCGTCGATGCTGACCGGGCGGCCAAAGTCCAGCGTGAGTGCGGCGTTGGGGTCGCGGTTGATGCCCCAGCTCTGGTAGGGCCAGATGCCGTGGGCGTCGTTCTCGTAAATGCCGTCGATGGCGTTGCGGGCCGCAAAGACAGCCTCGCCGCGGGTCTCAACGTTGGCATGGGCATGGGGGAAGAAGCCGGTGTCGCCGTGCTCGTCATAGGGGTTGTAGGCCAGGTTGCGGCGCGCGGCGATCTCCTCCGGGGTGGCAAAGCGGGCGCGGATGATGTGGCAGGCACCGGCAAAGCTCTTGGGGCTGTAGGTGATGGCCTGCTCACCGAACGGGATGTGGAAGTTGATCTCGCGCTTGACGACGTAGACGAGGGCCGGGGCCATTGTGTCCTCAAACTGGATGACCACATACTGGCCGGGCGTGCCGATCTCCAGCGAGACACGGTCACCGGGCTTGTAGGCGTTCATGTAAACAAGGCTGACCTGCCCGGCGGCGGGGGCCGTCAGCAGCGTCATGCCGTCGGTGTCGAGGAGCTTGAGCTTGATGAGTTCCATTTTATTTTGTCTCCTTTTATTCTATCACAAGGGAAAGCTGTTGGGTAAAGTAAATGCGTGTGCGGTAGAGCGTGCCGGGCCAGGCCTGGCGCAGGCGGGGGTCGGCGATGGGCACGGCCTCGGTCACGATTTTGTCCGCACCGGTCACGGCGGCTGCGGCCAGCGCACCGAACGCGACGGTATCACCGTCCACGGTGGGCTTCTCGACGCTCATCAGCGTCAGGGCCACGGTGCCCGGGTAGTCGGTCTCATCGTGCAAGGTCAGGCCGGTATCGGTCAGGTGTACGCTGCGGCGGTAACGGCCCAGCCCCGGCACACTGCCGTAGGCGGGGGCAAGGTCCATCGCAAGGCCGTCCAGCGCGTCGGTCACAGTGACGTCTGCGGCGGCAAACGCGGCGCCGGGCTGCTGGTCGTATTTGGCACCGTCCGGGTCGAACTGGGGCAGGTTGTGCCAGCCGGACTGCATCGTCCAGATCTCATACCGCTGGGGGCTGAACGTCTTTTTGCTGTAGGTCTCCACGCCGACGTCGATCAGCAGCGGTCTGCCGTCCCTGTAGAGCGTCACGCTGCCCACATCGTTGTGGTTGTGGCTGTCGGCGTTGCTGCCGGCCTTGCCGCCCAGTGCATAGGCACCGCGGCGGCTGACGAGAATGCCGACGCTGGGATACCAGACATCGTGCGGAGCGGCGGGAGCGGCGGTTTCGGCAAAGTCGGTGACCTCGCGCTCGGCCATTGCGGCCTGGATGTGGTAGAACAGGTTGATGCCCTCGCTGTCGTCGGGGTGGTGCAGACGGTCCGGGTCGGGGTCCGCGGCCAGCACGGCGGCCCAGTCGCGGGCGGCCAGCGTCATCAGCGGTAGGCTGCCCACCCGTTTGCCGAACAGGTACTCCCGCACACCGCGGGCCCCGGCCAGCGGGCTGCAGTCGGCAAAGTTCAGGTAATACGGCCCGGCAATGTGCATGTTGACGATGTACTCGGCCATGTTCCTGATCTTCGGCTCGGCCCAGACGTCGTCAAAGACGCCGGGGGCCATTTTGCACAGCAGGTCCAGCGCGTTGAACATCGTCAGCGCGGCGTGGCGGTAATACTGTGCGCCCTCGCTGCAGCAGCCGTCGTCACCGTAGTCCTTCAAAAAGCAGTCGATGCTGTAGGCGGCCTGCTGCACATAGGCGGGCAGATCCTCGGCAGGGGCGCACTGGGCGGCGGCCAGCAGTACGTTCTGGGTACACCAGGGCGTCCAGTTGCACATCGGCTCGTCGCCGTTGCCCATCCACCAGAAGTGCGCGGTGCGGTAGGGCGTCAGGACGCGGCGCTCGACCTCGCCCCTGAGCCGCGCGGCCAGCCCGGGGGCGTAGGCGTCGAGCGCCTCGCCCAGCAGGCCGCAGACGGTGGCGATCAGTGCGCCGGTCTCGGCGGCGAACAGGTCTACAATGGGCCGGGTCACGTCGGGCAGCGGCAGCTGCGGCGTGTCGCGGATATAGCTGTTGTGGGCGGGCAGCTGCCAGGCGCTCTCCTCACAGATGCGCCAGGCCAGGTCGGCCAGCGCGGGCAGATAGGTGCCGCGGTTCGTCACGGCCTCGGCCATGGCCAGCGCGCAGAGCGTGCGGCGGCGGGCAAAGTAGGCGTGCTCCCACTTGGCGCGGTCCCCGCTGCGGGTGAATTGCAGCCACAGCGAGAGCGGCAGCTCCGGCGCGGTTTGGGCGTGCTCCAGCGCGGCCTGCCCGGCAGCGGCCCAGCGGGCGGCGCCGGGCAGGCTCTCCCACGCGGCGCGGTCCGCCAGCGGCGGGAACAGGACCGGCTGTGCGGTCTTAAACGGTTGCTTCATCTTTTGCGTCAACATACGATACCTTCATTCTCTGCATGTACTCCCGGGGGCTGACGCCCTCGAGCTTTTTTGAACACCTTACTGAAATAGAAAGCGCTGTCAAAGCCGACCTTGTCGCTGATCTCGTAGACCTTCAGGTCGGTGGAGGCCATCAGTTCCTTCGCAGCGGTGATGCGGGTGGCAGTGACAAACTCCACAAAACCACTCTCGCTGTTTTGTGCAAAAAGCTGGCTTAAATAGTTCGGGCTGAAATTAAAGACGGCAGCTACATCGTTCAGCGTCAGCCGCTCGGACAGATGATCGCGGATGTACTGCTGCACCTGCCCGACGACCTGCGCGCGGTGATCCAGCTGGGTGTTGGGGCTTTCATGGTAGAAGGCCACCGGCTCGCCCTCATGCAGCAGCGGCAGCGCGGCAAAGGCGTCGTGCTGGCTCTCGCTGATCTTTAAAATGTCGTTCACCGGGCGGCCCACCGCCCAGTAAATGGCAGTGCTGAAATAGTTGTACAAAATCTGCCCGGCGGTTTTCAGGATCGGAGCCAGTACAGCCTTGGGGTCCTCGTCCGCTTCCAGCGGCAGCAGCACCGAGAAATGCCGCAGATCCATGGCGGTCACGCGGCAGGGGCGGTACTTGGGCATCGTTTCGGCGGCCATGCGGGTCACGCCGGTGCTCAGCGTCACAAGCTGGCTTGTGGGCAGGTCGGGCGTTTGCAGGCTGCCCACCGCCACAATATGCCGCGGCGCTTTGAAGGCAACGCCCAGCTCGGCACACAGTCGGTCAAACACGGCGCGATCCGTGAACAGCCCGCCGTACAGCTGCAGAAACAACCGGTCCCGGAAGGTGTGCGAGGCTGACCGGGCACGGGATGGCATCCGTCAGCGTTTTTTTCTTTTTCGGCAGGTGCGGCGCGGCTGCTCAGCGCTGCGGTCAGGCTGTCGGCGGTCAGATCGATCTTGACAAGGTAGTCCACAACGCCCAGACGCATGCTGCGTTTGACATAGTCGAACTCCTCATAGCTCGTCAGCATGATGAAGGCCGGCAGGGCGGAGCCGTCCTTATGGCAGGCTTCCGCAAGCGCAAAGCCGTCCATGACCGGCATACGGATGTCGGAAACCACGATGTCCGGCTGCTTCTCCTGAACGGCCCTGAGCGCCTCGGCACCGTTGCGGGCGGTGCCGACGACCTCATAGCCCAGCGCGGCCCAGTTCAGCATGCCCTGCATACCGATCAGGACCAGCGGCTCATCGTCTACAAGCAAGACTCTGGTCACAAGAAAAACCCCTTTATTTTTGGCTGTCCGGGCCCGGCAGACGGATTGTTACCGTTGTGCCGATGTCGGGCTCGCTCTCAATGCTCAGGCCGTAGGCCTCGCCAAAGCTGTATTGCAGCCGCTTGTGGACATTCCACATGCCCACATGGCGGTATTTGGCGGCGGCTTCCTCGGGGCCGGGCTCCTGCAGGGCCTTTGCGGCCTGCTCCGGCGTCATGCCGACGCCGTCGTCCGTCAGGTGGATGAGCACATCGCCGTTCGCGGTGTCGCGCTCGACCCGCAGTGTGACCTCCCCGGCACTGCCCTTCGGCTCAATGCCGTGGAAGATCGCGTTCTCGACGAGGGGCTGCAAAGTGAACCGCGGGATCAGGCAGCTGTGGTTCAGCGACTCATCCTCGATATAGCTGACGTCCAGCGTGATCGTGCCGCCGTAGCGGTACTGCTGGATCGTGAAATAGTCGTTCAGCAGGGCAAACTCCTCATACAGCGGCACAAGGCGCTCGTTGCTCTTGGAGATGCTCTTGAGCAGACGGGACAGCGCCATGACCATCTCGGCAATGCCGGGGGCGTGCTGGATGGTCGCCATCCACTTGATGCTGTTGAGCGTATTATAAATGAAGTGCGGGTTGATCTGGTTTTGCAGCATCCGGTATTCGAGGTCCTGCTTCTGCTTTTCGTCCTCGAGGCGGTGCTCCATCAGCGCAGTGACGCCGGCTGACATGCTGTTGATGCCGCGGCCGATGTCGCCCAGCTCGTTGTCCCACTCAATATCCGGGTCGGCAGAGAAATCGCCGCCGCTGATTTTTTCAATGCGGCTCTGCAGCGCCGAGATCGGGTGGGCGATCATCCGGTGCAGCAGGAACGCCAGTGAGCAGCCCAGCAGCAGGATGGCTGTCAGGCTGATGAGGAGCGGCACCGACACGAAGGTGATCTGCCGTTGTGTCGGGCCGTTGGGCAGCACCTCGATCAGGTACAGCTCATGGATGCCGATGGGATACCGCACAACAAGCTGTGCGCTGCTGCCGGACCCGCGTGTGTAGACCTCGGTGTTCGGGTCGAGCGTGTTGCTGTCCAGCGGGACGGCATCGTCAAAGTCGGCGATGGAGCCGTTCAGCGCGGACAGCAGGCTGCCGTTGATCGTGTAGAGGTTTTCGCCCATTTCCCAATACAGCTGTCCGCCGTCTGCCAGGGTGAAGCTGCGCAGCGGGGAAAGGATCAGGGAAGGGGAGACAAAGATACAGACATGGGCTGTGCGGTCTGTGCCGGGCAGGGTCAGGGTGTGGGTGACGGGGATCGTGTTGGCAGCCTGGGAGTTCAGGGCCAGCGGGTCGCGGAGAATGCAGTCCCATCCGGTATTGGGCGAATCGTAACCGGGAATGCGCTGCAGTATATCCGGCGTCAGGGTCACGGCACTGGTGGCCGCCGTGCCGAACATCATCTGCCGCCCCGAGGCGTTGATGAGCAGAAAGCGCTGGATGTAGGCCAGCGTGCGCATCGAGTTGAACTTGGCGGTCAATGTCGGGTACATCGACAGCGCCTGGTTGCTGGCGGTGTCGCCGGTCAGCAGGTAGGTGCGCATGCCGGGGTTGTAGGCGCACCAGCCGGCCAGGTCGTCGATCTCATCCACATCCCGGCGGATGGCCGATGCCGCGGTCTGCAGGGCATACTCGGCGTTCAGGATCGTCGTGCGCTCCCACTCGGCGGTCATCTGGTGCATATTGCTGGCGGCGATGACCAGGGATGCGCCCAGCGTAAAAAACATCGTAAGCGCCAGCACCCGTGCCTGGATGCCGCTGCGGCGGAATTTCAGCTTGTCCATGAAGGCTCCTCTATGTAAATATGTAAATAAAAATGCAGATCATGCAGGAAAGCGGGGAAGAAAACACACCGCCGTTTATAAAAAGATACCTTATTATAATAGGCGTGTCAAGCGCAAAAATGTACAAAACAGACAAAACGACGCGTGCACAGACAGGCAGAACTGTAGGGAAAGATAAATATTGCAGGTTTCTTAAAAAAATACAGGTTTTTCCGCCGTGATTGGGGAACTGCCGTAAAATTTGCAAACCGAACCCCAAAAAAAACCATCCATTTCGACGGGAAGATGATGTATTATAATGGCAACGAAAGGGACAGGCCCCCATGAGGGGACAAGCCTGGATCCCGAAAAATGTTTTCTTATTAGGAGGAGAAACATTATGCGTAAAATGCAAAGAATTGCTGCTCTCGGCCTGGCAGGTACCATGGCCCTGAGCCTGGCCGCCTGCGGCGGTTCCGGCGACTCTACCGCTGACACCGCTTCCACCGCGGAGAGCACCGCTTCTTCCACCGAGGCCACTGCCGAGAGCACCGGCTCCGGCGACGAGGCTGTCACCCTGAACTGGGCCCTGTGGGATAAGGACTCCACTGCTTACTGGCAGGCTCTGGCTGACGGCTATATGGAGAGCCACCCCAACGTCACCATCGAGATGACCGACCTGGGCTCCACCGATTACATGACCCAGCTGGCTACCCAGCTGGCTGGCGGCAACGGTGAGCTGGACGTTCTGTCCATCAAGGACATCCCTGGCTACTCCAACCTGATCAACCTCGGCATGCTCGAGCCCCTGAGCGGCAAGCTGACCACTGACGAGAGCAAGTTCAACGGCGTTCTGGAGCAGCTGACTGCCGAGGACGGCAACTATTACGCTGTCCCGTTCCGCTCTGACTTCTGGGTCGTCTACTACAACAAGGACATCTTCGATCAGGCCGGTGTCGAGTACCCCACCAACGATATGACGATGGCGGACTTCGACGCCAAGATCCGCGAGGTCAATGAAAAGGCCGGTGTCTACGGCAACATCTACCACACTTGGCGTTCTACCACCACGCTGTTCGGCATCCTGGACGGCCAGCACACCGTTATCGACGGTAACTACGACTTCCTGAAGCCTTACTACGAGCAGGTTCTGTCCGAGCAGGCTGACGGCGTTATCCCCAACTACGGCGAGCAAAAGACCTCCGGCCTGCATTACTCCGGTGCCTTTGAGAACGGCCAGGCGGCTATGTGCAACATGGCTCCTGGTTCATCGGCTACCCTGCAGAAGTACAATGCGGAGGCTGCCTCCAACGGC
>ENA-OQBL01001262-OQBL01001262.1-human-gut-metagenome-genome-assembly--contig:-NODE-1262-length-10204-cov-5.162449_pt1 | contig 10204 bp, 8 predicted proteins | sample MGYA00242747_ERZ504553 | MGnify/ENA primary metagenome ERZ504553 (study PRJEB26092, sample SAMD00036240) | human gut metagenome | host: Homo sapiens | study: EMG produced TPA metagenomics assembly of...
GAGGCAGGTTCTGCGATTGTGATTGGCGAAAAAGTCCTTTACTTCTTTGGGAAGAAGCGTTCGCAGCAGTACCGGACTGTGAGGATATGATAAATGGTGAACCTACTTATGTAAAATTAAAAGGAACCATTGAAGTCAACAATACAATAAATGTCCCTGAAAAACGAAGAATATCATGCTGGTTGCTGCTGAAGATAATACTACAATTAAACGTGTAGCCGGCTTTACTGAGAGTATGTTTACTGTTAATGGTGGTAATCTTCAGATGGCAGGCGGTTCTGTGACTGATTCAGATGGAAATGCTATCGGTTCAGGCAGTTTAACTGTTGATGGTACAGGCGATGACGTTACCGGTTCGATTGTAGAAGTAGCAAGTGGTAATTATGCATTGATTGACGGTACAACTCTGACAGGAAATACCACAACCGGAAATGGCGGTGCGGTCAACAATGCTGCCGGTGCAAATGTATATCTTCTGGGTGGTACTATCACAGCAAACTCCGCAGCAGCAGGCGGTGCGATTTACAGTGAGGGAACTGTCAATATTCGTGGAACTGTAAGTGTTACAGGAAATACAGTTACAAATTCTTTTGAAGCTGCAAGTAACCTTGTGCTTGCCAAAGACGGTGTGATCAATGTAAGCGGTGCTGTTACAGGCTCTGCCATTGGTGTTGCTGTTCAGGAGGCTAGCGCCGGAAGAACAGTAGTAAAGCTGGATGACGCTGTTACTGATGTGAAACTGACAGATGTTCTTTCTCAGATTACATATGAGGGAGATTCCAGCCTTAAAATCGGAGAAGACGGAACTTTAGTCAGTACAACAGAACCGTCCCCTACCCCAACTCTGCAGAAGAAAAACTGAAAGTAACAGGAAAAGAATGCAAATGGTCAGGAAGTAGTACTGTTAAAATTAAGTTCCAGTCAAAAATGTAAAAGGTACCTATTATATTGACTGGGGTAAAAACGTGGTGAGAAAGCACCAACAATCGATACTTCCAGAGTAGGCGCGCCTATTGAGGCTGATACAAATGTAACAGCAAAAGTTACTGATCTTCCTGACTATGATGTTGATATTTATGTATGTGTGATCAGTGATAAGGATAAGAGTAATTATGGCTCTGTAATGTTCCAGCCTGATTCAAAAGAACGTCCTGTTACACCTACACCATCTCATACTCCAGTAGTACCCGATGTAAAAGAGAGTGTTGTACAGGGATTTGAGAAAGCACTTGTGTTCTATCCGAATACTTTCTATGACTTCAAGGTAATCGGTGCAGGTACACAAAACAATAATCCGGGAGAAGGTGATGTCAGATGGGTACCTGTAGGATGGAGTATGTCTTCTAACCCGTCAACCTGGAACACATCCTGGAAAATTGGTGCCAAGAGCGGTATTTATACAGATGCCGAGAAAGCATATACTATTTACATTAAATATGCAAAACAGGTATACAGTGGAAATGACTGGCAGGAAACAGATGCTTCCGAAGTTCTGCCCTATCAGTTCAAGGCAGCTCCTCTGACACAGGCCACTACCACACCAGGTGCAAACGGAACAAACGGAGACGGAACAGGATCCGGCGACGGAACTACAGATGGAGGAACTACAGATGTAAACTCCTACCACCTATGCAGATGGAACAAACGGAACAGCGAAATCAGCAGTATCCACAGGTGATGAATCACCGATCGGAACTATGCTGGCTCTTGCTGCAGCTTCTGTTCTTGCAGGTGGTTACGTACTGATAAGAAGACGTAAAAAAGAATGTAAATATAATCCAATTATTTTTAAGAGACAGGTCTTATGGCCTGTCTCTTTTCATATATATAATAATAAGGCAGCCATTCAGCCGTCCATACAGGTCAGAATCCGGAATCTGATCCAGGTTGCTGAACATTTGCCAAAAAGGAGGAAAGAATGTATGTCAACAGAACGGATGGGAACTTATGAAAAAATATACTTCGCATTGTGGGAACTCGGACAGAGATATGGAAATTTTGTCCAGTTCAGAGTGATCGGAAGAAGTCATGATGACAGAATGATCCCCATGCTTGAGATTGGAAAGGGTGATACCTGTATTATCTGTCTGAGCGGAGTGGAAAGCGGAGACGGAAATCTCCCTGAATATCTTTTATCCATTGCAAAAGATTACTGCAGATTCTATGAAAGCAACTGGATCATCGGAGAAAATTATGAAGTTCGTAAACTTCTGGATAAGGTTCGTATCTGTATGATCCCCATACTGAATCCTGACAGCTATGAGATATGTGAATATGGATATAGTGCCATACATAATCCCATCCACAGACAAATGCTGAAAATGCAGGACAGGCCTGTGGAAGAGTATGAATGTAATGCCAGGGGAATTGATCTGCGCAGAAATTTTCCGACAAATTATTATCAGCGGAAAAGAGTGAATCAGGAGCCAGCCAGCGAGAATGAGACTCGTGCCCTGATCAGCATTTTTCAGGAATATTCAAGCCTTGGCCTGCTTACATTCAGTTATTCCAGAGGGAAGATCGTTTACTGCAGACAGGAGAAAGGCTTTGCTTACAATCAGAAAAATTACAGAATGGCAAGGCATTTACAGAAATGTTCCGGCTATCGTCTGGAAAAAGGGATTGCAGGTGGTGCGAGAGTCAAAAAAGCCGGAGCAAAACCTGAGATGGGATCTCCGGAACAGTTTTATGCGGAAGTGATCCGTCAGCCCTCTCTGGCAATTGAGATTCCGGAATACCGCAAAGACGATATGGAAGAACTGCGTCTGATTCCACTTGAATATCTTTACTCTCTTAACAGCGGCATATTGGCAAACGCATAAATCCTTCACACAGTCAAAGAAAAACAGTATCCGAAAATAAAAAGTAATAAAAACATAGATTAGCGTTTGACATAAAGCCGTAGATTCTGTATGATAAAAAGAGTGCCCCGAAATGTTGTAAACAGAAAGATGAGGAATCAATAGTGAATAATACACAGGAAAGTAAAATACAGTTAGAATATATCAATAAATGTACAGAACTTGTGAAGGAAAAATATGAAAAGGAGCCAGCTTTCTTTATCCAGAATGCAGGCTGCCAGATGAATTCCCTGCAGACGGAGACAGTGGCCGGTATCGTGAAACGTATTGGCTATAAAGAAGTAACCAGGGAAGAAGATGCAGATGTTGTCATCTATAACACCTGCACAGTCCGGGAGAATGCAAATCTGAAGATTTACGGTCATCTCGGCCATCTGAAAAGTATTAAGAAAAAGAATCCTGAACTGAAGATTGTATTGTTTGGCTGCATGATGCAGGAGCCGGAAGTAATTGAGAAGATCCACAAAGAATATTCTTTTGTTGATCTGGTTTTCGGTACCCATAACTTCCATAAGTTTCCGGAGCTTTTCTACAGAAGCTTAAATACGGAGGGACAGATCATTGATGTCTGGAAGGAATCTGATGAAATCGTGGAGGGTATGCCTGCTGACCGTAAGTATTCCTTTAAAACGGGTGTCAATATTATGTTTGGCTGCAATAATTTCTGTAGTTACTGTATTGTACCATATGTAAGAGGAAGAGAGAAGAGTCGCGAACCGGAGGCGATCATAGAAGAGATCAAGGGTCTGGTAGCTGACGGTGTGACAGAAGTTATGCTTCTGGGACAGAACGTTAATTCCTATGGAAAGACACTGGAACATCCTGTTACTTTTGCACAGCTTCTGAAACAGGTGGAAGCAATTGAAGGATTAAAGAGAATCCGTTTCATGACTTCCCATCCGAAGGATCTGTCTGATGAACTGATCCGGACAATGGCAGAGAGCAAAAAAGTGTGCCATCACCTCCACCTTCCCATGCAGTCCGGAAGCAGCCGAATCTTAAAGATCATGAACCGCCGTTATGACAAAGAAAACTATCTGGAGCTTGTAGACAAGATCCGTAATGCCGTACCGGATATTTCCCTTACTACAGATATCATTGTAGGTTTTCCGGGAGAAACGGAAGAGGATTTCCAGGATACTCTGGACGTTGTGGAAAAATGCGATTTTGATTCTGCGTTTACCTTTATTTATTCCAAAAGAAGCGGCACACCTGCTGCCAAAATGGAGAATCAGGTACCTGAGGATGTGGTAAAAGACCGTTTTGACCGTCTTCTTGCTCTGGTTCAGGAAAAAGGCCGAAAGGCTTCTTCCCGTTTCGAGGGAACTGTTCAGGAAATCCTTGTAGAGGAAGAAAGCAGAGAAAAAGGTATCTTTACAGGAAGAACAGAATATAACCTTCTGGTCCATTTCCCGGGATGTCAGGATCTGATCGGTAAATATGTAAAAGTAAAACTGGATACCTGTAAGGGATTCTATTATTTCGGAAGCCTTGCAGAATAAAAATGATGGCTGTTTCTGAACAGCAATATAAAGGACTTCTACAGAAGCCCATATCAATTTGGATATAGAGGGTGGAAGATAAAAGTGAAACAAAATAAATACGAAATAGATATGTGTAACGGAACCATCATGGACAAGCTGATTTCCTTTTCACTGCCGCTGATGCTGTCCGGAATCCTGCAGCTGATGTTTAATGCTGTGGATATCATAGTGGTGGGAAGATTTAGCGGAAGTCAGGCACTTGCAGCCGTAGGCTCAACCACAGCACTGATCAATGTGTTTACCAATCTGTTTATTGGTATCTCACTTGGTGCGAATGTACTTGCTGCCCGGTTCTATGCGGCAGGAAAAGACCGGGAAATGTCAGATACCGTTCATACGGCTGTAACTCTTGCACTGGTAAGCGGTATAGTCATGGCATTTGTGGGACTGATTTTTTCCAGATGGGCTCTGGAACTGATGGGTACCCCGGATGATGTGATTGGACAGTCTGCACTGTATATGAAAATCTATTTTCTGGGTATGCCGTTTTTTATGCTTTATAATTATGGAGCTGCGATTCTGCGGGCTGTAGGAGATACGAAACGTCCACTGATCTTTCTGGTTATTTCCGGTGTTGTAAATGCCGTACTGAATCTGATCCTCGTGATCATGTTTCATATGGATGTGGCGGGTGTAGCCATTGCTACTGTGATCTCCCAGTTAATTTCCTGCATTCTGGTACTCAGATGTCTGCGTACATCGAAAACCAGCTACCAGCTTCATTTTGGAAAATTAAGGATCAATACTGTTTACTTAAAACAGATTTTCCAGGTTGGGATTCCGGCCGGGATCCAGAGCACAGTCATTAATCTGTCAAATGCTCTGCTTCAGTCCTCGGTTAACTCCTTTGGATCGACCGCCATGGCAGGGTATACGGCGGCCAATAATATTTTTGGCTTTCTGTATGTGGCGGTGAACTCTGTCACACAGGCGTGTATGAGTTTTACCAGTCAGAACTATGGTGTGCATAAATTTAAACGTATGGATAAGGTTCTGGTCGACTGTCTTATTATTTCCGTAGTTACCTCCTTTTCCCTTGGATGCGGTGCATATTTCTTCGGTTCTGAGATTCTTAAGATTTATACTGCCGATCCGGAAGTGATCCGCTGCGGACTGGAAATCCTGTCTTACACTACCGTACCTTATTTTCTCTGCGGGATTATGGATCTGTTTCCGGGTGCCCTGCGTGGAATGGGACATTCCGGCGTTCCAATGATCCTGTCAGTGATCGGAACAGTAGGAACCAGGATCGTATGGATATTTGGAATATTCCCGCATCACAGATCACTGGCTGTTCTGTTTATTTCCTATCCTGCATCCTGGATGCTGACGATCATTATGCAGGTCACCTGTTTTTATTTTGTCAGAAGAAAAGTGCATAGAGTATAGGTCTTTGAGCTTTCGCGAAAAATAATTACCGGCAGAATATTACCGGCGGTTATTTTCTGTGAGAGCTCTTTTTTGTGTTACTGTTGCTTACTCTGTTCACGGTAATCTTTGTTACTGTTCACACACCACTTGTTTCCGATATGAAAAAACAGTATTGACAAATACCCCATAAGGGTATATAGTGACTACTGTAAAGATACCCCGTAAGGGTATTTTGAAATCGTTATATGTTTCAGAAATTTATATAAAACAGAGCTTATTTATAAAAATGTACTCTCGGAGTCTTTATTGCACTTGCTTTTATGGCTGATTTTTCGCCAGATGCACCCGAATTTTATCAACGTACGCACCGCGTACGCCTCAAAAATTCGGGCACATCTGACAAAAATCTTCTCATAAAATCAAGTACAAAAAGATTCCGAGAGTACATAAAAATCAGAAGGAGGATTTCCCCTATGGCAGATACACAGGAGAAAAAAGTCTGTCCCTGTTGCACAAAACATACAATGCGTTCTGAGGAGGAGAGAAAGAAGCTGATCAATCGTCTTAAACGTGTGGAAGGACAGATCCGAGGGATTATCGGTATGCTGGAGAATGATGCGTACTGTAACGATATCCTGATCCAGTCCGCAGCAGTCAACGCAGCAGTGAACGCATTTAACAAAGAACTGCTTGCCAGCCATATCCGCAACTGTGTGGCAAGAGATATCCGCAGGGGCAAGGATGAGACGATCGATGAACTGGTGGCTACTTTGCAGAAACTGATGAAGTGAAAGCTGTGTTCAGACGGTTATAGCATCAGAGTACAGCAGAATAAAGATCCGGGAACTGCAAAGAAACAGAGCAGTAGATATCAGGTAAGGAACAATAAGTCGTAGGAGGAATAGAAATGGAACAATACAATGTAACCGGAATGAGCTGTGCAGCCTGCAGCAGCAGAGTGGAGAAGGCCGTATCCAGGGTTCCGGGGGTGACATCCTGTTCGGTCAGTCTGCTGACCAACTCCATGGGAGTAGAGGGAACTGCCGGTGCAGGTGCGATCATCAAGGCAGTACAGGATGCAGGTTATGGAGCATCCTTAAAGGGGGCATCCGAAAAACAGATATCTGCTTCTGCGGCAGAGGAGGCACTGGAAGACCATGAAACACCGGCACTGAAACGAAGGCTGATCGCATCTGTAGGCTTTCTGCTTGTGCTGATGTATTTTGTCCATGGGACATATGATGTGGGACTGGCCTCTTCCGGCATGGTTTAATGATAATCATATTGCCATGGGACTGGTGCAGCTTCTTCTCGCCGGAATCATAATGGTCATTAATCAGAAATTTTTTATCAGCGGCTTTAAGAGTCTGTGGCATCGTGCACCAAATATGGATACCCTTGTAGCACTTGGTTCCATGGCATCCTTTTTGTGGAGTGTTTATGTACTTTTTGCAATGACAAGGGCACAGGTGGACGGAGATTCTGCAGCAGTTATGAATTACATGATGGAGTTCTATTTTGAATCTGCAGCCATGATCCTTACCCTGATCACAGTTGGAAAAATGCTGGAAGCACGTTCTAAGGGAAAGACAACGGATGCACTGAAAGGTCTGATGAAGCTGGCACCTAAGACAGCAGTTGTTGTCCGGGATGGACAGGAAGCTACAGTGCCCATCGAACAGGTCCGAAAAGGTGATGTTTTTGTGGTACGTCCCGGTGAGAACATTCCGGTGGACGGAGTGGTCCTTGAGGGAAACAGTGCTGTCAATGAGGCGGCACTTACAGGGGAGAGTATTCCTGTTGACAAGAATCCGGGAGATGCAGTCTCTGCTGCAACCGTAAACCAGTCCGGATTTATCAGATGCGAAGCTACCCGGGTAGGTGAGGACACTACTCTTTCCCAGATTATTAAGATGGTCAGTGATGCGGCTGCAACAAAAGCACCTATTGCCAAAATCGCAGACAGGGTTTCCGGAGTTTTTGTTCCGACAGTTATCAGTATTGCGGTTGTCACCACCATTGTCTGGCTGCTGGCAGGAAAAGAGTTCGGATATGCACTTGCCAGAGGTATTTCTGTTCTGGTCATCAGCTGTCCCTGTGCCCTTGGGCTTGCCACACCGGTTGCCATTATGGTAGGAAACGGAATGGGGGCCAAAAACGGAATCCTGTTTAAAACAGCAGTATCCCTGGAGGAAGCAGGTAAGATCCAGATCGTTGCATTAGATAAGACAGGAACTATCACCAAGGGTGAACCGCAGGTGACAGATATGGTTCCTGCAAAGGGAATCTCAGAGGAAGAGCTTTTAGGCTATGCCTATGCACTTGAGAAGAAGAGTGAACATCCTCTTGCAAAAGCCATTATTGCCAGAGCAGAAGAGAAAAAAATTGTCTTACAGAAGGTTTCTGATTTTCAGGCTCTTCCTGGAAACGGACTTCGTGCAGTAGTAAATCATGAGATGGTTACAGGCGGAAATATGAAATTTATCAGCAATGAAACCTCTGTATCACCAGAACTAATGAAGCAAGCAGAAAAACTTGCAGGAGAAGGAAAAACACCACTTCTTTTTGCAAAAGGCGGGAAGCTTCTCGGCATGATTGCAGTGGCAGATGTTATAAAAGAAGACAGCCCTCAGGCAATAAAAGAACTGCAGAACATGGGAATCCGGGTAGTAATGCTTACCGGTGATAATGAACGCACAGCAAAAGCGATCGGAGCACAGGCAGGAGTGGACGATGTAATTGCAGGTGTTCTTCCGGATGGCAAGGAAAGTGTGATCCGTTCTCTGAAGGAACAGGGAAAGGTTGCCATGGTAGGAGACGGAATCAATGATGCCCCTGCACTTACCAGGGCAGACATCGGTATTGCGATCGGTGCAGGAACAGATGTTGCCATTGATGCCGCAGATGTGGTATTAATGAAGAGCCGGCTCAGTGATGTACCTGCTGCCATACGTTTAAGCCGGGCGACACTGAGAAATATCCATGAGAATCTTTTCTGGGCATTCTTCTACAATGTGATCGGTATTCCACTGGCAGCCGGTGTATGGATTCCGATTTTCGGATGGACACTGAACCCCATGTTTGGTGCAGCTGCCATGAGTCTTTCCAGTTTCTGTGTGGTAACCAATGCATTGAGACTGAATCTCTTTAAGGTACATGATGCTTCCAGAGACAAAAAAATAAAACAGAATGTGGAAGAAATCCATTATATTTCAGCTAATGCAGAAATGAAAAACGTAACAGAAAACAAAAGTCTAAAGGCAGAGAATCCAGACTTTTGCAACAGTGAAATTCATGATCCAAAAGATCAGGAAAATATAAAAGAAAACAAGGAGAACAAAGAAATGACAACAATCACAGTAAACGTAACAGGAATGATGTGTGGACATTGTGAAGCACATGTGACAAAGGCAGTAAAAGAGGCATTTGGAGTGGAAGATGTAGTTTCCTCCCATGAAAAAGGAACCACAGTGATCCATGCTCCGGAGAAACTGGACGAGGATAAGATCCGCGAAGTGATCAAAGAAGCCGGCTATGAAGTAACCGGTATCACACAGGAATAAAAAACAAAAAGGGGATTTTATGGAAAACCAGAACCAGACACCACATAAAAGACGTGTCCGTTATAAAGGAAAATATCCGAAGAAATTCGAAGAGAAATACAAGGAATTACAGCCTGAGAAATATAAAGATACCATTGAACACGTGATTCAGAAAGGAAATACCCCGGCGGGAATGCATATCTCCATTATGGTTAAGGAAATCCTTGATTTTCTTAATATCCAGCCGGGCGAAACCGGATTTGATGCCACATTGGGCTATGGCGGCCATACGAAAGCGATGCTTCAGTGTCTGAATGGCAAGGGCCATATTTATGCAACAGATGTAGACCCTGAGGAATCCGCCAAAACAAAGAAACGTCTGGCAGAGCAGGGATTCGGGGAAGAACTGCTGACAGTAAAGCTTCAGAACTTCTGCACCATTGATGAGATTGCCAAAGAGGTTGGAGGATTTGACTTTATTCTGGCAGATCTCGGTGTTTCATCCATGCAGATTGATAACCCCAAAAGAGGTTTCTCTTTTAAAACAGACGGACCTCTGGATCTGCGCCTGAATCAGGAAACCGGCATCAGTGCAGCCCAGCGTCTGGATACCATTTCCAGAGAGGAGCTTGCGGGAATGCTCTGTGAAAATTCCGATGAACCATACTGTGAGGAACTCGCCAAAGCCATTACCGATGAGATCCGCAGGGGAAATCATATTGATACTACCACAAAACTGCGTCAGGTAATCGAAAAAACTCTTGATTTCCTTCCTGAAAAGGAAAAGAAAGAGACAATTAAGAAAACCTGCCAGCGAACCTTCCAGGCATTGCGTATTGATGTCAACCATGAGTTCGAAGTACTGTATGAATTTATGGAGAAGCTT
>ENA-OQBL01001263-OQBL01001263.1-human-gut-metagenome-genome-assembly--contig:-NODE-1263-length-10202-cov-4.331811_pt1 | contig 10202 bp, 10 predicted proteins | sample MGYA00242747_ERZ504553 | MGnify/ENA primary metagenome ERZ504553 (study PRJEB26092, sample SAMD00036240) | human gut metagenome | host: Homo sapiens | study: EMG produced TPA metagenomics assembly of...
CATTAAGTGACCAATTTCGTGACCAATGATAAAAGGCAATTCATTAGGATTATGCCAATTAGTATTGATTACCATTTTATGAGCATTCTTAAATGAAAGTGCTGGGTCGTATGGCTCTCCTTTAACCAAGATGTATGAAAGACCGTGCTTAAAAGCATAATTGAGTAAGTACTCAATTAACTCTTCTTTGCCTAAGTTTCTCATTTCTTGTCTGCACGACCTTCCTTAATGTCATCTTCCATTAGTCCTCGAATCATATTGAGATATCTCTCAGGAACGTTGTAACCATGATATGAATAAGGCTTTTCTTCGTCTAGTGGAATAGAAGTTGGTTGTCCTTTTGTAGGTATAGGGGTAGGATCATCGGTTTTACCCTTTAGGTAATCGATTGAAGTATTTAGTACTTCAGCAACTGCCTCTAAGGCATCACCACCAGGCCTCTTATTTTTCCAATTATAGATAGAATTAGTACCTAATCCAGCCTTGTCATTCACTTCACGTAAGTTCATTTTATATTTTTTTGCTAATTCTTTAGTACGCTCTAATTCAATCATGGCAAGCATTCTCCGAATATTTTAAATTATTAAATAAGTATTTTTACTAAAAATGTATTGACAATATTAGTCTTTGGACGTAGTATAAGAACTGTCAACGAGATATGAAAGAAATAAGAAAAGAGCCTAGAAACACGTGTGTAAGTAAGAAAGGAATCATGTGCTTAAGGTTATTTCTTATACCATCATATTAGTATAAATACTAATGCAAGTCAATAAATATTAGTATCTAGTTGATAAATTTTATTCAAAGAGGTGGTGCCAATGACTGTGCAATAAGTAAAAAGAGAGGTGAAGAAGAAATCATGGATATACATGATTACGTTGAACTAATAGCTCTAGCGTTTTGGGTTATTAGTGTTGTAAGTGTCGGTATCTTGAGTCATGTTCACTTTAAGAATAAACGACTGGAAAGATTGCGTATCGTTACAAGCAATCTAATGAAAAGCTACATCAACATGTATGACCAAGAGAATTTATCTGATGAAAAGAAGATCAATCGAGTTGGCAATGCAGTAGTTGATGGCTTGCAAGCTAAGGGCTTTAAGTTGAGTGAACAAGAAGTGCAGGACATTTTTGCGGAAGTTGCAAAGCAAATGAATGACTTGCATGAGACTCAGGATAAGTAGATTTTTTCGGAGGTTTTATTATGGTTGATGCTAGAATTTTGAATCAATTTGATGTAAGTACAGGACATAAGTCAGTTATACAAAAAGGTAATGTTGGTGAAACTTATGATTATGGTTTGCAATTATGGCGTGATCAGTTAGATACATATGTATTTAGAGGGACTCGTGGCAATTTAACTAATTTGGTTTTAAAGTTAGTGGGACAAGCTGCAGGGCATACACAAACCTGGGAGTTTTCAGGCGAATCGGGTAAATGGTTTGTGGGCGTGAAACCTACTAAGGAACATTGGGCTAAGCAAATTGCTCGTGTAGATATTAGATCTTTAAAGGCAAGTAAAACGTACGATAGTAATACTGCTTTTCCACGAATTGCATACTTAGATCAAGCTGGAGAACCTAAAGATTACTGTCAAAGTCCTGAAAACTTTAAGAGGGCAGAAGCAGCACTATCTCCAGACTATACAAAAATGTTAATTGCTACAATGGAAAATGATGGAACTGGACATTTTGTTATCTATAATGCAAAAATGATTAATCAAGCTTTAGATGATACAAGTATTGATTATGTGGATTTACGCGATAAGCAAAAATATCCATGTGAAGATAGTTTTACTATTTCTAATTTTGATGATTTAATGAATAATTCTGTACAGGGTTATGATTTAGATAACGCAGGGAATATTTATATTACTAGTCAACATAAACCGAATATGGAAGATCATAAGTATTATCCAAAAATGATTAAAAAGATTCCTTATTATGCGCATGAAGAGACCTCACAATGGGAAGAAGTCGGATTATCTGCTGTTAATATTAGCGGAAAAGGAATGCACTCAGAGGTAGAATCAATTCAGATTATTGGTGAAAATCATGGTTATTTAACAGTTGCGTATCATAAGCTTGTTAATAATAAGAATCTCACAATTTTAAATAGAATTTATGAAATTGAATGGGATTAATATTTTAAAGTGCTTGAAAAATTTTCAAGCGCTTTTTTTCTATCCGAGTATAATAACGTTAAGAGTTAATAAAGGAGAAAATGAAATGAATCATAAGAAATACTTTTTTAGTTTCAGTTGCAGCTTTTGATGGCTATTGGAGTATTTTCTACTCAACAAGTAAAAGCAGCATATTCTGTTGTTGCAACTAGAAAAGTCACAAGAAACGCATATATCTATAATTCAACCAATAAGAGAACTTCATATAAAAATAAAAAGAAATTATACAAGGGGCAATCAGTAACTACATATGGTGATGGACAGACACTTAAAAATGGTCAAAATTTTATAAAATTAGTCCAACATCAAATAAGTACGTCAAAGTAGCTAACTTCAAAGCTAGACCTGTTGTCAAGACTGCTACTGCTGTAATAAAGCCACACGCTGATTGGCTTGCTAGAACCTTTTAATAATAAGGCAATACTGTCCGTAAGAATTTAAAGCCAGGAACAAAATTGACAGTTGATCGCCATGAGGTAACTTCATTTAGTGATAACTTCCCAGCAGGAATGATTAACGACGATGGATTTTATCATATTAAAGGCAGCAATCAATGGATAATGGGCTCTGCTGTTAAAGTTAATAAAAAGATTCCTTTGTTTGATCCAGAATTTGAAAATGCCCGTACCAATTATTCTTTGGTAAGATTTAAGAACAACGCAGATGTATATAATCGTCAAGGTGAAAAGCTGAACGCTGATGGAGTAAAAGTGAGAAAGCAAGCAAATTGGTTCAGAGCTGATAACCTATTATACATTTGGCTTCCGAGTGAAAATAAGGCTGAGTTGTTCTACCATCTGATTGCTAAAAGCTTTTATACAACTTCGTCAACAAGCGATAAGCTTAAAGTTTCTGATGCTTATGTTAAGGCCAGTGATATGAAATACTTTGATGGTTTGAAACTTAAGCCAAGTAACACTCAGGCAGAAGCTAAAGCGGCTGCAGAGAATAAAAATTAAGAAAAAGTAGGAAAATCCTGTCATTATCGACAGGATTTTTTGCTGAGAAAATTCAGACTGCCTTGATTGACTTAAAAATTGGGGGGAGATAATAGATGTATAAGTGAGATATTAATAGAAGGATGATTAAAATGAAGAAAACAAATTTATTTTAGCTTCAGTTGCAGCTTTGATGGCTATTGGCTCAGTGCTTTCATTTGGCTCACAAGCTCACACAGTTCAAGCTGCGCAAAAGACGATACATACTAATTATTATGCTGGTATCAAAAGTACAGCTTTAAGTTATAACGTAAACGGGAAAAGCTTATCGAGTGGAATTAAAACCAACACTACTATGAAATATTACGGTAGTCCACGGCTTATTAAGGGGCAAAAATATGTCTGCTACAATGTTGGTAAAGGCAAATATGTTCCATTGGATTCTATTGGCAAAGTAAATGGAAGAAATACTTTCCGTTTGTTAAATAATAGCTATATTTACAATGCTAGTGGTAAAAAGATAGGTAGCTTATCTTATAGATATCCAGTTTATTTTTCAGGCAGTTTAAGAAAAACTAGCCAAGATAAAAGATATTATGTGCTTGAGAGTAACATAGACTCTCAAGCTTATACAACTAGTACTGAAAAATATTATTTGCCTTATAAGAAAATAAAGAATAGTTACTATTACTCATTGGGTAAAGGTAGATATATCAACGTTAGAAACGTTGCCACAATTAATGGTTTGCAGAATTGCTCTAATAGCGAAAAGATTACGGTAACAGCCCCTGGTCGTCAAACAGTACCAGTTTATGTTGTGAATGATTCTTCAGATGCAAAAACAGGGAAGGTGTTGCCTGGAGTCGTTAAAGTTAATGGCGTTAATGCTCATAGAGTTATTGTTGATGGTAAGACCGTTAATGTTGGAGCTGGAGATATGATTTTAGGCCAACGTATTCCTAGCGGTACAACCGTAACTGTTAATGCTAAGACTGCTGGACCACAATATAAGTATCAAATCAAAGGTACTCATACATTTATCAGCGCTTCAAATATAAAGGGATCAACAACTAAAATATCGAATCTTTTACCATACTATGTAGATTTAGATAAATTAAATAATTAACAAAGGTGTCTGGGAAGAAACTCGATTTTTAGCCCGGATATAAAAACACAGGAATTCATTATTTTTAGTGAATTCCTGTGTTTTTTGTTTTTGAAATGAAAATTCGAAGGCTTTACCTTCTTCTTGGCTCCATATTTTTTCAAATTCATCGTCATGAACATGATGCCAACATCCGTTTCGACTTTCTTTTTGCCTCTTAAATGCGTTCTGCGCATACCAAATACACTCTTCATGTGCCCGAAAATTGGCTCCACATCTGACTTGCGACAGCCATAGATGCGTTTGCCTTCTTCGCTTTGAAGAGTCTCTTTTGCTTTTTCTTTTAAATACTGCCAGTTAGGATTGTAGTGAATCTGTCTTTGTCGACCTGTTTTGGTTTTAGCCAATTGGGTCAGTTCTTCAGTTAGCTGGAACTCATCAGCTTCATAAATTTTGAAGTTTCTGACCATGCCAGTAGATCGATCTTTTCTTTGACTATAATATTTGAAGTTGAAGCGGACGCCTGATTTATCTACGTAATAGTCTTCTTCTTCGTTATAGTACCAGTTGTCGACCTTTGATGGATCTTTCTTATATTTTCGCGTTTGTTCTTTTTCGTATTGGGTATACGGAATCTGATAGTTCTTATCTGAATAATTCTCTTCCAGAATCGAGTAATTGTATTCACTGCCATAGCCCGCATCGGCCACAATATTTTGAAACTTATCGAGAATTCCTCTGGACTTCATTTGGTCTAGAAATGGTTCGAATGTTCTAAAGTCAGTCGGATTAGGAAACAGGGCAAAATCAACTATATATTGATTAGTAGTCGCTGCCTGAATATTGTAGCCTGGCTTTAGCTGCCCGTTTTTCATATGATCTTCTTTCATATGCATGAAGGTGGCATCATGATCTGTTTTAGAGTAGCTGTTACGGCCAGCAAAGATCTCTTCAGCTTCTTCGTACTTTTTAGCACGCGGAATAAAATCTTTTCTGAGTTTATGTGCGATCTTCTTTAATTCACGGCGCTTGGCCTTATTTTTTGATCCGCCTGGAATGGCTTTAGGTTCTCGATCAATTTTATCGGTCAGCTTCTCAACTTCTTTTTCCGTTTCTTGAGCCAGAATCTCTAAGCCTTGACTAGTTTGGGCTTCTTCTTCGGCCATGGCTTTGACTACTTCTTTATTGATCAGTTCTTCATATAAAGCAGACACGTCTTCCTTTAACTTGGCATGATACTTCTCAATAGCTTTTCGCCAGACAAAAGTGTACCTGTTGGCGTCCGCTTCAATCTTAGTACCATCGATAAAAACTGCATTTTCACGGATTAATCCCTCATCTTCTAATAATGAAGTAAAGTAGACAAAGCACTGCTTAATTACCTTATTGGCATGGTCGCTTGATCTGAAATTATTGATCGTGTGATAAGAAATCTTTCTATTGTCAGCCAAAATCATCATGGGCAGATTCTCTTCTAGCATTCTTTCAATTTTTCTGCCTGAAAAAAACTCTTCTGGAATAAGCAAAGAGTAAAATCTTAAGCATCATTGCCGGGTGATATGCAGGTCTGCCTGTATTAGAAGTGGTTTCTAAGATAACTTCGTTAGGAATAGAATCAACGAATTCACTGATAACACTGGCAATGTGATTTGCAGGGATAGAAAAATCCAAATTTAATGATAAAGTAGTTTGTCCTGTGATATAATTTTGATACATGTTTAAGCCCACTTTCTATTGTTTTTTTGTGGTGATTAAATAATATCAAGGAATGGGTTTAAAGTATACAAAAAGAGCGATGACTTCTTATGAAGTTCATCGCTTTTTTCATGACCTGGAAATTAGTTTTTTCCCAGAACTTGTTTTTTTAGTATAAAGTTTTGACTCCATCGATGATGGACTTGTAAGGATGAGAATATACTGTATGTTTAGGTCTCTTAACTATATCACCAGCGTAGATATAATATTGCGTATTCTTAATATGGTATGTTTCAGCATACATATTATCAAATCCCGCAGTATCATCTACGACTAATTTCTTATTTTTGGGTAATACATAGGCATTTTCTACTCTATTTTTAGAAACTTCTTTTAATGCATAAATATGTTTTTGGTTAATTGTCTTAGGATCTTTTGTTACAACAGTTGCTTGATTAGTTATTAGTTCATTCGCCTTATTTGCATATGGTGAGGGAAGATCTTTACTGTAAATAGATTTAACGTTTATACACTTGATATATCTGTTGTAGCCTATTTTGTAGTATTCTTGCTTTTTAATTGTTTTATATGGAAGCCAATATAAATAATTAAACAAATTCTCTTTAGAATTCATTACACCTGTTGAACTATTATCTTTCATTATGTAATATCTCTTCACGGAATTTGTTTTTTGCAATTTTCCTGGAGCAGTAACAGCTTTATTCTTCTTAAGGTAGTTACTTTTACCATGTAAACGTTGACCTTTGTTGTTGTATACATAGGAGTTACTGTTTAAATACAACTTCACAGTATTGGCTGCCTTAACTGGGCTGGAATTTATGCTTAGTGAAACGATGCCTAAAAATGATAGCGATGAAAATAGTAAATATTGTTTTATTCTTTTCATGTGTTAACACCTCATTAATATTCGAATGTTAACCATATTAAAGCACATAAATTGGGGGGTACAATAATTCACACTGATCCAAAAAGGACGGCTATTAAGCCGCCTTTTTCACATATCAAATTTTAAGCACAAAAAAAGCACCGACTCCTCGCAGTGCCATTTTCATATTATGGGTGGCCAGGGGATCGAACCCTGGACCCACGGATTAAGAGTCCGTTGCTCTGCCAGCTGAGCTAGCCACCCATGTGTTGAATCAATCAACAGATATTATTATGCTATGAAACGTAAAAAAATGCAAGACATTTTTTGCAAAAAAACTCAAAATTTTTTTGGCTAATGTTACAAAATTCAGTATAATGTAAGAGCAAAGGAGGCATTCTCGATGCCAAAAAAAATTCTCGTCGTCGACGATGAAAAGCCTATATCTGATATTATCAAATTTAACCTAACTAAGGAGGGCTTTGACGTCGACACTGCCTATGATGGCGAAGAAGCTGTTCAAAAAGTTGACGAATATGATCCAGATTTAATGATTCTGGACCTGATGTTACCAAAGAAAGACGGACTCGAGGTTGCTCGTGAAGTTCGTCAAACGCACGATATGCCAATTATCATGGTAACTGCTAAAGATACTGAAATTGATAAAGTTTTAGGACTTGAAATGGGTGCAGACGATTACGTAACTAAGCCATTTTCTAACCGCGAATTAGTTGCTCGTGTTAAGGCTAACTTACGTCGCCGTGATATCGTTAAGAAGGCTGAGGCTGCTAACCAAGAAGAGCCCGATAAGAATATTAAGATCGGCAATCTATTAATCATGCCAGATGCCTATATTGTTGAAAAGAATGGTAAGAAGATCGAACTTACTCACCGTGAATTTGAACTTCTTTACTACTTAGCACAACATATGGGACAAGTTATGACCCGTGAACACTTATTGCAAACTGTTTGGGGCTATGATTATTTTGGTGATGTGCGGACTGTTGACGTAACCGTTCACCGTTTAAGAGAAAAGATTGAGAATAATCCAATTCAACCTCAAGTTTTAGTTACTCGCCGTGGTGTAGGTTATTACGTAAAACAGCCAAGTGAGGGATAGTTAAAGAAAGCCACAGAACTGAAGAAGTAAGTGGCTTTCTTTTTTTAGATGTTGAGTGAGAAATGAAAAGACTCAGAAAAAAGTTAAATGATACGTTTAATTCCATCAATATGAAATTAGCGATCGTGTTCATGCTGATGCTGCTGGCAACAATCGAAGTTATTGGAGCTTATTTTACCAGACAGCTTGAACAAACCAGTATTGAGAACTTTCAATCGTCAATTCAAATTCAGACGGTTGTAAGTAATCAATTAGCTAATCAACTGACCAGTGACAGTAAAAATGCCAACGACCGTTTGAACCAGATCGTTAATGACTACAATAATGATGCGATCAGTGAAATTATCGTCGTTGACAACAAGGATACGATTCGTGCCGTTTCTAATTTGAATGATAAAAGCAAGATCGGTCAAAGAATCAACAACACCGATGTTAAGCGGGTAATTTCAACTGGGCATCAGATTAACAAGGTAATCGATGACCACGGCAATTACATGATCCAGATTTCTCCACTGACTAGTGGAAACGGATCTAACAATAACGTCGGAGCGATCTATGTGAAAGCCAGCATGCAGGATGTCTTTAACAACCTGCGGCAGATTTCATTAACATTCTTGATCGCATCCTTAATTGCGGCACTGCTTGGCGCATTCCTGGCGTTAGTCATTTCCCGGGCAATTACGCAGCCTATCGAAGAAATGCAGAAGCAGGCCTTGCATATTGCCGATGGTGATTATTCTAGCCAGGTAAAGATCTATTCAAACGATGAATTGGGTCAATTAGGTCGTGCCTTTAATACTTTGTCTGTTCGAATCGAACGCTCGCAAGAAGAGTCCGATAGTGAACGACGCAGGTTGGACAGCGTGCTTTCGCACATGAGCGATGGAGTGCTGGCTACCGATCGTCACGGCAACGTCAGCGTTGTTAACCAGATGGCTTTGAACTTCTTAAATGTTAAAGAAGAAGATGTCATTAACAAACCAATTGCGGAAGTCCTTGGCTTGAAGGATACTTCCTCACAAGATTTAATTTCTAGTCAAAAAGAAATTGTCGTTACAATCGATCCAAATACGCGTGATGAAATGATCCTGCACGCTAGCTTCTCTTTGATTAAGCGAGTAACGGGCTTTGTTTCCGGTAGCGTATGCGTTTTGCACGATGTAACGGAACAACAAAAGAACGAAGATTCACAAAAGCAATTCGTTTCTAACGTTTCGCACGAACTTAGAACGCCACTTACTAGTTTGCAAGCCTACATTGAAGCCTTAAACGAAGGGGCTTGGAAGGATCCAAACATCGCGCCAAAATTCTTGGAAGTAACGCAACAAGAAACTAGTCGAATGATTCGTATGATCAACGACTTGCTCAGTCTTTCCAGAATGGACCGTGGCGTTTCAAAGATGGACCTTGAATTTGTTAACCTGAACGATTTTGTTAACCACATCTTGAATAGATTCGACATGATCGTTAAGACTGACAAAAACAATGATAAAAAGAAGAAATACACGATCAAGCGTGAATTAGGCAATCAAGCTCTTTGGGTAGAAATTGATACCGACAAGATGATGCAGGTAATCGACAATATCATGAACAATGCAATTAAATATTCACCAGATGGTGGTGTAATTACGGTTCGTTTGACGCAAAACAAAAACCACGTCATCTTGAGTATTTCCGACCAAGGTTTAGGTATTCCACGTAAAGACTTGGGCAAGATCTTCGATCGTTTCTACAGAGTCGATAAGGCTCGTTCACGTGCTCAAGGTGGTACCGGTTTGGGTTTGGCGATTGCTAAAGAAATCGTTGAAGCCCACCACGGTCGTATCTGGGCTGACAGTAGCGAAGGCAAAGGTTCTACCTTCTACATTTCCTTACCTTATGAACCAATGACAGAGGAGGACGACTGGGATGAAGTTTAGATTCAAGCTAGGCGACTTTTTATTGGGCTTAGGCACATTTATCGTCATAGTTTTGTCCATTGTGTTGTGGATCTTCATTATGACCAGTGACCAACGCTTCAGTAACATCGGTCAACAGAATCAAGAAAATACGACGACTAAGGAGCAGGTACGCAACCGCAGCGTAAAATCTCTTTATGATCTGTATATTCCAACGACTTCCTATGGTTTTCCTAACGGCAACTTGTGTCAGCTTTATGATTCCAAGAACAACTTAACTTTGGAATTTACTAAAGAAATCAAGAAGGCTAAGGCTGTTAACAAGATCAAGAAAATCGTTCATTCACAAGCCAGATATCAAGAGTACTTGAATAGCCCA
>ENA-OQBL01001265-OQBL01001265.1-human-gut-metagenome-genome-assembly--contig:-NODE-1265-length-10186-cov-2.403420_pt1 | contig 10186 bp, 10 predicted proteins | sample MGYA00242747_ERZ504553 | MGnify/ENA primary metagenome ERZ504553 (study PRJEB26092, sample SAMD00036240) | human gut metagenome | host: Homo sapiens | study: EMG produced TPA metagenomics assembly of...
ACGTTCTGAGCATCTCCATCTCATCGCTTCTCAGGCAATGCTTCCACCGGGGATCCTGCATTTTTTCCATGCAGAGTTTCAACGGCATCCACCGGACTTCCTCCACTTCCTCCTGCTGAAGCTTCAGCTGCTCCGGTTCCGTGTCCATCGGCAACACATAGACCTTCGCCAGCTCGTCGTCCAGGTAAGGTCTGCCGCGAAAGTTTTCTTTCGTCAGATCGCGGTTCCATCCGATAAATTTCAGCTGATTTTTTTCAGCCGCAATTCCAAGCTCTTCCTCCAGTTCTCTCAACGCCCCCTCTTCATATTCATCGCCGGTCTGCAGATGCCCCGCACAGGAAATATCCCAACAGCCCGGATAAGACTCTTTTTCCCTGCTCCGCTTCTGGAGCAGTACCTCCGGCTGTCCGTCCGCCGTCTTCCGGGTCAGCCAGACATGTACTGTCCCGTGCAGTCTTCCATCCCGATGCGCTACGCTTCGCTCCATCACAACGCCGGTCTTGCTGCCGTCCTCCCGCCTCTCGTCAAACAGCTCCAGCGGATTTCCGTCCAATACGGCTTCTTCCAGCCTGTCGTACCAATAGACAAGCTTCAGGCTGAAGAAAGGATGTTCCTCACTCAGAAGATAAAAAATGATCTTATCCCCCTCCCAGATATTCAGTGCCAGCGCCTTTTCTTTGGGAACCCATTCCAACGTTCCTTCGTCACACGCCGCCGGCGTTCCCTCAAACCCGTCGGCGGTGTATAGGCACATATACTCACACAACGTTTCCGTGCAGAAGGTCACGATTCCGCGGAATCTCCAGGACGTCAGCGTATATCCCGTCTCTTCTTTTACTTCCCTGAGCAGACACTCTTCCGGAGACTCCCCTTCTTCAAAATGACCGCCGACGCCGATCCATTTATCCTTATTGACGTCCTGCTCTCTGGCCGTCCGGTGCAGCATCAGGTACTTTCCGTCTTTTTCCAGATAGCAGAGCGTTGTCATACAGCTGCGCTTCTCTTCTCTCATTTTCCTTCCTCCTGATCTGAACTTCGATGGAACTTCAGGTTACAGTTCAGCCTTTTTCCCCGATCCAGTTATCCCGGTTGATCGCTTCCATCTGGCTCCGGTTTTCCCGGATGATCACCTGGAGATTCGGTCTGGAATAATTGACGATCCCTTTCCCGAGATACTCGTGGCTTCCCCGGCGGAACACGCTGACCACATCTCCTTTCTGGAAATCTCCCTCCATCGCAACAATTCCCTTGGGCAGAAGACTCTTCTCATACTTCTGCAGGGCGTCCGCCGCCCCTTCGTCCACATAGAGATTTCCCATACTCTGCGCATAAAACGCCATCCACTGAAGACGGGTCCTCATGCTGCGAAGCGGCGCTTTGAAATAGGTGCCGTGGGCCTTTCCGTTCACAGCTCCCACAAGCGATCCCATTTTCCCTCGACGAGCAGATAAAGACAGGAACGCCCGCGCGGGTGGCCAGTCTGGCTGCTGTCAGCTTGGTCCGCATTCCGCCGGTTCCATTGCTGCTCCCGGCTCCGCCCGCTCCCCGGATCAGCTCGTCCGTGACCGTTTTCCACCACATCGATATGGCGCGCCGTCGCATCCCTGGAAGGATTCGCCGTATAGAGGCCGTCGATATCCGTCAGCAGAACCAGAAGATCTGCATGCATCATGGCCGCTACCTGTGCCGACAGCGTGTCATTGTCGCCCAGCTTCAGTTCTTCGATGGCAATGGTATCATTTTCATTGATCACCGGAACCGCTCCCCGGTTCAGAAGCACGGAAATCGAACTGAAAATATTCTTATATCGTCTGCGGTCCTCAAAAATCACTCCGGTTCAGCAGAATCTGCGCGCATGGAATCTGATACTGATGAAACTCTCTGGTATATTCCTCCATCAACAGTCCCTGACCCACCGCCGCGGCCGCCTGCTTGTCGGCAATGCGAACGGGCCGTTTATGAAATCCCAGTCTTCGGAATCCGGCCGCCACCGCGCCGGAAGAGACCAGAATGATCCGGTTTCCCGCATGGTACAGCTCCGCCATCTGAGACGTAATGTTCATAATCTGCTCCGGATTCAGGCTGCCGTCCTCTTTCGTCAGCGAGCTGGTACCGACTTTCACTACAATTGTCTGCTTTTCCATTCTGCTTTCCTCTCCATATATAAACAGCACACACGGCGGCGCCCGCGGCAGATTTCGCTGCGCACAGCCATGTGTGCATGTTTCTCGTATACAAATTCATTTTTCCCGGACAGCCGGCGCATCACTGCACTTTCTGAATCTTATCCGTCCGGTTGGTTTCCTTGATAATATAGTGAGGTCTCTTTTTAACCTCCATATATGTTTTGGACACATACTGTCCCATGATTCCCATGCAGAACAGCTGAATGCCCCCGATGAACATGATAATACAGACAAGAGACGGCCATCCGTCCACCGGATCTCCGAAGATCAGCTTCCGGGCGCAGATCACTATAATCATGCAAAATGCCAGGAAAGTGAACAGGATTCCTGACCAGGAAGCGATCGTCAGCGGCGTCTGAGAGAAATTCACAATACCGTCAATGCTGTATTTCAGGAGTTTCCAGAAATTCCACTTGGTCTCCCCTGCCACGCGCTCCGCATTTTCATAGGGAAGCCATTTTGTCTTAAACCCGATCCAGCCGAAGATTCCCTTGGAGAACCGGTTGTATTCCCCCATTTCCACAATGGCGTCCACCATATCCGCCGCATCAGGCGGAAATCCTGGCTCCGTCCACGATATCCGCATCTGAGATTTTGTTGATAATTTATAAAACAGTCTGGCAAAAAAATGAACGGATCGGAGGTTCTCCTGTTCTGGAAACACGCCTCGTCGCCACACTGTCATACTCTCCGCTCTCCAGCGCTTCCACCATTTCCGGTAGCAGCGACGGCGGATCCTGCATATCCGCATCCATCACAGCCACATAATCTCCTCTGGCGTTGCAGAAACCGGCATACATCGCGGCCTCTTTTCCAAAATTTCTCGAAAACGAGTAGTAGAATACCCTCTCGTCCCGCGCTGAAATTTCCTGCAGCAATTCCAGCGTACGATCTTTCGATCCGTCATCCACAAACAGAAATTCAAATTCGTATTCCGGCATGGATGCACTCACCTTCGCCACCTCTTCGTAAAAAATCGGCAGTGCCTCTTCCTCATTATAGCAGGGCACAATCAACGATATCTTCCGCATAAAAACTTCCTCTCCCCAGGCGTTTCCCTGTCTTTTTCCTCCTGCGGGCAGATCTGACTTCCCACAGTATCTCCGACATAACCTTCCAGCAACACGGAACGGTTATTCTCTGGCTAACAGTATAGCACAGAATATCAGGGGAAACAATCTGCATTTCTGTCCACATATTGCATTTCTCTCTGTCTTTGTATATAATTGAAGCACTGGAATATGCCTGGAAAAAACAGAAGCATGGCGGCAGGCGTCCCATACTTTTATCCATGCTTCAGATCAAGAAAAAAGAGTAAAAGGAGTATTTGCTCATGTCGACACCAACCTACGAACAAATCTATACCATATTGAAAGAACAGGATCAGCTGCATCTGCTGAAATATTACAATGAACTGACTCCGGACCGGCAGGCGTCCCTGCTGGAGCAGATCAGCACCATCGACTGGAACCTGATCCATATGGCAGGTCAGAAACCGGCCTCCGACGAGAAAGCCGGGAAACAGATCGAACCGCTCGGCGCGATGGAACTCACGGAAATCGAAAAGCGCCATGACGAATTTGAGGCGATCGGCCTGGAAGCTCTGCGCGCGCAGAAAACAGGCGCCGTTCTTCTCGCCGGGGGCCAGGGAACCCGTCTCGGCTTCGACAAACCGAAAGGGAATGTTTAACATCGGAGTCACCAGACCGCTGTATATTTTTGAATGTCTGATCAACAATCTGATGGATGTTGTAAAACAGGCCGGTACCTGGATTCCTCTGTACATTATGACCAGCAGAAAAAATCACGAGGAGACAACCTCTTTTTTCCGGGAACACAACTATTTTGGCTACAATCCGGAGGAAATCCGTTTCTTCCAGCAGGATATGGCTCCCTCTGTCGGTTATGACGGAAAGGTGCTTCTGGAAGCCAAAGACCGAATCAGCATGTCTCCCAACGGCAACGGCGGATGGTTCTCTTCCCTGTGCCGCGCGGGATACCTGAAAGAAATGCAGGAGCGGGGGATCGAATGGCTTTCTGTCTTCTCCGTGGACAATGTCCTGCAGCGCATCAATGATCCGGTCTATGTGGGCGCCGTCATCTCTTCCGGCTGCGACTGCGGCGGAAAGGTGGTCCGGAAAGCTTCCCCGGACGAGCGCGTGGGCGTGCTCTGCAAGGAGAGCGGAAAACCGGCAATCGTCGAATATTATGAAATGACCGACGATATGCGCAGTCTCCGGGATGAAAACGGAAATCTTCTGTACAACTTCGGCGTCACGTTAAACTACCTGTTCCGCCTGAAACGCCTGGAAGAAATCCGCGAGAAGAAACTGCCGGTCCATATTGTGGAGAAGAAAATTCCCTATATCGATGAAGATGGAAACGAAGTGAAACCGGAAGCTCCCAACGGCTATAAATTCGAAGATCTGGTTCTCGACATGATCCACATGATGGACAGCTGTCTGCCCTATGAGATTGTGAGGGAGAAAGAATTCGCTCCTGTCAAGAACAGAGAGGGCGTGGACTCCGTAGATACCGCCAGAGAACTTCTGACCAAAAACGGCGTTCAGATCTGAAAATCCGAAAAACTGTAGTTACTGTTCCGCCGGCGGAACGGCTGCAAAAAACCTGCCGCGGCGAAGTGCTGTATTTCAACAGTCTTCTGCCGCGGCAGGTTTTTTCAGTTAGTTCCCGGTTACTGTTCAGCCGTTTCGCCGGCGGTCTGTTATATCTGTGTCTCTCCCGCCTTCAGAACCATCTCTTTTTTCTCATTTCCTTCGTAAATCTCCACGGTAAGATCCGTATGGCTTCCCTCCACGGTAATCTGAAGCTGTCCGTCTTTCTTCACAGCAGAAACCGTATTTACCGTATTTCCGAGAAGATCCGGAATTTTCGCCGTCATCCGGACGCCTTCCTTCGGCTGATAAATCCGGATCGTCGCGTTTGCACTGTAGTCATAATCCGGACGTGTCTTGTCCTGTCCCATGACAAGGATGGAAGCTTCCCTCACATACAGCGGCATGGAGAAATAATCATAAGTTCCCTGATACCATCTGCCGCCTTCCTTACACTGTCCGGTCAGCAGATCGGTCCACGTTCCCTCCGGAAGATAGTACTCCGCCACATGATCCTCACGGAATACCGGCGCGACCAGAAGCGCATCGCCCAGCATATACTGCTGATCCAGATACCTTGTCGCCGGATCCTGCGGATATTCAAATACCATCGGACGCATCACCGGGATGCCTTCCTCATGGGCTTCCACAGATTTCTGGTAGATATACGGCATCAGCCGGCATTTCAGATTCGTGAAGAATCTGACAACCTCGCTGGCCTCATCGTCAAATACCCACGGCACACGGTAACTCTGAGAACCATGCAGACGGCTGTGGGTGGACATCAGACCGAACGCCGCCCATCTCTTGTACAGATCCGGCGTCGCCGTGTTCTCGAATCCGGAGATATCATGACTCCAGAAGGAAAATCCACTCATTGCAAAACTCAGACCGCCCCGCAGCGTCTCTGCCATGGATGGATAGGTTGCGGAACAGTCGCCTCCCCAGTGTACCGGGAACTGCTGGCCTCCGGCTGTGGCACTTCTTGCAAAAAGAACCGCTTCTCCTTCCCCCTTAACCTCTTTGAGCAATGTAAAAACTGCCTGATTATATAAAAATGTATAATAATTGTGCATACTTACCGGATCGGCTCCGTTATGATATGTTACATCAACCGGAATCCGCTCACCAAAGTCTGTCTTAAAGCAGTCCACACCCATATCCAGAAGTGTACGCAGTTTATCGGTATACCATTTTGTTGCTGCAGGATTTGTAAAATCCACCAGTGCCATGCCCGGCTGCCAGAAATCCAGCTGACGTGGTCCTTTTCCATCCTTGCGCATAACAAAGTATCCATGTTCTAATCCTTCCCGGAAAAAGTCGGTTCCCTGTGCAATGTACGGATTGATCCAGCAGCAGATTTTCAGGCCCTTTTCGGTTTTGTACCGATGCAGCATTTTCTCCACATCACTGAACGTTTCATCATCCCAGGTAAAATCACACCAATGAAAGGCTTTCATCCAGTAGCAGTCAAAATGAAATACCCGAAGCGGGATATTTCGCTCCGCCATTCCGTCAATAAAAGAACTTGTTGTCTTTTCATCATAGTTTGTAGTAAAGGAAGTTGTCAGCCATAATCCAAAACTCCACGCCGGTGGAAGTGCCGGTTTTCCTGTCATATCAGTATAACGGCTTAAAATTTCTTTTGGCGATGGTCCATAGATCAGATGATAGCGGATTTCCTCTCCCGGAACGGAAAATCCCACATACTCTACCTTTTCACTTGCGACTTCAAATGAAACCGGTGTGGTATGATCCACAAAAATTCCATATCCCTCATTTGTCATGTAAAACGGAATATTTTTATATGCAACTTCGGAAGCGGTTCCTCCGTCTTCATTAAACATATTGATTACCTGTCCGTTCTTGACAAATGCTGTAAACTGTTCTCCAAATCCATATACCCGCTCTCCTGCCTTTAAGGAGAGTTCTGCTACCATATATGGTTTATAATCTTCTGCCAGATAGTTTTCTTCCGGCAGTACCGATGCCGGTTTTCTGTCATACCGGACATATCCGAGATTTCTCAGCCCACTGTCGGTAAGGATCTTGCCATCTGCCTCGAACCGGTAAAATCCATTGGTCCGGTCATAACGGACGGTCACATCCCCGGTTTCAAGAACTGCTTCCTGTTCGGTAATAGTAACTTCAAACGGCACCTTCTCCTGCCTGAGTTCAAAACGGGCTTCTCCATTCTCATATCCCTCATAATGTTTTGCTTTCACCAGAATATTGTTTTTTGCATATGCAATAAAATCAATTGTAATCGTAGAAATATTCATCGCATCCGCACGATTTAATACCTGACGCTCCGGTGCCACAATCTGCATACCATATGCAGTCTTCTTTGCATAAAATCCCTGTGATGCATAAGAGGCATTTGCCCGCTCACTTCTGACCCAAAAACCCTCTGTAAATTTCATTTGTTATACCTGCCTTTCTTTTCATAAAAAATGCGGCACAGTCTGTCCGGACTGTGCCGCATTTAAAAACTACATCATTTACGCGTTCTACTGTGCGCCGTCAATAGCTTTCCACTGTGATTCAATCTGTGCACAAGTCGCATCCTTATCCGTTGTTCCTGCAAGGTATCCCTGCATAATCTCGCCAAATGACTGATGCCAGCTGTCAGTTGAGTAGCAGATTGCCAGATCAGCAGTGCCATTGGTCTTTGAAAGTTCATCTCCCTGTTTGATGATTTCATATTTGCTCTCTGTCGTAGATTCTACCGGAGGAACTACACCGGCAACATCCGTAAACCATGATTTTCCATAATCAGATGTATACCACCAGTTCAGGAAATCAAGTGTCTGCTGTAATACCTTTGAATCCTTGTTTACATGTAATGCCTGATCAGAACCGGAGATTACCTGGCACTGGGAAGCATCCTCTGTTACAGGATATCCGTTAAATCCAATATTCAGATCCGGATTGATGGATAAGCAGTCTGCCTCAATCCATGCGCCCTGTCCTAATACCATGGCTGCTTTTCCTGTACCAAATGCGGATTCCTCACCGTCAAGTGCAGTTTCCAGAGGTTTCTCATCCCCATATTTTACAGCCAGATCAATAAAGTCAAAATAATTGTTATAAAGTTCCGGATAATCGGATACCTTTGCTTCGCCCTTCTCAAACTTTGCGATCAGATCAGAAGTAGAAAGTCCCGCATCCTTTGCAGCTGCATCCAGGAAATGCTGCCAGATATGTTTAAATACCCACCACTCATTAAAGCCTGTGGTAAATGGCTGATATCCTTTTGCAGAAATTTTTTCGCATGCATCTTTCATGGCAGAAACCGTACTCGGAAATTCCGTAATACCGCACTCCTCAAAAATGTCTTTGTTGTATACAATACCGAAATAATTTCCCTTAATTGCCACACCATAGCATCCATTTCCATCCGACGGGCTCTGCATGGTTGCTGCCACGGAGTCAAGCATGGTTTCTGTCAGCGGCTGGCCGGTCAGATCATAGGAATACTCCTTATAAGTATCAATCTCTTTTCCTGAAGTAGAGGAGAAAATATCAGGGGTCTCTCCAGAATTTAATTTTGCTTTCAACAGCGTCGGATAATCGTTCTGTGTAGTCTCATAATTGATCGTAACATTCGGAGCCACTTTTTTGTACTCATCGATCAGTTCCCCTATCGCATCCGCATACTCCGGCTGGCTGATAAACATATAAATTTCTCCGGAATCATCGCTTTTTGCGGATGCCGACTGACTGGAATCTCCACCGTTTCCCCCAGAAGATCCACAACCTGCCAACATTGTTACTCCCATTGCTGCACAAAGAATTGCACTAAAAAAGTTTTTTTGCTTCATAAGAATACCCTCCCTATCCTTTTACTGCACCGGCTACTACGCCTTCTACGATATGCTTCTGTAACAGAATAAACACGATGATGGACGGAACTACGGTCAGCACCATAGCGGTCAATGCGTAATTCCACTTGGTATTCATCTGTCCCACAAACGTATATGCGGCAAGTACCAGCGTTTTTGTTTGATTGTTACTGTTTACCATCAAAAGCGGAAGCAGAAAATCGTTCCAGATCCACATTACATCCAGTACAATGACGGTCACGGTTACCGGCTTCAGTAATGGAAAAATAATGGATGTATAGGTACGGAACGTCGATGCTCCGTCAATGGTCGCGCTCTCATCAAGTTCCTTTGGCACCGTCTTCATAAAGTTAAAGAAAATAAAGGTTGCCATCGGAATTCCAAATCCCCAGTACTGGATACCCAGTCCGATCTTGCTGCCGGACAGATGCAGTACATTCATGGATTTTAACAGTGTGATCATAATTGTCTGAAACGGAATCAGCATTGGTGTTGTAATGATTGCATATGCAATCTTTGTATATCTTCCGTCTTTCCGGTCGAGCATATATGCTGCCATGGAAGAAAAGACCACAATTCCGGCAATACCTATCACGGTAATGATCACATTGTTCCGGAACAGCAATGCATAATCCACTTTTTTTGATTACATATGTATAGTTGCTCAGGTCAAAATGTTTTGGAAATGCCAGTACATCTGCAACAATCTCACCAAATGGTTTGAACGAATTCATAAACATCAGATATACCGGATAAATAAATACAATTGCAATCAGAATCAGGCAGATGATCATGATTCCCATATTTCTTTTACGTTTTGCTTTCAGGCTCATTAGATTTCTACCTCCTTCCGGCTAAATCCTTTCAGTACCAGTTGTGTTACAACCAATACGAATAAGAAGTAAATGATGGATTCTGCAGAACCTAATCCATAATTATTGTTCGTAAATGCTTCTTTATAAATCTGCAGCGTAACACTGTTGGATGCAGTTCCCGGACCACCTTTGGTTAATGCCAGAATGATATCGAAAACTTTCAGACCGTTGGTTAATGACATAAAAATACAGGTCGTAAAGGACGGTCCCAGAAGCGGAAGTGTTACATTTCAAAAAATGACTGTCTGGAATTTGCACCATCCACAACTGCTGCCTCCAAAACATCCTTTGGAACCGCCTGCAGTCCTGCAATATAAAGTACAATGTAAAAGCCAAGTGACTGCCATACACCAACCAGCACAACGGAGAAAAATACCAGTTTGGAATCTCCCAGCCAGCTGTAATTCCAGAAATTCCATCCTGTCATCTCATACAGTTTCTGAAATCCGTTGGTAAAAATGAATTTCCATACAAATCCAACAATTGTCATGCTCATGATATATGGAATAAAAAATACACCCCTCAGGAAATTGGCTCCTTTAAACTTCTTTGTCAACATCACTGCTAAAGCAAGTGCAATCACATTTGAAAAAATCACAAAGCAGATCGTATACTTTGTAGTAAATCCAAGTGCCGGAAGGAAATCCCCTCCAGATGTAAACAAT
>ENA-OQBL01001267-OQBL01001267.1-human-gut-metagenome-genome-assembly--contig:-NODE-1267-length-10173-cov-5.899164_pt1 | contig 10173 bp, 11 predicted proteins | sample MGYA00242747_ERZ504553 | MGnify/ENA primary metagenome ERZ504553 (study PRJEB26092, sample SAMD00036240) | human gut metagenome | host: Homo sapiens | study: EMG produced TPA metagenomics assembly of...
AGTTATCCGGAGGACAGCAGCAGAGAGTAGCAATTGCAAGAGCACTGGTGAATCGTCCGGAAATTATATTTGCAGATGAGCCGACAGGAAATCTTGATTCTAAGACCAGTGATGAGGTAATCGCTCTGCTTAAGATGACAGCAAAAAAATTATGGACAGACAATTGTAATGATTACCCATGATGACGAAATTGCACAGGTCGCTGACCGTATTCTGGTGATTGAGGACGGACAGGTGGTGGATTTCAGATGAAGACAATAAGCAGGATTGCATATAGCAATGACAAAAGGAACAGGACAAGAAGTATACTGATCATGATGGCAATCTGTCTGACCACGATGCTGCTTGTTATCATCAGTACTGTGGGAAATGGGGTAATTCATTTACAGAAAAGTCAGGCGGCAAGCTCATACGGAAGCAACTACGGCCTGTTTATCACCGCAGATGGTACGCAATTAAAAGAAGTGGAACGCAGAGCTGAGATATCTGATATCGGCATCATGTGTACGGAGGGCATCCTGAAAGGAAATGAAAATGGCGGCTTTGTCAGTGCGGATGAAACGGTCAGGAAAATGCTTCCCTATAATCAGGAATATGTGTTGAAGGAAGGTACCTATCCGGAAAAGGCGCAGGAAATTGCCGCAGGACGCGCTTTCTTTGATGCAGTGGGATACCATGATGTAAAGGTCGGAGACACCGTAACATTGGAGTACCGTTCCGGTATGCAGTCGGAATACGCACCGGTGGAATTTACTGTCAGCGGGATTTTATATGACCGGGATGAATATACCATCGAGGCTTCCTATGTTGTATTCGGTTCGCAGGATCTTTATAATGAGCGTGTTGCGGAGGGTGACAGGCAATATAATATCTATTTTACCTTGAGCGATTCTGCAAATGTATCTATGAATAATGTTGCGCCTGTTATAAAAGAAATCGCGGATTCCTGCGGCATTGACCAGAAAAACGTGATCATCAATGACCTCTACCTGCAGTGGGTATTGCAGCCGAGCTATGAAATGATTGTGGTTTGTGGAACCCTGATCCTCGGAATCGTGCTGTTTTCCGTTGTGGTCATTTATAATATCTTCCAGGTCGGGATCGCCCAGAAGGTTCAGGAGTACGGAAAAATCAAGGCGCTGGGTGCAACCAGAAAGCAGATGAAGCAGTTGATCTTTCGTGAGGGCATTCTTCTGGCGGTTCCTTCGATACCGCTGGGGCTGCTGTTTGGTTTCCTGATTGCAAAAGTCAGCTTCAACTGGCTGGTGGAGCAGGGAAATCTGGTATCGTCCGGAATCAAGAACCATCAGGTGCCTCTGTTTTCACTGACAATTATGCTCATCTGCATTTTTGTATCGTTTCTTACGGTCGTTTTGGCTCTGCGCAAACCCATGAAAATTGTTTCCCGGATTTCACCCATCGAAGCGACACGGTATCTTGACGGCTCCAAAACGCAAAAACAGGGCAGACGAAAAGGCAGAAAAGATGTCACCGTTTTCTCCATGGCAATGGCAAATGTGACAGGCAATCCGAAAAGAACCATTGCTACGATTCTTACCATGGGGCTTTCCTGTGTATTGTTTGTAATTATCTCTAATTATGTTGGGAATATTGACACGGAGCACGAGGCGCGGATTGCAATCAACCATGGACAATTTGAGTTGCAGCTGGATTATTCCCAGAATTATGATGAAGCCTATTCGGAGAATAATCTGGACACAATCCTACAGAACAACCCACTGAATGATTCTTTGATTAAAGAAATCAAATCCATCCCCGGTGTAACGGATGTACTGACGAGAGAAATCGTCTCTGCAGATTTGAACGGAACAAAATTTCCGGTTGCAATCGTAAATCAAGAGGATTTTGAAATGATGCGCGGGGATGGCGATATCGGTTCCATGGACTATGCACAGGCTGTCAAAAACGGGGATGTTTTCTTTGGCTGGTCCATGTGGATGGAAGCTGACGGGTATTCTGCGGGTGCACCGATTACATTCAACTTTGATAACGGAAGCGGAACCTATACCTATCATGGAAAAATCGCAGGCTCCTTTGTAAGCGCGGACACTTATCTGGTCATTCCGGAAGAAGTATACCGTTCTGTAAATCCGAAAGGGACATCTTATGGATACCTGTGGGTGGATTGTGCTAAAAAAGATGTGGCATCTGTAGAGCAAAGCCTGAATGACCTGCTCTCCGATACTTCTCATATCAAGCTGAACACCTATCACGCAGAATTGCAAACCGCAGAATACGCAAGCCGTATGATGAAGCTTGGCTGCTATCTGTTCATGGCAATTGTCGGTCTCATTGGGTTTATGAATCTGGCAAACACCATGATCATCAATATCACCACGAAGAAGCAGGAATACGGTGTGCTGCAAGCGGTAGGCATGACCAATAAGCAGTTGAATCTGTGCTTACAAATACAGGGCTTGATTTTTACGGTTGGCACCATCTGCGTCGCACTTGCTGCCGGTCTGCCCCTTGGCTATGCACTGTTTTCCTATGCGAAGCATAATGGGATTTTTGGAATGAACGTTTATCACGTTCCTCTTATCCCAATTCTTGTTATGATTCTTCTGGTTGGTATTCTACAAATTGTGCTTTCCTGTGTTTTAAGCAGTAATCTGAAAAAAGGAAACGCTGGTAGAAAGAATAAGGTATCAGGGATAGCAAGTATTGCTGGGATATCCTCAGTACGATAAGCTGATGCAGGTGGTTATGAAATAGGCGGTAAGAAGTTTTGCAAGAAAAATTGCATTTGGTTGCCTTATCGTATATAATTGATGAAAAAGCGAAAGGCGGTTTTGTATATGGCACCAATTACTCGTGAACAGGCATTGGAAAATGCTTTGGCTTCTTCGCGCATCGAGGGGTATGAAGTCACCGAACAGATCCGTGCCGACTGCCGCCGCCTGATGGACGGCAAAGTAGATGCCCGCACCTTGGCTGCTGAAATTCTGGCACGGCGCAGGGCCTAAAAAGGACAACGCCACACACATAATTCAGGAGAAATTAATGTTGGACTTTTCTCAATTAGATAAATATAAAGAAAACAACCGCATTGAGGCCAAAAAGGCGCAGGGCGGGCTGCCCCGCAGCATTTGGTAAACCTATTCAGCCTTTGCCAATACCTTTGGCGGATACATTTTGCTGGGCGTCATTGAGAATGTAGATAAGAGTTTTTCTACCGTACCTCTGCCGTCCCCGGAAAAGTTGGCTGCTGATTTCTGGAACAGCGTAAATAATCCTGCTAACGTCAGCGTTAACATTCTGTCCGAGCGTAGTGTGCAGATTGCGGAGAGCGACGGAAATCGAATTGTTGTTATTGAGGTTCCCCGTGCCGACCGTCACGACAAGCCGGTTTATGTTGGAGCTGACCCTTTTGCTGATTCTTACCGCCGCAATGGCGAGGGTGATTACCGCTGCACAAAAGACGAAGTGCGTGCAATGATGCTCGACCAAGCAGACATTTCACAGGATGCCCGCGTGATGGACACAATGACGACCGGTGTGTTCGATATGGATACAATCCGCCGGTATCGTCAGCGCATGGACAATTTGCGCCCCGGCCATGTCTGGTCAGAGCTGGCGGTTGAGGATTTCCTGCACCGTATTGGCGCTATGGCAAGGGACACCAGCGGAAAACTGCGCCCTACTGCTGCCGGTTTATTGATGTTCGGCCATAAATACGAAATTGTGCGGGAGTTTCCGCATTATTTTCTGGATTATCAGGAACACGACCGCGCTGCTACAGAGGATGAGCGCTGGACGGACAGAATCGTATCCAGCTCCGGAGATTGGAGCGGCAATATCTGCGATTTTTATTTCCGTGTTTATAGCCGCATTGCGCAGGACATAAAAGTTCCGTTCAAACTGAATGGTGCTGACCGCATTGATGACACCCCTCTGCATAAGGCTTTGCGCGAGGCTTTGGCAAACGCCTTGATTCATGCCGACTACTATGACCGTCGTGGTCTGGTGATTCAAAAATGGCCGGATAAAATTCGTATTGCAAATCCGGGTGCTTTCCGTATCAATGTGCAGGAGGCTCTTGTCGGTGGTGTATCCGACCCGCGAAACGAGTCGCTCATTAAAATGTTCAACCTGATAAATGTTGGCGAGCGTGCAGGAAGCGGATTGCCAAGTATTCGCTCCATTTGGCAAAAGCAGGGGTGGCAGGTGCCAGAGATTGTAGAAGCGTTTAATCCGGATCGGACAACGCTGACACTACCGCTTTCCGCCGCAAAAATGGCGGTAAAAAGTGGCGGTAAAAAGTGGCGCCATTGCCGAACGCCGCAAAGCGGATATTTTGCAGTATCTGACAGACACGCCTAAAGCTGCAAGCAAAGAAATTGCCGAGGCTGTTGGACTGCAGGTTTCCCGCACAAAAATGTACCTGGCAGAATTGGTTGAACAGGACGCTGTTATCGCAGAAGGAACCGGTCGCGCAAGAAAGTATCGGCTGAAAAGATAGCGTCCCTGTAAGGCAATTGATTGTAGGTTGACCACCAACTGACCACCGGCAGTAATTTTTGCTGCCGGTGGTCAGTTTTTATCGTTGACACATTGTTTTATATTGCTTGTGATAGGTGTGCCGTAGCAGTGCAGAACCAACAAAAAAGTGCAGCATATCATCAAATTACGCGCTGCGTCGTAGTTCTCCGACAACTGCGACATCGCAGGTTTTAGGCTTGTTTTTGTTCGATACAGCGTGATTTACGCTCGCAAAAAACGCGGTGGTCAACGGTAGTCAGACCACGAATTGACCACTATTGGAAATTGACTACTTTACAAGATTGAAATACGCTGTAACGGCGTTTTTCATACATATGCGTCCGTAGCTCAGCTGGATAGAGCACTGGCCTCCGACGCCAGGTGCCGGGGGTTCGAATCCCTTCGGGCGCACCAGATAATGATAATCCGAACCGATTCCAATCGGGAACGGCTTCGGATTTTAGTATATCTTTAGTGCTAAAGCAAAAGCGGCGGTATCGTGAATGATACCGCCGCTTTTGTCATACGCTTCTTTCTTTTTCCGTTTCCTTTGCCCTCTGTGCTTTCCATTCGTCAAATTCTTTTTGTCCTTCCGTGCTTTCAAAGAATTTTTGGATTTCGGGAAGTAAGCACCGGGCAAGGGATTCTATTTCATGCTGGGGGATATTTGTGTCCAGTTGCTTTTTTGCCATATATCGCCTTTCTCTGTATTCAGTTTTCAAGGTACAATGCCACTGTGCGGCGTAAAATGTTTTCTGTCATCAATCACCGTTCCCTTGTGTGCCGCTGTTGCCGTTTCAGCTCTGCCAGCACCTCCGGCGGGATACGGTCTACCAGCCGCTGAATGTCCTTCAGCTCGCTTTCCAGCTTTGCCCGTTCCATCGTATCTTTTATCTTGCCTTTTTCACTGGCTTTGACTCTGGCTTCCAACTGTTCATTTTCTGCCAAAAGGGTCATTTATTGGTGGCCTTGTATTTTTTGAGCTGACCGGAGAAATTCTCCATCTGCGGAAACCACTTCTTGAGCATGGAGAGGGCTTCCTCTTTCTTCTTTCCGGCGTTGAACGGGGTAATACCGTCCAGCGTGGCTTCAATGGCTCTTGCCTGTTTGGAGAGATTGACCGCCTGCTTGAACAGACGGGTGGGGATATGCTTCCTGCCCGTTTTGCTGGCGCTTTCCCCACGCTCCAAGTCGGGATATTTCTCCACCATATAAGCGTGAAAGTCGTCCTGCCATTTTGTGAGGTTGGCTCTGTTCCCGATAATCTCCTTTGCACACAGGCGGTTGTCCTCTGTCAGCGGGACAAAGACCAAATGCAGGTGGGGTGTTTTCTCGTCCATGTGTACTACCGCCGATACGATATTTTCTTTCCCTACCCGCCCGATTAAGAAATCAGCCGCCCTCTGGAAAAATTCCTGTATCTCCTTTGGGGACTTCTTCTTGAAAAACTCCGGGCTGGCGGTAATCAGCGTATCCACAAACCGGGTGCTGTCCTTACGGGTACGGCAGCCAGCCTGTTCAATGCGGCTTTGAATGAAGTGGTAATAGCGTCCCTCCGGCTTGACGATGTAGAAATTGTACTTGCTCCGGCTGGTGTCAATGTCGGGATTGCTGGCGTACTGTTCCTTTTGCCGTTCGTGATGGGCTTCCAGCGGTCTTGCCGGATTGCCCTTGTGTTTTTCAAATCGCAAAATTGCGTGTTGTGCCATGAAACTCCTTTCCCCATTCCGTTCCTTTCCGGGACTTTTCCACAGGAAAATCCCACAGAAAATATCTCAGATAGGAAGGGAATGGATAAGATATAAATAAAATCGTTTTTATCTCTGTATTTCTATATACCGTCTGGTTTTCGTACTTCAAGAGGATTGATTATCGTACTCATCGAGTGCGGTTTTCAGCCCTCCGGCGTACCAGAATGGGATTTCTTGAAGTCGGTGTTTGGAACCGCTTCATAGGATTTTGGGTAAATGCGGTTGGGTTTTCCACAGCCCTGCTTCTGGATTTCTACCAGTCCGGCATATTGCAGCTCCCGCAGGGTATTGACCGCTTTCTGTCGCCCACAGTGGAGCAGCTCCACCACCTCGTTGATGGGATAGTAGAGGTAAATCCGCCCGTATTCGTCCGCCCAGCCATTTTTCCGGGATAGGTCTGTTCGGCGCAGGATAAAGGCATACAGTATCTTCGCTTCGTTGGACAGGGGCGTAAATGTAGGGGCTTCAAAGAGAAAATTCGGGAGCCGGGTGAAGCTGACCGATTTCTCCGGCTGATGAATATAAATCGTGTTTGTCATAGTGTGCTTTGTGGACAGTTAGAACGGCATTTCCGGGGGCAGACGATATTTTATATGACCTGCCCCGGTTCTGCCCTCTGGAAGCCTTATAAATCAAGGCTTTTTTCCTGCCTAATTGTCCACGCTCGACCTCCTTTTCCGTTCACTTTCCGCTTTCTGCCGCCTGTGAACTCTGGCGGCGCAGTCCGGGCAGTATTTCCCCCGGTTGGACGTTGGAACGAACACACCGCCGCAGACCGCACAGCGTTTCAAGTCCTTGTCCCGGAAAATCTCCGCTTCCAGTGTTCCGTTCAGCGGCAAGACAGCCCAGCGGAACCACTTACAGCAGACAGAGAAAGAAATTGTCTGCGGGCAGGTACAGGTGTCGCCATCGTCAAGGGCGATACAATTCCCATCATCACAATGACAGCACTCCCGCCGGATAAGGGCGTTTGCCTGTTTCCGCTGTGCCGGGGTCATGCGGTAGAGGAAGCTGCCTGGTTTGCGCTCTAAAGGCGGCAACCGTTTGTATGGGTTATCTCTCATGCGTTCCTCCATTTCTTTTTTTGCCGTTCTCCCTGAAAAGGCTTCCTGCCCCATTCCTGCGGCGTGTTCCGGCGCTGGCACGCTCCCCACAGATTCGGGACAAGTTGTCCCGAAGTGACCTCTGGACAAAGTGTCCAGAAGTTGGCTCCTTGCGGTGCTTCCCCTGCCGGGGCATTCCTTTTCGGACGGTCATTCATTTTTCAAGGTGCTGTCCATCGATGAACTACCCTAAGTCTACACCTAAATGACCACCCGCCCCGTATATCCATAAGGTCGGAAATCAGCCCGGAAAACTACCTATTTCCACGCTCTCGGAATTGTGGTAAAATGATAAGTACGGAGTGACAAATTCTAATTGGTGGGAATTAAAATGAATAAATTATTTAAGGATATAAGACATAGTGATGTTGACGCTGTGCGGGTAGCCATATCAAAAAACATCACAGTAGTAAATGAAGTTTATACTGCAAAAGCACCAAAAAAAGGATATTGGACAATCGCCGCTACAAGTGGCGATTAAGTGTGGAGAATTTGAAATCATAGAGCTTTTACTTGAAAATGGAGCTGACCCTGATTTCATGGAGAACCCTGAACTTGTTCCGCCCCATAGCGTTTGTATGTCTGTTTTGCATGATGCTATTATAGGTGTGTTTTCTTCACTATGTTATGAACAGTATATTTCTTCTGAAAAGTATGTGAATTTAATTAAAATGCTACTTGAAAAAGGAGCTAATCCTAATCGAAAAACATCATCAAAAGTACTGCCAATCGGTACGACTGTACACCAAGCAGAGGGCATTTTGTGCCACGAGAGTGCTTACCCAGATATTCAAGAAATAGCTCGAAATAGATTATTTGAAGTTCTTGATTTGCTCATCAAATATGGTGCAAATAAGGAAGAATGGCTTAATCAAGATTTTTGGGGAGTATCAAATAAAGTTCATTATTTTGAGGAAAAACATTACGGAATGAATAATGTTGACATACGAGAACCTATTCGGCTTGCTCTTAAAGAATACTTCGACTAATTTCCATTTATCGGGGATACAAGGAGGGATTGCATGGAACTATCCATACAAGAACGATTGAAAGACCTGCGTGTGGAGCGTGGGCTGACGCTGGAGCAGCTTGAAGAACAGGTAAATCTCTCCAAGTCTGCGTTGGGCAGTTATGAAGCAAAGGACTTCAAGGACATCAGCCACTATGCCATTATCAAGCTGGCGAAGTTTTACGGCGTGACCGCCGATTATCTGCTGGGACTGTCCCAAACAAGAAATCACCCAAACGCCGATCTTGCAGACCTGCGTTTGAGCGATGATATGATTGAACTATTGAAAAGTGGGCGGGTGGATAATTCCCTCTTGTGTGAGCTGGCGGCACACCCGGATTTCCCCCGGCTCATGGCTGAGCTTGAAATCTATGTAAACGGTATCGCTGGCAAACAGGTGCAGAGTGCAAACGCCATTGTAGACGCTGTGAGCACAACCATTATGAAGCAGCACAATCCCGGCTTGTCTGACCCGCAGTTAAGACAGCTTATCGCCGCCCATATTGATGATGACAGCTTTTGCCGCTATGTGATACAGCAGGACATAAACAAGATAGCTCTTGACCTGCGGGAAGCGCATAAGGACGAATTTTTTCAGCGTCCCGGAGGACAATCCTCTGGAAGACTTTTTTGCAAGCCGCCGAGGAAACCGCCAGCCCAGACAGCGATCCGGAGCAAGCAGCTTTGGCGTTTATCTGTAAGCGGCTCAAATTGAATTTGAAAAAGCTGTCCGAGGAAGAAAAAGAAGTGGCTGAAGAAGATTGCACAGAAGTCAGACTTGCTGAAAAATCCAACCCCACAGCGGGGGAGAAAGTAATAAATATGAAATTACAGAATGGAGAAAATCAAAAACATGAATTTCTTTAAGAAAAAGAACTCGCAGACAAATAGTAAGCTAACAAAGCCGGATATTGAAAAACTTTTACAAGAAGCATATCAAGCTAATCCTAAGTGTTACGAAAAGGAAGATGGTACACTTTTGATAGGGCTTGCGCTTACAGAAGATACCGATTCTCTTTTCCCCATCGTGCCGGAGGAGCAGTGGGCAATAGAGGGCAAGACAATTAGCGAATGGATTATTACAATGGTTAGCCTTACAAATCCACAAGGTGGAATCATCGGGCAAATGGAATACCACGAAGCCATAAAACGACTTGAACCATTTATTCTTATGAAAAAAGATAATTGGGCACTTATTAGAGCAATGACCCATGAAGAATTAGACAGTCTATTTGGAAATCTTCCTCGTAAATTATATTGATTACATACAGATTAGGAACGGATAGCAAAGCCAGCCGTGTCAGTCAACGGTCAAGATGAACGGCGCATAAATGCGCCGCCGTTGACAGCCCCGCCCGTCTTTGCTGATGGGTAATCAAGGCGGGAAAGCCCTAAAATGGCTTCCCCGCCCATTCCAATTTTGAGAGAAAAATCTGTTTGCTTTTTTGTGAGTGTGTCCACAAGTGCGGAACATTTTGTCCCATAGTCCGGCATAGGACGAGGGACGGGGCTTTCATATACGCCCTGTCTGCTGATGAAACCAGCCTTGCGCTTGCGGCTCCACGCCACGCAATCACAGCCCTGTTTTCCTGCCGCTTCAAATGCCCTTGCCCTCCCCGGTGGCAACCGCATTTTCGCAGCAACGCCGACAGAGCGTATAACACACTACACTTTGCAAGCAAAGTCGTGTGCCAAGGGGCAAGCCCCTTTGGAAACCCAAGACAACAAAACAGGCTGAATATCCCGCACTTCCCCGGTGCTTGATACTCAGCCTTTATTTGTTGTCAGCAGCCCCCGTTTCGTGGTC
>ENA-OQBL01001269-OQBL01001269.1-human-gut-metagenome-genome-assembly--contig:-NODE-1269-length-10155-cov-2.317112_pt1 | contig 10155 bp, 12 predicted proteins | sample MGYA00242747_ERZ504553 | MGnify/ENA primary metagenome ERZ504553 (study PRJEB26092, sample SAMD00036240) | human gut metagenome | host: Homo sapiens | study: EMG produced TPA metagenomics assembly of...
ATGCGCCTTCGATTTTCGCATCCTCGTGGGCGATCAGCCATTTGTTCTTGGCTGTCATCAGGCTGTCCTCTCCGGTCTTCTCAGTTGGGAAAGTAAGCTCTGTGTTGGTTCCCTTCGGCAGTACAACAACGCACTGGAAACCGCCCTCGTTCACATGGCATGGTGCATAGTGAAGTGTAGTTGCGTAAACTTCGATTCCGGTTCCTGCAGGTACCAGGAATGCCTCGATCTTAGATGTGTCATATGTATGATCTGGCTCAATATCCTGCTGATGTCCGATCAGAAGAACCAGGTCTGTCACTGCCACATTGATCTCGGAATTGCGGTGATACTCCACTGCATTTAATTTCTTGTTATGTCCGTTGCAGTATCCGATCTGGATAGGCAGTCCGCCGTAGCCCTTGTTCTGCAATTTTTTCATAACATCCAGTGCTTCCAGCTCCTCAACTGAGGGAACATAAATTACGTCCTCAGGAACCGGTGTGTGCTTCATTTCTTTAATAAGGCTTGTAAAATCGTATCCTTCCAGCACCTGTCCGTATTTGCGGAATGCCGGATCTGTTACTTTCTGAATCTTCACGATTAACCTCCTTTTGCGCATATCAGAATGCGGACATGGCTGTTATCTGCCACTCTCACAGCAGTCCAACATGCTCATACTCAAGATTCCGAACCAGCTGCTGATCTCAGTCTGCCCTGGTTCTTTCTGCATGAAAAAAGCATACCATATTCTGGTATGCTTTACGACGGTTTTCTTGTCTTATCTATAGCACATTTTTTGACATTTTATTCTTTTGGAGTTGTATTAAATTTTTGTCTTACTTCACTTGGAAGTCTGTTATATTTCTTCTGAAACTCTCTGGAAAAGGCTCTGCTGCTGGCAAAACCGTTGTCCAGGGCAATCTGGCTCACTGTTTTCTCTGTATTCATCAGTTCCCGACATGCATAAGACATGCGAATTTCCTGTAAATAAGTCTTAAAATTGATTTTTGCATACTTTTTGAACATTCGCGACAAATAAGCGTCTGAATAGCCAAATAAATTTGCCATCTCAGAAAGTTTCAGTTCTTCTGTATAATGCTCACGCATATAAGTGGTAATTTTTGACAAAGCATCCAGTCGTCGGCTGTCCTGAATTTCCTCCTGTGCAGCCTCGGTCTCACGATAATCCCTTACCATCAGGTACAAAATATTGTAGTACAGTGCCATAGTCCGGTACTCCCATCCTTCTTCACGGGCACGGTACACCTTATAAAGCTCCTCAATAAAAAATGCCAGCTTCCGGTTATCCGGAGCCTTGGACTTCTGATCCTTTGCTACACGGGCTGCACTTGTAAATCGGATAAACCGCTGGGCAGTAAAATATTTTTCGAACTGCTTCAGTGGAATCTGCAAAACCACAGTCTCATTTTTCCTGGGGGGCGTGAATGGAGTGGATCTCATTGGAATTGATGATGATCAGCCCGCCAGCCTCCAGGGGGGTTACTCTTCTTCATTAAGAAAAAAAGGTCAGTCTGCCTTTTAGCACTGCAAAAATCTCAATTGAGGTATGCCAGTGTTTTTCTCTTTCGTAATTGCCGTGTCCGCCTTCAAATAAAAAGATTTTGAAAGGAAGACCTTCGTTTGGTATGATCAATTCATGCTGAAATTCCAAGATTTCACCTCCGGCAGGTATATTTCTATAAAGCCGCGCCATTTTCTTTCAGTTCCGAACCGGCTAGAACGTGTTTGAAAAAGGCTTTCTGCAAGATGTTCGTCACAATTTGTGGGAGATTTCGCTCGGATGAGGGCGCCGTAGCGGGCTACGGCAACCGAATTCGGGTGAAATATACCGCAAAGTGGGGCGTGCAGATTGCGGGAATGATTTTTCAAACACGCTCTAAAGTCTCTTGCTGTAAGAATATCATTTTCCCCTATATTTGACAATCCTGTTTCTTAGATTCTTTTTGGCTCCGCTGCCACGTCTTTTCTCGTTTCGTATTTTCTTAAATACAAGTTTTTTCTTATCTTGTATTTACCAGCTCAAACGCTTATAATTGAAATTAATTTTCAATATGTTATTTTTATTTTCGGGAGGTTTATCATGAAATTTATATATCCTGCTGTTTTTAAGAAAACCGAAGATGGTCGTTATAAGGGAACTTTCCCAGACCTGGAAGGCTGCTTCGGAGAAGGAGACACTTTAGACGAAGCTATCGAAAGCGCTAACGCTGCTGCATTCGACTGGATTTCTGTAGAGCTCTCCGAAGAAGTTCCAGAGCTGCCTCCGATCACAGATCCAGATGATATGGAATTAGAAGATGAGGATGTGGTCAGAAATATCCAGGTGAACATCCGGTTGTATGATGGGTGGGATGAATGAAGTTTACCGTGAGTGTTTGAAATGTCCGCTTACGTTCCAGACTTCACTGACTTACCTAATAAGTCCAAAATGGGGAGGCAAAGCCTCCCCATTAATTTTACCACTGTACCTGGTCAGAACCTTCTCAGTTACAAAATATTTTTGTTTTATCTTGCCTGCTTCTTCACTGCCACTGCAATGGACAGACCGGGAGCATAATATGGAATCAATGTAGCCTGCAGTGCATGATAAATATCAGACTTTCCAGGCCATACGGTCTCCAGAAGATTGTTCTCTCTGTCCAGCTGGTGGAACCAGGAACCGTTTACGTGATCCAGAACTTTCTCATCCAGATATTTCATAAACTCTGCATAATCTGCTGCGTATTTCTCATTATCTGTTACATGGAACAGAACGGAAGAGGTGTTGATTGCTTCTGCAAGAGTCCAGTGCATTCTGTCATGGACTACAGGTTTGCCGTTCCAGTCTGTTGTGTAACAGATTCCCGGTGCACCGTCTGCATTCCATGCGTCAGCAACTGCGCGGTTATACAGATTCTCTGCAGCTTCAATATAAGGTGCTGCGCCAGCCTTATCCTCTTTATATGTAGAAAGCGCCCACTGTGTGATCAGTCTTGCCCACTCAATTCCGTGTCCCGGAGTTGCGCCGTATGGCTTAAACTGGTCGTCCGGGCGGTCTTTGTTGCATTCCAGATCCGGTACCCAGTCACTGGAAAAATGCTCCGGTATACGCCAGTTATTGTCCTTTGCCCATATCAGAACACGGTCGATGATCCTGCCTGCACGTACGCGATATTTCTCATCCCCGGTCACATCAGCTGCGGCAAGAAACGCCTCAACGGAATGCATATTTGCATTCAAGCCTCGATAGGAATCCAGCTCTGTAAATTCTGTGTTCCAGGTATCACAGGAAAGTCCTTCTTCCTCGTTCCAGAATCTCAGATCATAAAGTGCCAAGGCATCTTTCAAAAGCTCTGCTGCCCCTTCTCTGCCGGCCAGCACGCGAAGAGCTGCAGAATTACAAATGCATGGGCATAGCACTGCTTGGTTGGAACAATTTCATTGTCCTTTGTAAGACCTGCATACCAACCACCATTTTGATCATCGTGAAGCTCGCCTCTAAGCCCCTTCAACGCTGCATCAGCCAGTGCCTCGCTGCCTTCATGTCCAAGCATAGAACCAATGCTGTACACATGTGTCATACGGCTTGTGATCCATGTTTCACGGTTACGGTCTTTCCAGGGAGTGCCGTCATCTCCAAGATAATAGGAGCTTCCTCCTGGTGACGGAAACTGATGCCCGAAGCTTAATAAACCATCTCTTACATCCTGCAGAAATTCCTGGTTTTCAGCTGTTCCAAGCTGATATTTTTTCTCTGTAACTGCCATTTCTGTTTTCTCCTTTTATACTGTAATATACTGTGAAAGTCCCGCTCTACAGCTGACTTGCATATATAGTGATGTCACAAATAGGCAACAAGTCCGTTTTGTGATGATCTCCCACTTTGCTATCTTCATTTTACCTTGTCTGAAAGGCCTTGAACAGAGGGGTGAACTTTGGCTTTTATGGGGATTTTTACTGTTTCACTTCTCTGGCACAATTATACTCCCGGACAGAATTTCGGTCAATTTATTTAAGTTTCATCAAAACAGCCGCCATTAGTACGTTATTTGCACTAATAGCGGCTGTAAATGTTATTATTGTTATAATAATCTATATTCTGTTTTTTTCAAAAACAGTTCCAATCAGCAGATAGCTTTTCCAAGCTCAATGCAGGCTGCCTGAGCCTCATCATCTGGCTCTTCGTTGCAGATTACACTGTCAACAGCAAGTGCAACGCCATCGTTCTGGCATTTTTCTTCCCAGCTGCGCATCCAGTCGCCGTCTCCCCATCCGTAGGAACCGAAGAGCGCTACTTTTTTGCCTGCAAGCTTTGGCTCACATGCTTCGAATACCGGCTGGAATACGGAATCCTCAAGCTCCTCATCTCCCATTGCAGGGCATCCGAAAGCTACACCGTCAAAACTGCTGATATCTGTTCCATCAAAATCATCTGCACTGATCACTTCTACCTCAGCTCCTGCAGCTTTTGCACCTTCCGCTACTTTATTTGCCATTTCCTCTGTATTACCAGTTCCGCTCCAATATACAACTGCTACTTTACTCATAACTTCACTTAACCTCTTTCTTTTATAATTTTATTGCCAGCCTGTGAGATCATTTATGTTTTATCCTCCACATCTGGCACTTTAATAACGAAAGTCAGCTTTTCCGTGACTCTTATCGCTTTTTGGCTGTCACCCATAGTGGACTTTCATTGTATGTCAGGCAGCCACTGTCAGCTGCAGAACACTCCTGCCTTTTGCCCATAGATTCCGATAAACCTCGCGGCATTTATGGTACTTCTGAAACATTTTCAATGCTTCACATTCATTACAATATACTTTCCAGCAGCCGGAACATTTATAATTCTGTCCGCCATTCTGGATAAAACCAATTACGTCCCCAAGTGGATAATCAAGAAAAAATCCCAATCTCATGTGGAAAATCTTCTGATGCCTCAAAAGCGCTTCTTCAGTAACGCCAGGCACTGTTCCGGTTCTGTATTTTCATATCCATATTGCTTCAGAAACCGGGCAACTCCGGGACGATTCAGATTCTGTGCCAGCTGTTTTTCCCGGTATACATAAACCAGAGAACGGTTACCACGACTGCGAAGTGCCAGCAGCTTCACGCCCTTTGGATTCATCAGCTGATTCCACCTGGAAATCTGAAGGTCTATAGTTTTCTCCCTCTTCACAACAGGCATTGAAAAGATTGGCTGCTTTTAATGAAGCAAGGGTGGGAGCACAGTGCTCAATGAGACATTCTCAATCATGATAAACTCCTTATCTTTTTTATGCCATCACTGCATGCTCATCCAATGCACACTTTAAGGCGCTTGCGCTGCTGGTATGGATGCGCGCTACCGGAATGTTGTTTTTCTTTGCTTCCTGGGATGCACTGATGACCATTTTATGGGACACTGTATTGGTAAAAAGCACCATCAGATCCGGGCATCCGATTTTTTTTACGGATGGCGCCGTTCTCTTTTGGAAAAACCTTCGCCTTATATCCATAGTCTTTGCAGATATCGGTATACTGACATACCATTCTCTCATTTCCGCCGATGATTACAATACTCATGTAAATTGTCCTTTCCGGGTTTCCTGAAGCTTCTGAAAATGAAGAAACCTCCCTGCTTCCATGCAATGTTTTCTCCTTATTTTCGTTAGTCTGTTCTAACCCTTTGTTAAAAAAATTAGAAGCTTTCCGTTTACTGTTTACAACCTTCCCAGTAACGCCTGCACTTCTGAAATATGTTTTAGTTGCTGCAGACCTTTACATTTTATTTTATGTAAAATGTGCTGATTATATATTTTTATAATTCTACGCTTCGGTTAGCTTATGCTAACTTTTATAATGTTAGTCTACACTAATCCTTTATTTCTGTCAAGTACTAAGCAAAAAAAATGAGAGCTAATGAAAAACAGTCTCATTAACTCTCTGATTATATTCAGAAGTTCCACTATTACCGCAGAGCGTGTTTGAAAAATCATTCCCGCAATCAGAACCCGATTTTTTTACAATGTCCGCAATGCGCGACACATCCGTTCAGATTTCCTCAGTGCCCACCAGATTCTTCATACTGTTCATACCGATCAGCAATGTTGAAGTATTGTGAAGCAATGCTGAGGTAGTCGGCTGCAGGATTCCGGCAACGCCCAGCAGGATCAGGCCAGTGTTAAATCCTACGATCGTTCTGTAATTATTGTGGATACGCTTCATCAGCGCGTCACTGATATGCTTCAGAACTACGATACCTTCCAGATTATCCGCACCGATAGTGATGTCTGCAATCTCTCTTGCAATCTCAGCGCCTTCGCTTACTGCAATACCTGCGTCAGCTGCAGAAAGTGCCGGGGAATCGTTAATTCCATCACCCAGCATGACAACCTTGCGTCCTTTTGCTTTCTCTTTTTCCACGAAGCTTGCTTTATCTTCCGGAAGAACCTCAGAATAATATTCGTCAACGCCGACCTTGGCTGCAATAGCCCTGGCTGTACGTTCACTGTCTCCGGTCATCATAACCACCTTGCTGAATCGGCTCTTTCAGCGCTTTTACAACTGCAGGAGCTTCCTCACGGAGAGGATCCTCAATGCAGATAACAGCTGCAAGACTGCCTTCAATTGCAAGATACAGATGGGAATACTCATTTGGAAGATTTTTAAACTTCTCTTCCATGCCTTCCGGAATGGTACATTTCTCATCCTCGAATACAAAATGGGAGCTTCCGATGATTGCTTTTTTCCCCCTCAATGGTTGTAGAAATACCATGAGCCACAATGTATTCTACTTTGGAATGCATTTCCTCATGATCCAGTTTTCTCTTCTTCGCTGCGTCTACAACAGCTTTCGCCATGGAATGGGGAAAATGTTCTTCCAGGCAGGCTGCAATCTTAGCAGTTCATTTTCGTTCTGTCCATTAAACGGAACAACCTCAGCTACTGTAGGTTCTGCCTTGGTAAGCGTACCAGTCTTGTCAAATACGATCGTATCGGCATCCGCAACTGCCTCCAGGAATTTACCGCCTTTCACAGTGATTTTGTATTCTCCTGCCTCCCGGATAGCGGAAAGTACGGAAACCGGCATTGCCAGCTTCAGGGCACAGGAGAAGTCAACCATCAATACGGAAACAGCCTTGGTTACATTTCTGGTAAGCAGATAGGTAAGTGCTGTACCGCCAAGTGTGTATGGGACCAGTCTGTCCGCCAGGTGCTCGGCCTTGCTCTCAAGACCTGATTTCAGCTTCTCAGTATCCTCAATCATGGCTGCGATCTTCTCATAACGGCTGGAACCACCAACTGCTTTTACAGTAATGACAGCCTCACCCTCTTCCACAACCGTACCTGCGTATACAGAATTTCCTTCCACTTTTCTTACAGGAACAGATTCACCAGTCAGGGAAGCCTGGTTTACCATAGCCTCGCCCTCTGCGATCAAACCGTCAAATGGGACCACATTTCCCATATGTACTACAACCATATCTCCGGCCTGGATCTTGTCTGCATCCACCAGCACTTCCGTACCTTCACTGCGAAGCCATACCTTACCAGTGTTCAGAGACATGGTACGTGCCAGATCATCCACAGATTTCTTGTGGGTCCACTCCTCAAGCAGTTCTCCGATTCCAAGCAGGAACATAACAGAACCGGCTGTGGAGAAGTCGCCGCGGAAAATAGAAACACCGATTGCAGTTGCATCCAGAACCGGAACCTCGATCTTACGCTTCCAGAGTGTCTTGACTCCCAGCCAGATGTATTTCACAGACATTGCAGTGGTATAGATTGCAGACAATGGATATGGCAAAAGCAGTTTGCGTCCGTAATGGAAAATAACTTTATTTACCAGCTTCTCCTTATAAGTCTCATTTAATTCTCTTCCGGAATTCTCCAGCACCTGAGCGGGTACGCTGACACGGCTGTAACCAAATGCCTGAATTGCCTTTAACAGTTCATTCCGTTCTCCAGTGTAATAGATAAGAGCATCACTGGTACGATTAAAGACCTGGGCCTTCTTTACTCCATCCAGATTTTCCAAGTAATACTGAAGGGTATCTGCCTGGGTAAAATTCATATATTTTTGAAAAAGATGGACTCTGATACGTCCATTTTTTCTCATGTTTAATTGTAAATTTCAACTTATTCACCTACTTTTTCTTCAAAGCAAGAGTTACTGTTCATTACGTTTACCGTAATCGCTTCGCGCCACACTCTTCGAAATTTTAGTAAGGTTTGTTCACCAAAATATTTCGCAGAGTTTTTCAAAGGAACAGCAACGATTAAAAGGACTGTCGCAAAAACGGCAGTCCCCAATATGTTTGCAAGGTATTACACTGCCAGATTACTCAGCAGCTTCCTCTGTCTCAGCCTCTTCAGCTTCATCAGTCTCTTTAAACTCTGTCTCGCCTTCAGCTGCCTCATCCTCAAACGGCTCCTCAGCTGCTTTTCTGTCCTCGTTGATCTGCTGTGCATCTGCATAGATATCACCTGCATTTTCCTGAACAGTTGTAACCGTCTTCATTACACAGTCCTTTGCTCTTAAAACAGCTGCTGTGCACTCTGTGTAAACTTTTTTCGCATCTTTGCTGGAAAGAAGCTTGATACCTGCTGTTCCGAATAAAACACCTGCTGCAAAAAGTCCTGTCTTGTCCCATTTAAAACTTGCCATGATTAAATTCCTCCTTATAGTGAAACGCTATTGTTGTTAATTGTTTTTCAATATTTTGGTATTATATATCAGGTTTTCTGAAATTCCCAGTACTATTTTGCTTATCGAGAAATATTCTCATTATCTCCCTGTTTTAGGGCGTGTTTGAAAAAACTTTCTGCAAGATGTACGTCACAATTTGAGTGAAATATACCGCAAAGAGGAGCGTGCAGATTGCGGGAATGCTTTTTCAAACAGGCTCTAACTCTCTCCCCTGGATAACTGCTATTTTTATATGCCTTCATACTATCATGCCAGTTTTCAAGCACCGCACTTTGACATGGTCATCTCAATACTCTCAATATCCTGATCTCCGATATACCCCATATTTTTCAACCCTTCTCTTACAACCTGTTTCCAGACTTCAGAAGGCAGCTTACAGACAGTAGCATCACTAAGTCTTACCGTGCATCCATTTTCCTGGCAGCATGCTGCACAGCCGGAAATCCGGTACATGTTCTTGCGGCTGATGGCACCGATTTTTTCCAACATATTTACCATGCGGTAAATTGTGGCCGGTCCAATATTTCGGTCTTTCTCCTGTACCTTGTAATAGATTTCCTTACAGCAGGAACACTCCTCCTCCAGAATAATATCCAGGATCAGCTGGCGCTGTCTGGTGATTCTGCAGCCCTGTTCGCGTAATCGTTCAAGAATCATATCTTTCTGCATTTGTGTGCGCTGATATGCTTCCTGATTTTCATATGCTTTTTCTTCAACTGCGTTTTTCATCATTTTCATCGCCATCCTTTTTGATTTCTGTGTGATTTTATGTCAGGAGCTGGAATTTCTATATAAGGAGAAATCATAACGGTTCGCGCCTTCACTGTTGCAGAACATCTTTTTTCCAAAACGAAATACTATTGCGATTTCCCCTTATATAAAAATTCCAGCCTGTATCTCTTTAAGGGATACAGGCTGAATTATTTTTTAAGAGCTTTGCTTAAGCAATACTCTTTGTATTAACCCTTTAAGCTGTTGCTCTCTTTATATGGTCTGAACAGCAGGTACAGGAATGCTGCAACCAGAACAAATGCTACAACAGTTCCGATTCCAAATCCGCCACCTGTAAGCAGTGTACCAATCTGATAAATGCAAAGGGAAACTACATAAGCAAGACCGCACTGATAGCCGATTGCAAACCAGAACCATTTTGCATTGTTCATCTCTCTCTTAATAGCACCCATAGCTGCGAAACAAGGAGCACAAAGAAGGTTGAATACCAAGAATCCGTATGCTGCAATAGGAGTCATTACCTGTGCAAGATTTCCCCAGATCTCAGCTCCATCCTCTGCAACCTCAGCAAATCCGAAGAGCATACCAAATGTAGCAACAACGTTCTCTTTTGCAATAAGACCTGTTACGGCAGCAACTGCCATCTTCCAGCCTTCTCCTGCTTTTGTCCATCCAAGAGGAGCAAAAATCCAGGCGATTGCAGAACCGATCTTGGCAAGAATACTGTTGTTCAGCTCTTCTACCATTCC
>ENA-OQBL01001270-OQBL01001270.1-human-gut-metagenome-genome-assembly--contig:-NODE-1270-length-10153-cov-2.740575_pt1 | contig 10153 bp, 10 predicted proteins | sample MGYA00242747_ERZ504553 | MGnify/ENA primary metagenome ERZ504553 (study PRJEB26092, sample SAMD00036240) | human gut metagenome | host: Homo sapiens | study: EMG produced TPA metagenomics assembly of...
GCTGCGGCACGGCATCTGCGTTGCCAAAATGCTCGATAAGACATCCAGTATTATCTGCGCTTTTGGCTTAGCAGCTGCCGCACCTCGCTCGCCGTATCGGCACTTAGAATTATGCGGTATTGCCTTAACTTTCCTGTTCATCCGCAAACTGTAAACTAAAAGCGCAAACATCCCCCGCAAGTCAGCGATTGCTGCACCTGCGGGGGATGTTTCAACTTTATTTTTGCAGAGCGTTGAAAGTTCTGCGCCTTTTATTTTTTAGTAGAATCAGCCGTTTTCGGTTTCTTCGGCTCGTTTGCGTTCCTGTTCTGCTTTTTGTTCAGGCGCTTTTTGCGGTGTTTGTGGCCCAGAATGGACAGGATAACCAGCAGCACCGCTGCCACGGCACCGCCGATCAGAATCGGCAGCGGAATGCCGGGCTTTTCTACTGCGGCAAGGGTCGTTTCGTCCGTCATGGCGGTAAACACCAGATAGCTGCCGTCCTCGGTGGTGTCTACTTTGCGCCAGCTGCTGTCAGAATCGCGCAGGTATACCACAGTATTGTCCGAAGGTGCCAGATAATGCAGCACATGGCTGTCGGAGCGATCCTCCGGCAGGGTGATTTCCCAGCATTCCAGCAGCGTTCCCACCGCGCCGGGGCTTTCGCTGGACGGGGTCAGCGTTACTTCCGCCGTGCCAAAAGCGCCCTCTGCCAACAGGATGGGCAGGCCGTTGCGGGTATCGCCGCTCTGCACCACGGAATCCAGCGGGGTGTATACTGCTTCAATCGTCTGGTCAAACACAACATGATCATGGTCAAAGTCCGACCATTCTGCCGTATAGCCGCCCTTGGCAGGCAGCTCCGGCGCATTGGCCATATCAAAGGCCGCACCGTACTCCACCGTAACGGCTGCCACCGTGACCCGGCTGGCAACAAAATTCAGGGTAACATTGCGGAATTCATCCGGCATGCCCTCCTGTGCCGTCAGGTCACAGAATTCCTGGAACGAAAGCGGTTCCGCCTGACCTGCATAACTTACGCCGTCAATGCCGCCCAGCGTTTCGCTGACAAAATAGTTGCCGCTCTGCTCGGACTCGGAATCCTGGAGTGCGCTGTTCAGGTTGGTGATGGAATTGCTGCTTTCCAGCCCACCGGCAATCGCGCCGACATACTCGTCGCCATCCGCCAGCACAAAGCTGCGGCTGCCGGTAATGGTAAAGCCGCTGCCCGCAATGCCGCCGACATAGTTATCACCGCTCAGGCGGCACTTGGCTGCGCTGCGGCGGATGATGGACTTGCTCTGCCCGGCAATACCTCCAACATAATCCGCATCGTCCGATTCCAGATTGCCAAAGTTATAGCTTTGCAGCACCGAACCCATATCCATGCTGCCAACGATGCCACCGCCGCCTTTTTTCTTTACATTGACAGCCCCCTTATTGATGCAGTCCCGCACCACGATGCGAGTTTTGTAGGTCACATTCAGTGAGCTGCTGCCGCTGGTTTTGGTATCATCTTCGGGGTCCAGGTCGTTTTCACGGGCCATGGCACCGGTAATGCCGCCTGCATTGATATCGGCGTTTACCTCGCCAAGGTTCATGCAGTTGAACACTTTACCTTCGGTATCGCCATCGGTATCGCTGTCTGAAACATCTTCAAACAGGTTGTTGTCGTCCTCGCTCTGGTCTGCAGCACCAGCCAGCGTATCGCCAATTTTGTTCAGCTGGCTGCTGATGGCCTGCACATCCTGGATCAAAGCCTGGGTGTGGCTGCCGGTGTTGGTATTCAGGCTACTGACACCGTCAATGATGGAAGCCAGGCTGCCGTTCAGGCTGCTGCGGGCTGCGGTGATGGAATCGCGGTCGCTCAGCGTAATACTGGGCACCGTCAGGTCAATGTTGCTGTCGATCTGGCCTTCGCCGCCATGGTCGATGGTCGCATCGCCGCCAGCGTCACCGCCGCCTTTCCCCGCCAAAATCGAGATCCACATCCAAAAGTGGGTTCATTGCGGCGGGGGCGGCCATGTGCTTCGCCCTCGCGGTCGTCCTCGCTCTGCTCTGCGGGCTGGTCGTCAGGCTGGTCCGGCTCCGGGGCAGGCGCCGCAGTCGGATCTGGGTCAGGGGCCGCGGTGGGGGCTTCCGTCACGGCCGGCGCTTGCGTCACAGCCGGCGTTTCGGTGGGTTCCGGGGTTTCCTCCGGTTCTTCGGTCGGCTCCGGGGTGGGCACCAGCTCAATGGTGCCGTTGATGTTGCCATTGCCGGACCCGTTGGCGCTGCCGTTGCCGCTGCCATTGATAGTACCCTGCCCGGTCAGTTTGGTCAGGTTGGTAATGTTGATGGTCTGGGTGCCGATATCAAACCCGTTGACCGTCTTATCGATCAGGGTATCCACGGCTTCGCGCGCGCTGTCCACCCGGCCGGTCAGGTCATTCAGCTGGCTGGTCAGCTCACTGGAAGAAGCCGAGGCATCGTTGGTGGCCTTGTTCATCAGGGCAGAAAGGGTATCCAGTTCGCCCTGCAATTCCTGCAAGGTATCCTGGTTATATTGCAGCACGCTGGAGGGTTCCATCTGGCCCACAATGCCGCCGCCCTCCTTACGGGCGTTGACGGTGCCATAGTTCACGCAGCCTTCCACATAGCCGGTCTGGCTGCCGGCAATACCGCCGACATTATAGCCAATGTGGCTGTAGCCAATGGTTCCGCGGTTGATGCAGGCGCGCAGCACACCGGCATTGTTGCCCGCAATACCGCCTGCATCGGTCACATCGTTGGCCATTTTCGGGTTTTCAGCACATCGTCCAGGGTCAGGTCATTCAGCTTGACTTCGTTCTGGCTCACGGTGGTATTCACGCTGGCCGCATTGGTGCAGTTGGCAGCCACGCCGTCATTCTGGCCCACAACGCCGCCCACAAAGTGGCTGCCGTACACTGTGCCGCTTACCGCGCAGCCGTTGATACTGCCCTTGACCGTATTGACACCGGCAATGCCGCCAATCTGACTGGTGCCGGATACCACGCCGTCAAACGCGCAATTTTCAATCGTACCGGCGTTACTGCCCGCAATGCCGCCCACGCTGGCGCGGGTGCCGCCCGGCTTGATGCGGCCCTTTACCGTCATATCGCGCACCAGGGCCCCCCATGCTGCACATAGCGAAACAGGCCCTGCACGCTGCCGTCCTGGCTGAGGGAAAGGCCGGTAATGGCGTGGTTCTGGCCTTCCCATGTGCCGCCAAAGCTGGGGATACCGTTAAAGTCAACACCGGAAAGGTCAATATCGGCTTCCAGCACAACGGTGCGGTTCTGGCTCCAACTGTCCAGGCGGCAGTTCTTGGCCAGCTGGATCAGGTCATCCGCACTGGAAAGGTAGACCGTATCTTTTGGGGCCGTATCCTGCACGATTTCGGTCTGGGCGGTGTCGGCTTCCTCGGCAAACACCTGGGCGGGCAGCATGGCCCCCAGCATACACAGGCAGATACACACAGAGAGGAGTTTTTCCAGCGTGCGTTTTGCTGTATTGCGTTCCATCAGACTTCCTCCCCTTCCGTATAATTTTCTGCCCATTCAGCCGCCGCTTGTTCCTTGCTTTCCGGCAGATAAAAATCAGGCTTTGTTGGTTCTATCGTTGTGCCGCTGGTAACAGAGGCATTCAACGTACCGTTCAACGTACCCTTGATCTCGGCATCGATCACACCGTTCACATAGCCGCGCACCCGGCCGCTGACGCGCATGTTGCCGCTGGCCGTGCGGTTGACGCGGGACAGATCCACAGGAACTTTTACATCAAAGCTGGTGCGCTCCACAATGGTATCGCCGATGAGCAGGATCTGGGGCAGAACCGCCATAACCAGCACAATGGAAATGACCGTGCCGCGGCCCAGGCAGGTGCCGATGGCAGCGATGACCGGATTGGTGGTCATAACGCCGATCAGCGCACCGGCCACCGCCAGAATGGTGCCGGATGTAAAGATGGTAGGGAACGCTTCGTTCAATGCGGCGATAATTGCCTCTTTGGGCCGCATTTCTTTTTTCAGGTCACTGTAATGGCTGGAAATAACGATAGCATAGTCAATGTTTGCACCCATCTGGATGGAGTTGACAATCAGGTAACCCAGGAAGTACAGCGACTCATGTTGGATGGTCGGCACCGAGAAGTTGATCCAGATACTGCCCTGAATGACAACGATGAGCAGCACCGGCAGACCGGCCGATTTGAAGGTGAACAGCAGGATAATGACAACAAACAAAGCGGACAGCACACTGATCAGCATATTATCCTCGCCAAAGGAGCTGGACAGGTCTTTGACGTTGGTGGAGTTACCGACAATGTAGGTATCGCTGCTGTAATACTTAGCAATCAAGGCGTGCATCGTATCCAGGAAGTCCATGGTCTCGTCACTTTCTTCCGGCAGGTTCAGGTAGACAACCAGGCGGCTGTATTTATCGCTTTGCAGCTGCAGCTGTGCCTTGTTCAGCTGTTCAAACAGGTCATCCAGCGTTTCCTGAATGTCGCCGTCCAGCGTAATGTTGCCATCTTTCATCTCCCGCTGCAGGAACATGAACATATCAAACAGCGGTACTTTATAATCGCCAAGGCCGCTGATCAACTTGCCGTACTCGTTCTGGTCCACGGCATAGGCGGCGTACAGGGCTTCGGCTACCTCGTAATCCAGCCCGGCCAGTTCCGACATCTGGCGCGGGGTCAGGGCATCGGCCAGTTTGTAGCCATCCATAGCGTCAATGTTGGCCAGGCCCTGGGTGGATTTTACTTCCGCGCAGGAATCCAGGTCCTTGAGCAGCTGGCGTTCGGAATCATAATCCCCTGTCGGCACGATCACCGCCACCATGTTGTTGACACCAAAAGTGTTCTTGATTTTCTGGTGGGCAATCTGGCTTTCACTCTGCTTGGCGGTGACCAGGTCTGTATAGCTGTAGCAGTAGGGGCACTTGTTGGCCAGCACTGCGGTGACTACGACCACAACGGCAAAAATCGGCGGGACAATAAACCGGGTGGCGACATCAAACTTGCCCAGGAAGGTGATCTTGGGGATCAGGTTTTTATGGCGGGTTGCATCGATCTTTTTGCTGAACAGCATCAGCAGGCCGGGCATCAAGGTAAACACCGACAGCAAGCTGAACAGAATAGCCTTGATCAGCACGGTTGCCATATCGCGGCCAATGCCAAAGTGCATGAAAGCCAAAGCCCCCAAGCCGGAAATGGTGGTCAGAGAGGAAGAGCTGATTTCGGGGATTGCCTTGGACAATGCCGCGATACAGGCCTCCCGCGTATCCTTGGTTTCGTGCTCATCCGAAAAGCGGTGGCACAGGATGATGGCGTAGTCAATGGCCAGTGCCAGTTGCAGAATAACGGTAACGGAGTTGGAGATAAAGGAAATGGTGCCACACAGGAAGTTGGTGCCCATATTCAGCAAAGCCGCCGCGCCAAAGGTCATAATCAGAACCGGAACCTCGGCATAGGAACGGGACGTAAGGGTAAGCACCAGCACGATGACGATGGCCGCCAGTACCAGAATGACGCTCATCTCGCTTTGCAGGTCTGCGGAGGTATCCACGCCGACTTCGGTATCAATATAGGTATCGTACCCGGCCAGCATATCCCGGATGGTATGCAGCGCATGGACGCTGATATCGTCCGTTGTGGTACCGTCAAACGTTACGCTGAACAGCGCCGAAGCGGATTTGTAGTGGTCCGTGGTATCATCAAAATCCACGCTGGTAACGCCATCAATGCTTTCCAGGTCACTGTAGATATTCTCAGCGGTTTCATATGTAACATTGGAAACCATCACGCGGGCTGTGCCGTATGTAACAAAGTTATCATTCATCACGGTCAGGCCCTGGCGGGTTTCGGTATCCTCCGGCAGGTAGGTAGTAATATCATTTTCCACCTTGACCCAGCCGGTTGCTACAATACTGAAAATTAACGCAAATGCATAAAGTAGAAAGAACAGGTTGCGCTTATCCACAATAAAGGTAGCGATTTTTCCATACCGCTGCCTTTTGGCTTTTGCTCCTCCATATACACACTCCTTACCTGATTAACCACATATTCCTTCCATTTGAACATCTTTAATATGATCAGGTAATGATGAGTCATTGATTTTAGTTTGAATCGCTGGTAACAAGCTTTCTAGAATCATCGTTGTTTTTCCAGAACCTGACACTCCTGTAACAACCGTTAATTTTCCTTTAGGAATATCTACTTCTAAAGGATGGACTGTATGTATTTGATTTGTTGAAAGATGAATTTTTCCAAATTCAAATAGTTGTTCAATTGGAGATATTGGACGCATTTTTTCATCATAATGATTTGTAAGGAATGGCCCAATCATTGACTTTTTATCATTTTTAATTTGTTCTATTGTTCCTTCCGTAAAAACATAACCTCCATTTTTTCCTGCTTCTGGTCCCATTTCAATGAGCCAATTCGCTTCTTTAATAATTTCAGTATCATGATCTACTAATAAAATAGAATTTCCATCATGAATTAAATCATTCATGACTCCTATAAGTCCATAAATATTAGAAGGATGTAATCCAATAGAAGGTTCATCTAAAACATAGAGAATACCTGTTGTACGATTTCTTACTGCTCTAGCAAGTTGCATACGTTGTCTTTCTCCTGTTGAAAGTGTAGAAGCAGCTCTATCTAAAGAAAGATAGCCCAATCCTAAATCTAACAGCCTTTTAGAAACATCTAAAAACGAATCACAGATTTCACGAGCCATTGGCTTCATTTCATCAGGCATTGAATCTGGAATACCTCTTACCCATTCTACTAAATCATTTAATGGCATTTGACAAGCTTTATCTAAACCAATTCCTCTAATCAAAGGTTTTCTTGCTTCTTTTGATAAACGTGTTCCCTGACATTCTGGACAAATTTCTTCTTTTAAAAACTTTTCAACTCTTTTCATTCCTTTATCATCTTTAACTTTTGATAAAGCATTTTCTACTGTATAAGTTGCATTAAAATAAGTAAAATCCATTTCTCCTGCATGATCTGTATTTTTAGCCTTATAAAAAATATGTTTCTTTTCCGCCGGTCCATAATAAACAATATTTTTTTCTTCATCAGTTAATTGATTAAAAGGCACATCTGTTCTTACTCCCATAGCACGACAAACATCTGTCATCAAAGTCCACATTAATGAGTTCCATGGAACGACTGCTCCTTCATCTATGGTAAGTGTTTTATCAGGAACAAGCGAATCAATATCAACAGTTCTAACAATTCCTGTTCCACCACATTTAAGACAAGCTCCTTGACTATTAAAAGCTAACTCTTCAGCACTTGGTGCATGTATTTTTTCTTTACAAATTGGACAGATGATTTCTTTTTCAGCCGCCACATTTAAAGTTGGTTCAATATAATGACCATTTTTACAACAATGCTTAGCAAGACGTGAATACATGAGTCTTAAACTATTTAAAAGTTCTGTCCCTGTTCCAAACGTACTACGAATACCTGGAACAGCTGGTCGTTGGTGAAGTGCTAAAGCCGCAGGAACATAAAGAACTTCATCTACTTGTGCCTTCGTAGCACTCGTCATACGCCTTCTTGTATAAGTTGATAAAGATTCTAAGTATCTTCTTGAACCCTCACTATAAAGAACACCCATGGCTAGTGATGATTTTCCTGACCCTGAAACACCTGTAATAGCAACTATTTGATTTAATGGTATATCAACATTGATATTTTTTAAGTTATGTACTTTTGCACCTCTTACTTTTATTTTCTTTGGTGTATTTCCCATATAATCCCTCATTTCTTCTTTAGTTATATATTATTTTTGGAATAAAAAAAGTAAATGATATTCATTTCGAATACCATTTACATATTTTTTCATTTTATACCTATATTTTGTAAATAACATTAAAAAATTAAAATTACATCCAACTTATTTTTTAACTAAAGAACATCCTGCACTTGTTCCAATACGATCAGCTCCAGCAGCAACGATTTTCACCATATCTTCAGGTGTTCTAACACCACCTGCAGCTTTTACTTTTGCTTTTCCATGAACAGCTTCTTTCATGATTCTAACATCTTCAATTGTAGCCCCTCTTGTTGAAAAACCAGTACTTGTTTTTACATAATCAGCTTTTGCTTCTACGCATAATTCACATGCTTTTTTAATTTCATCTTCTGTAAGTAAACAAGTTTCTAAAATAACTTTTACTAATGTTCCATTAGCAGCTTCAACTACCGCTTTAACATCATCTCTTACTAAATCATAATTTTTATCTTTTAAAGCTCCGATATTCATTACCATATCAATTTCATCAGCCCCATTAGCAATCGCATCTTTTGTTTCAAATGCTTTCACTGCACTTGTATTAGCTCCTAATGGAAAACCAATAACTGTACATACGTTGACATCACTATCTTTTAGATAGTCTGCACAATAAGCAACATGGCATGGATTAATACAAACACTTGCAAAACCATATTCCATTGCTTCATCACAAATTCTTTAACTGTTTCTAAAGGCGTATCTGCTTTTAAAACAGTATGATCAATCATTTTGTTGTAGTTCATTTTCTTCTTCTCCTTCGTATACTCTTTTAATAGCTTTTAATGCTATCGCTTTATCTCCTTCATACTCTCTTTGACCAACTTCTAAGGCAATAAATTTTCATGACCTTTTCCTAATAATAAAACAACATCTCCTGGACTTGCTTGTTCAATAGCTTGTTCTACAGCCACTGCACGATTAGGAATAATAATGCTTGGAATATCTGTAATTTCACTTTGGATTTCTTTACAAATTTCCTCAATATTTTCTCCTCGATCATCTAATTCAGTCAAAATCACATGATCTAAATATCTATTGGCCAATGCTCCTATTTTCTTTCTTCTTGCCATATGTCTTTTACTTGGTGCTCCTAAAACAGCAATAATATTTCCTCTAGAAACACGATCTGCAAATTTAAAAAGCATTTTCAAAATCTTTTGTATGACAACAATAATCGACAATAATCGTAATTTTATGTTTATTAGGAATAAGCTCCATTCTTCCATTAACTGGTTTTAAATCACTAATGGCTTCAATGATCATACGATCATCAAATCCTAAACCAACAAGTACTCCTACCGTTGCTAGAACATTATAAATATTAAAATCAGCAATTGTTGGACAAACAATATGATATAGATTTCCTTTTAATGAAAGATCAAATTCACTATGATCAATATAAAGTTCTATATTTTTAGCCATAATTTCACTTTCATTTTTAATACCATAAGTCATAATTCTTGCTTTCGTAGCTGCTTTAAATTCAGCAAAAACTTCTTCATCTTTATTTAAAACAGCAATCGAATTTGTAGATAACATTGAAAATAATTTTTTCTTACTTTCAATATATTGTCTTCTAGTTCCATGAAAATCTAAATGTTCATCAGAAATATTTGTTAAAACAGCAATATTAAAATCGACTGCATCAATTCTTTAAGTGCCAAACCATGACTACTTGCTTCCATGGCAACAACCTTAACACCACGTCTTGCCATATCAAACAATTTCTTTTGTACATATAAAGTTTCTGGTGTCGTATAAGGGCACTGTTCTTCTACCCCATCATACTCTAAAGAAATTGTTCCCATGTAAGCTGCTTTACAATAATGGTCCATCACACTTTTAACCATTGAAGCAACAACTGTTTTACCACTTGTTCCAGTCACTCCAACAACACGCATTTTCTTACTTGGATAATCATAGAATACATTAGAAACTCTATTTAATTCATCTAAAGCATCTGCTACCTTAATATAAATAATGCCTGGTTGTTTTTCTATATCCTTGCTATGAACAATAACTTTTGCTCCTTGAAAAATAGCATCATCTACATACCGATGTCCATCTACACTCAATCCTTCAATACAAAAGAATATAGAATAGGGTTTTACATATCTTGAATCACTATGAATTGAATATATTTTCATATCATTATCAATATCAAACAACTCATTTAATCGTTTCATTATACCACTCTTCCAATTAACATTTCATCATATGAATCAATTATAACATTCTTCAATTGTCCTATCAATTGTTCATCACTTTGTACTTTTATAAGTAAATAATTATCTCCATGTCCCACATAATATCCATGATCTTCTTTTTCAAAAAGAACTCTTAAAGTTTTACCAATTT
>ENA-OQBL01001271-OQBL01001271.1-human-gut-metagenome-genome-assembly--contig:-NODE-1271-length-10146-cov-2.940313_pt1 | contig 10146 bp, 12 predicted proteins | sample MGYA00242747_ERZ504553 | MGnify/ENA primary metagenome ERZ504553 (study PRJEB26092, sample SAMD00036240) | human gut metagenome | host: Homo sapiens | study: EMG produced TPA metagenomics assembly of...
TGCGGCACGGCATCTGCGTTGCCAAAATGCTCGATAAGACATCCAGTATTATCTGCGCTTTTGGCCTAGCAGCTGCCGCACCTCGCTCGCCGTATCGGCACTTAGAATTATGCGGTATTGCCCTAAATCCATACAAACCAAAACACCCCGCCGCCCGGCGTTTGAACCGGATGGCGGGGTGTTGCTTATTGAATCAAATGGGGCGGGGGAAAGAGCTTACTGGTCCTCTTTCACAAAGCTGCGCACGGCATCGGCAATGGCGTCGGCGGTCAGGCCGTAATCGCGCAGAACCTCCCATGCGGGGCCGGAATGGCCGAATTTATCCTGTACACCAATGCGGCGCACGGGCGTGGGGGCCTTCTCGCTCAGCAGACTGCAAACAGCCTCGCCCAGGCCGCCGATCACGCTGTGCTCTTCCACCGTGATGATTTTGTGGCACTCGCGGGCAGCGCGCAGAACGATCTCTTCGTCCAGCGGCTTGATGGTGGGCATGTTGATCACGCGCACACTGATGGCATCCTGACGCTTCAGGGTGACAGCAGCCTTCAGAGCTTCGCTGGTCATCAGACCGGTGGAGATGATGGCCAGATCAAAACCGTCACACAGAACCTCGCCCTTGCCGATTTCAAAAGTATAGTTATTGGCATCATGCAGGGAAGGGGTGGCCAGACGGCTGAAACGCAGGTAAACGGGGCCCTTGTGGGCGTAAGCGGCGCGCACAGCAGCGCGGGCTTCCAGATCGTCAGAGGGGCAGATTACGACCATGCCGGGGATGGTGCGCATCAGCGCAAAGTCCTCGCAGCACTGGTGGGAAGCACCGTCCTCGCCGACGGACAGGCCGCCGTGGGTGGCAGCAATCTTGACGTTCAGCTCGGGGTAACCGATGCTGTTGCGGATCTGCTCAAAAGCGCGGCCCGCAGCAAACATGGCAAACGAGGAAACAAAAGGCACATAGCCAAAGGTGGACATGCCGGCGGCTACACCGACCATGTTGCACTCGGCAATGCCGCAGTCAAAAAAAGCGTTCAGAATATTTTTTTGCAAATACTGAGGTACGGGTCGAAGCGGACAAATCCGCATCAAATACCACGATATCGTCATGGCCTGCATCGGCCAGTTCCAGCAGCGCAGCACCGTAGCTGTCGCGCGTGGCAATGCTCTTGTTATCAGCCATTGATCCGTTCAGCCTCCTTTTCCATCACTTCATAGCTGGCGCGCAGCTCGGCCATCGCCTTGTCATACTCGGCATCGTTGGGGGCTTTGCCGTGCCAATCCACAGCGTTCTCCATAAAGCTCACGCCCAGGCCCTTAGTGGTGTGCAGCAGGAAGCAGGTCGGCTTGCCGGAACCATGGGAGCGGTCAAACAAGATGAATGCCTGCTCCAGGTCAGCCAGGCTGTTGCCGTTGCAGATGATGGTGTTAAAGCCGAAGGCATCCATCTTCTGGTCCAGCGGTTCGCTGTTCATGACCTTGGCGGTGGGGCCGTCGATCTGCAGGCCGTTCACGTCGATCATGATGCAGAGGTTATCCAGCTTATAGTGGTTGGCAAACATAAATGCTTCCCAGCATTCGCCCTCTTCGATCTCGCCGTCACCCAGCAGGGTGTACACGTTGACGTCGGGGTTCTTCATCTTGGCGGCCAGTGCCATGCCGGCTGCGGCGGAAACACCCTGGCCCAGGCTGCCGGTGCTCATATCAACACCGGGAACCGTGTTCATGTTGGGGTGGCCCTGCAGGTAGCTGCCGGAGCGGCGCAGGGTAGGCAGGTCAGCCACGGGGAAGAACCCGCGCTCTGCCAGCACCGAGTACAGACCCGGCGCTGCATGGCCCTTGGAAAGCACAAAACGGTCACGGTCAGGGTCCTGCGGGTTCTGCGGATCGATCTGCATTTCCTTAAAGTATAAGTAAGTCAGCACATCAGCAGCAGAAAGGCTGCCGCCCGGGTGCCCGCTTTTGCCGCCATGGGTCGCTTCAATAATGCCCATGCGCACGCGGGTCGCAGTCATTTTTAACTGCAGCATCTCTTGCTTTGTCATATCCGTATTCCTCCAGCCGGGTGCAGCTGCACCCGTATTATCTACTATTATATTATACACGCCCTGCAAAAGGACGCAATAATTTTGTAAAAATAAAACGGCAGATATTTTGATACAGTATAGCATAAAAAGCTACAGTTTTCCAGTGAAAAAACTGGAAAACGCTGTCAAATATTATCAGTTTGCCGCGCATGGATAAAGTTTTGGTGCAACTGCTGAATTTTCTGTACGCAGCATGGGCGAAATTTTACACTGTCTGCCCTTGTAAGCTGCTCCAAAAGATGGCACAATAAAAAGTAAGGTTACTTTTAGCCGGCCGGAAAAGGGGGCAGCAACATGGCAAACGGCATTTATATCCAGGCGGAGTACCGTGGAAAATTGATCCGCAAAATTGTCTGTAACGGCGAAGAACGCTGGTTTATCGGCTCAGACTGTGCAGTCACCTACCTGACCCTGCAGGCATGCAAAGCCGCCATTGACGCTTTGACGGTGTGAACAGCGCAGACAGGACGGTACCGCATGTCATAACTTGGTATGCCAAAATATTCTGTGGAGGCCGTAGGTACGCACATTGTGCGCCTACTAACCTGATGATGCAGCGGCTTTTCCGGGAAACAGCATACACGGAGAAAGACTGCAGGCGAACAATGTTCGCCCCGACAGAGCATTTTTTGACACACTGCGACGATAAAACACCACACTTTACCGCTTTACAATCCTGAAAAAAGCTGGTAAAGTAAATATGGTACAATGATACCATCTACCCTTTTGCCTGCTTGTGCGCATTTGGCAGGCGGGGGACGGAATGATAAAACGGAGAAAAAGCGAGGTTAGAACAAGTGTTCAAGATCGTTAAAAAGCGGGAATTGAACCCCACAGTGACCGAAATGGTCATTGAAGCACCGCTGATCGCTAAAAAAGGCGAAGCGGGCCAGTTCATCCATCATCCGCGCCAAGGAGGATTCCGAGCGCATGCCCCCTGACGATTGCCCATTATGATGCCGCAGCAGGCACTGTGGCTATCACTTTTCCAGATCGTCGGCGCAGGCACCATGCAGCTGAACTCCCTCAAAGAGGGCGAGTATGTGCATGACTTTGTCGGCCCGCTGGGCAAAGCAACTGAAATTGAAGGGCTCAAAAATGTCTGTGTGGTCGGCGGCGGCGTCGGCTGCGCCATTGCCCTGCCCGTTGCCCAGGCCCTCAAGGCCCAGGGCACCAAGGTTACCGGCATCATCGGCTTCCGCAATAAGGACCTTGTCATCCTGGAAGACGAATTCCGCACCTGCTGTGACGAGCTGATCATCATGTCCGATGACGGTTCTTACGGCCAGAAGGGTGTTGTGACGATGCCGCTGGAAGAAAAGATCAAGGCTGGCGCCAACTTTGACGAGGTCATCACCATCGGACCGCTGATCATGATGAAGTTCGTTGTCAAGACCACCAAGCCTTATAACGTTAAGACCGTTGTTTCCATGAATCCCATCATGGTGGACGGCACCGGCATGTGCGGCGGCTGCCGCCTGACTGTGGGCGGCAAAACCAAGTTTGCCTGTGTGGATGGCCCCGATTTCGATGGCTTTGAAGTCGATTTTGATGAAGCCATGCACCGCGGCACCATGTACCGCGATTTTGAAGCCCACGCGCGGGAAGCGGAATGCAACCTGCTGAAAAAAGGAGGTTGAGTAACATGCCGAATATGGACCCGAAAAAATGCCCCATGCCCAGCCAGGACCCCAACGTCCGCAACAAAAACTTTAAGGAAGTTGCCCTGGGCTATACCGCTGAAATGGCTGTGAACGAAGCCAAGCGCTGCCTGCAGTGCAAAAAGCCCGCCTGCCGCACCGGCTGCCCTGTTCAGATCGATATTCCCGCCTTTATTGCCGAAGTGGCAAAAGGCGATTTTGAAGCTGCTTACCAGGTCATCGCAAAGTCCAGCGCGCTGCCCGCTGTCTGTGGCCGTGTCTGCCCGCAGGAGAACCAGTGCGAGGGCAAGTGCGTGCGCGGCATCAAGGGCGAACCCGTCGGCATTGGCCGCCTGGAGCGCTTTGTGGCCGACTGGCACCGTGAAAACGTCCACACCCCGGCTGCTAAGCCAGAGCCGAACGGCCATAAGGTGGCAGTTATCGGTGCAGGTCCTTCCGGCCTGACCGTTGCCGGCGACCTGGCCAAGCTGGGCTATAAGGTTACCGTATACGAAGCCCTGCACGTTGCAGGCGGCGTTCTGATGTATGGCATTCCGGAGTTCCGTCTGCCCAAGGATATTGTGCAGCACGAAGTGGAAGGCCTGAAAGAGCTGGGTGTTGATATTGAGTGCAACATGGTCATCGGCAAGGTGCTGACCGTTGACGAGCTGATGAACGACTATGGCTTTGAGGCAATCTATATCGCTTCCGGCGCCGGTCTGCCCCGCTTTATGGGCATCCCCGGCGAGAGCCTGAAGGGCGTTTACTCTGCTAACGAGTACCTGACCCGCGTGAACCTGATGAAAGCATACCAGCCCGGCAGCCGCACCCCCTATCATGAAGAGCCGTGCCGTTGCCGTTGTGGGCGGCGGCAACGTCGCCATGGACGCAGCCCGCTGCGCCAAGCGCCTGGGTGCCGAGCAGGTGTACATTGTATACCGCCGCGGCATGGCCGAACTGCCTGCCCGTAAGGAAGAAGTCGAGCATGCCGAGGAAGAGGGCATCATCTTCAAGACACTGACCAACCCGGTCGAGGTTCTGGGCGATGAAAACGGCTGCGTGAAGGGCATGACCTGCGTGGAGATGGAGCTGGGTGAACCCGATGCTTCCGGCCGCCGCCGCCCCATCGTCAAGGAGGGCAGCGAGTTTGAGCTGGATGTGGATACCATGATCATGGCTCTGGGCACCAGCCCCAACCCGCTGATCCGTTCTACTACCCCCGGCCTGGATACCGATAAGCACGGCTGCATCATCACCGATGGCCCCGATGGCCTGACCAGCCGCCCGTTCGTCTATGCCGGCGGCGATGCTGTTACCGGTGCCGCTACCGTCATTCTGGCTATGGGCGCCGGTAAGGAAGCCGCCAAGGCCATTGACGAAGCCATCAAGGCAAAAGAACAGGCATAACTGAATAAAGACTTATCCCTGCTTTTTCCAGGCAGGCTGCCCGCAACCCTGCAGGCAGCCTGCCTGTTGTGTTTGTTGAGTTTGCCGGGCACGAGTGATACAATATCAGTTAGGAGTTAGGAGTTAGGAGTTAGGAGTTAGGAGATAATTTCTCATTGCTCATTTCTAATTCTCTCAGCTCCTAACGCCTCCCTCCTAACTCCTAACTAAAGAACGGAGGTCCTGCAATGTACGGGCATTTTATCCAGTTCACCATCCCCAAAATCGGCCAGGCCCTTGTGGCGGTGGTGCTGTATCTGAATTTTCTCAAACTGCCGTTTGTGGCCTGCTTTGCGGGTGCTCATCCGGCGGTGTATCTGCTGCTGCCGCTGTTGCTGCTGGCTGTGATGTCCTGGATCGGGCGGGACCCGCTCGGCCCCGGCATGATCGTCAACTCCCATCTGACCGGGCTGTATATCGCCGGGGACGTTGTGGGGTTGCTGGCTCGTGCAATCGGCGGAACGGTGCAGGCAGCCTGGCAGACCATCTGGATGGGCGGTCTGCTGGCCTGGGTGGGCACGGCCGCCATGATGCTCTGGAGCTATTTCAAGGCTATGCGCCTGGTTACCACCACCTATCGCCTGCAAACCACCAAGCCCCTGCCGGGCGGCAAACTGCGGGTGCTGCAAATCAGCGACCTGCACCCCGGCAAAGGTGCCGTGGACCGCAAGCGCATCCCGGAGCTGAACCGCCGCATCCGGGAACTGAACCCCGATATGATCCTTTTCACCGGCGATATTTTTGACGAGCATGTGGAACGCCCGGATTTTGATTCCTTCAATGCCTTCTTTGCCACGCTGGACCCGCCCGGCGGCAAGTGGTTCGTGTTGGGCAACCATGATCTGTTCCACCACTGGCGGGAGCCGAGCTATGGCCGCGCGGACCTGGAGGGCGCTTTTGCGCGGGCGCACATCCGCATTCTGGAGGATGTTTCCCAGCTGGCCTATGTGGGCAAGAATGCTATCCCGGTGCGCATTGTGGGCCGCAAGGACTGGCTGTACACCCAGGGTAACCGCTTTACCCCCGCCCAGCTGATGCCGAACGGCCCGGACAATGTGTATACCATCCTGCTGGACCACGAGCCGCGCGAGCTGAAAGCCGATGCCGCAGCCGGTGCAAACCTGATTTTGAGCGGTCACACCCACGGCGGTCAGATCTGGCCCACCGGCCTTGTGGCAAAGCTGTTCCGCTATAATGAACTGAATTACGGCATGAAACAGATCACCCCCGCCTGCGCCGCCATTGTGAGCGGCGGCACCGGGACCTGGGGCTACAAGATTCGTACCGAGGGCAAGACCGAACTGGTGATGGTCGAGATCGAACAAAAGAATGCCCGACTTGGATATATTGAACAAATAATACAAACTGTATAGCACTGCGCGCGCAGAGAACCGCCGCCCGGCGGCCCGGTTTGTTGCGCTGGTTCTGCCAAAATCGGATCGCATGGTTTTGCACCCGCCTGGCCAGGTTTTTCCGGCGGGTGGGTGCTTTTGCTGCAAAATGGCCCAAACCAGCAAAGATAGCAGGCTGCAACCCAAAGTATCGCCCCAGTGGTGGGCGGCAACCGGGTGCTTTCGCTATAATAAGGCCAGCAAAACACAAGGGGCCGGACCATCCGGCCGGGTTTGCCGGGCGGTGCACCGCCCACTGCAAGCTGTTGATAGGAGATTATAAAATGAAATATCAAGTATTTGGCATTCTTTGGACGGTATTCAATCTTGCGCTCATGCTGGTTATGGGCATTGTCGGTATCTACCTGCTGTGGCTGGTCATCAAGGCGCTGCGGGTTTACATCAACTCCCACGAAGTGCGGGAAGAAAAGAAAGCCACCCGCAAGTCCCTGGCCGAAGCCCTGCGGGAGAACCGTGTGCGCTGCAAAATGACCCAGGAGTTTGTTTCGGAAACCATCGGTGTCAGCCGCCAGGCGGTATCCAAGTGGGAAAACGGATTGTCGGTGCCCGATGCCGGGATGCTTGTCCGCATCGCCGGGGCGCTGGACACGACGGTGAATGATCTTCTCGGCGAGGAGGAGCCGGAACAGGGCCGGGACCTGGCCGCCGAGCTGGAAGCGCTCAACCGGCAGCTGGCCGAGCGGGAGGAACGCAGCCGCAGGCGCTGGCGGGCCTTCTTTGCGGCGGTGGGAATCCTGGCCCTGTGGGGGGCCGTGATGCTCGCCGCGGGCCTGATCCGGTAGCTGCCGGCACAGCTTCTTTCCGGTGCGCCGGTCATCGGCGGCGCCGACAGGGCCACCGGCATCTGGGTCGTCCGCCCGTCGGGACCGTGGCTGCCCCTGCTGCTGACGGCGGGCGCGGGCCTGGCGGCGGTGGCGGGACTGTGGAAGACCCGGAAAAAAATAGAAAGGAGAACGCGATGAAACGAGCGGCAATCCTGCTCTGCCTGCTGCTCCTGACGGGGTGCGGCAGCGACGCGGTGCCGGCCATCGAGGAGGAGGCCTGGCAGATGACCACCGTCCAGAGCACGGCGGACAACGGGGCGATCATCGCCTGTGCACCCGGCGAACCGGGCGCCCCCGCACACGGCCGAGCGGCTCACGCTGGTCTGCACGGCGTCGGACGGGGTGCTCACGCTGACCGACGGGACCAACGACCGGCAGTATGCGGGAAGCTACCGGCTTGAGCAGAGCGACGCCGGGTCCGCGGTCTACACCGTCACGGTCGGACAGACCGAGGGGATGGCCGTCACGGCCCTGACCCGCTATGCCGACGGGAGCAGCCGCCCCACGCTGATTCTCACCCTGGACGGATACGCGCTGCACTTTTTCCCGCAGGACGATCAGGCGTGACGCAGCGCGCCCTGGTCGTCGGGCTGAAGTTCGAGAATCCCGGCAAAGAGTTCCGCCGCCTCGGAGGTCCGGCCCAGACCGGCGCAGCCCAGCGCCCGCAGATAGTTGCAGTACTGGCGGTTGCGCAGCGCAATGTCATCGGCAAAGACCTCGATCTCGGGCAGCGAGACCGCAAAGAAATCGTAGGCCACCGCATCGAACAGGTGGGTTTCCCCGTAGGTCAGCAGCTTGTGGAAGGCCTTGCGGGCGGCGGCTTCGTTGCCCATCGCACGCCTGGGCAAGTCCCTGATAATAGATGAAATCCGACGGCTGGTCGTTGTAGTAGAGCACCCGGCCGGGCTCCTGCGGACCGGAGGCGGCGCGCAGGAAGGCGGCGGCCGCCTCGGGTTCGCGGCCCATCGCCCGCAGCGCGACGCCCTGCCAGTAATCCGCCTCGTTGTCCGGGACGTTGGGCAGTTTGCCCTCGCCCAGGGTATCGGGGTAGGTCTTGCTCTGCTCCAGCAGCTGCACGGCCCGGTCATTCTCGCCGCGGTTCAGGCAGTCCTTGGCCAGACGGATCAGCGCATACCGGTACTGGGCGCTGACCTTGCCCTCGCCGCCCTCCCAGGGGTGGAACCGGCGGGTGAGCAGAATCTGCAGCGCCTCCTCACAGCGGCCCTCACAGTTCAGCAGCGTGACATACCGCAGCATCAGGTCGTCCCGCTGCTCCACGAGCGCGAGGTTCTCCTCCAGCAGCTGCAGCCGGGCGGCGTTGGAACGGCCCAGCCGGGCGGCCAGCTGGTCGTATTCCAGCAGCAGGCGCGGATAGCCGGGGTCCAGCCGGCGGGCCTGCTCCATCTCCCGCAGGGCGGCGTCGGCGTCGCCCTGTTTGTTGTAGCGCGCAATCGCCAGGTTGCGGTGTACCAGCGCCTGGCCGGGGTCCTGCTGCATCCGACGCTTCCCAGTGCGCTATCGCGGCGTCCGCCTGCTTCTTGTCGTACAGCAGGCAGCCCAGCAGGGCATGGGCCCGGGGCGCCGGCCGAGCAGACGGATCGCGTATTCCAGAATCGCGATCTCCTCCACCCCGGTTGGGATAGCACCGGGGCGCCGGCAGGTGTTCGGCGCGCAGAGCAGCAGGCGCGGGCCGCCGCCTCGTCCCCGGCCAGCCCGTGCAGATACCCCTGCGTAGTAGGACGGCATCGGGCTCTGTTCGGGGCAGGCCTGCAGGATCTCCACCGCCTCCTCCAGCAGCCCGGCCTTGGCATAGTGCAGCGCCAGGTCCAGGTAGTTGTGCGCCTCCTGCCGCATGACGGTGCGCCAGACCTCCGGCGTTCCGGTCCGGCGGGATTCCTCGTACAGGCAGCCCATCTGCAGCGGGTCAATGGCCAGACTCTCGGCAAGCAGGGCGGTGTTGTCCCGCCCCAGATGCCGCAGCAGCGCGGCTTTCAGGCAGCGGCCGTTCATGTTGTGCCAGTTGCGGACCAGCGACAGCCCGACAAACTCCAGCGCCTGCTCCAAATTGCCGCGCCGCGCTTCCAGACAGGCCAGCCAGTAGAACCCGGCACTCTGGGTCTCGGCGCTCCAGGTGGATTTGTAGAAGGCGTCGTAGGCTTTGCGGTGCTGGCCGTCCGCCTCCAGCGCCAGCCCCAGATGGAAAAAATGCACGCGCCCTGGTAGGGGTTGGGGTTCTTCCAGGTCTGTTTCTGAACGGCCTTTTCAAAACAGGCGATGCTCTGCCGGATCTGTCCCTGGCGGAAGAGCAGCAGCCCGTAGCCGTCGTTCAGCCGCAGGTCGGTGGGGTCGGATTTAATCCCTGTGGAATTAAGGAGGACATTTTCATGAGTAAAGAATCAAAAACAAAGTTTATTACACAAGGAGTATTTTGAAATCCTCCATTAAAGGAGCATTTACAAAATAAATCCACGATACATGATGAAAAACCCGGTCATGTTTGTGGTTGAGATAGGATTGCCATAACATACTGCTTTGCTTTTTTCCTAATATTTTCGGTGATGAAGGAAACAATCTGAGGCTGTACAACGGTATCGTATCTGTCATCCTTTTTATTACTGTACTCTTTGCGAACTTTGCGGAAGCAGTTGCAGAAGGCCGAGGCAAAAGCTGCAGGCTCAAAGCCTGAAAAAAGACCCAAAAAGAACATGCAAGCCCTGCATTCTGAGCGATGTGGAAAAGAACCGTC
>ENA-OQBL01001272-OQBL01001272.1-human-gut-metagenome-genome-assembly--contig:-NODE-1272-length-10130-cov-2.606618_pt1 | contig 10130 bp, 13 predicted proteins | sample MGYA00242747_ERZ504553 | MGnify/ENA primary metagenome ERZ504553 (study PRJEB26092, sample SAMD00036240) | human gut metagenome | host: Homo sapiens | study: EMG produced TPA metagenomics assembly of...
ATTACATCAATATCAACACTAGTTAACAAACTAGAAAGATTCATGGCTGCATTGGACTTTACCAATACCACTCAAACCTAAATATACATCATTGCCATTAACAGAAAAATGTTCGAATTCAGTAGATCCGAACATTTCTTTATTTCTGAATGGAAATGATTACGATAAAATTCAGCTTCTTCAGCCATTGGGACGATAATCGCAATCTTCATCTTATTCCTCATTTCCAAATTATAAATGAAATAGCGCAAGTAGCACTAAAACTATCAACACGATTACTAACAGAATAGCACGATTCAATCTTTTTTTCAGTTTTAAAGACTTATTTTCACGTACTGTCTCTTTATCAATAGTTTCATCGCGTTGATAAAACTCTTGTCCATCCCCAGCCAAGGGACGACGTCGATTTTCAACCTCGTTTTTATCCTTGGTGAAATCGGGATTAACATCAACTTCTTCTGAATCATTATTTGAAAAAGCTGACTTGACTTTATCTATTAAACCTTTTTTCTGCCGTTTACGATAATCAGAACGTTTCTCTGTCATTATTCTTTATTCTCGCTTTGAGCATTACGCAACAACATGTTTTCCCAAACAGTAATTGCATAAATAGTCTTGGCATCAACGATTTTTCTTTCAGATAACAAATTCTTCAATTCGTCTAAGCTGTACCAATCAGCGGTCAAGAATTCATCTTCATCCAATGAACGTTTGTCAGTAAGCTTAGTCAAAGTATCACAGTAGAAAAGATACATCTTTTCATCACAGAAGCCTGGGCTTGAGTAAAATTCACTTACCTTTTCCCAATAATCTGCCTTATAGCCGCCTTCTTCATTTAATTCACGCTTCATTGCATCAAGAGGACTGGCATCTGTAGGATCAATTAAACCTGCTGGAATTTCGAGCGTAATTTGTTTAATTGCTTCACGCCATTGCTTTACCAAAAGCATCTTTGTTCATCGTTAATTGCGATCACGCCAGATGCTGGACGGTGTTTAATTATTTCTCTTGTTGCAGTTTCGCCATTAGGTAGCTTAATTGTGCGAACTGATAAATCTAAGATTCGTCCTTGAAAAATTTGCTGCGATGAGATTTCTTTTCTTTAAATCCACTAAGTCTCGTGTCTCCTTTTAGGCTAAATAAACATTAACGCATTGCAGGCCGTTTTTACCTTGAGCTAATTGATACTTAACTCTATCGCCTACTTTTAAGGTTTTATAGCCTTCTTCTTTAATGGCCTTATAAAAGACAAAGTATGATTTATGATTCTTGTCATCTTCAATAAAGCCGTAGCTGCTGCCATCATCGAATTGTTTAACAGTACCTAAACGCATTAGTCTTCTAATCCTTCTTGAACAGCTTCTGGATAATCAGCTTCTACAATCTTAGCACAACGACCACAAAGTTTTGGTAACTTAGGATCTTCACCAATATCAGTTCTGATCATTCTACAACGAGGACAAACTTCGCCTTCAGCATGTTCAACTACAATACTTGCATTATTCAATTTTTCAGCATCTTCAGGTGCTTCACCATCAGCGATGGTTAACTTAGATACGATCAAGATTTGTCTGAAGTCAGCATCTAAATCATCAAGCATAGCCTTAGTTTCCTTATCTGGATAAATAGTTACAGCTGCTTCGAATGATTTACCAATCAACTTCTTGTTTCTTGCATCTTCTAATGCCTTTAATACATCATTGCGAAGGTTCATGAATTTACCCCAGTTTTCAAGGAGTTCATCATGATTTGCATAACCTTCAACCTTAGGCATGTTAGCAAGTTGTACGTAATCTTCTGGTTCCTTCAAGAAGCCCCAGATTTCTTCCATAGTGTGTGGCAAAATTGGAGTCAAGATCTTGTCCAACTTAACTGCTGCGTCGTAGATTACAGTTTGCATTGAACGACGTGCATGACTGTCTTGGTCTTCGATGTAAAGAACATCCTTAGCAAAATCAAGGTAGAATGCTGAAAGGTCATTTGAAATAAAGTTGAAGACCTTCTTAAATACTGTAGTAAAGTCGAACTTGTCATATGCAGCCAAGCAGTCCTTTACTAAGTCATTCAACTTAACTTCCATGTATTGGTCAACTGAACGAAGATCATCGTAAGAAACACGGTTTTCCTTTGGATCAAAGTCACTGGTGTTAGCAAGCATGTAACGGAAAGTGTTTCTGATCTTTCTGTAGCCTTCTGCTGATTGTTGCAAAATACCCATTGAAACTGCAACGTCAGAAGTAGTATCAGCTTGAGCAACCCAAAGTCTAATAATTTCAGCACCCATACGCTTGATTACGTCATTTGGTGAAATGACATTGCCAAGAGATTTAGACATCTTGTGACCCTTGTCATCCAATACGAAACCTTGTGACAATACTTCCTTGTATGGTGCCTTACCAGTTACAGCAACTGAAGTAATCAAACTTGAGTTGAACCAACCACGGTATTGGTCACTACCTTCAAGATAAAGGTCTGCTGGGAAGTGCAAGCCATCACGTTTTTCCATTACGCCTGACCATGATGAACCAGAGTCAAACCAAACATCAAGGATATCCTTTTCCTTAGTAAATTCACCATTTGGTGAGTGTTCTGAAGTAAAGCCGTCTGGCAATAATTCCTTAGCAGTGTGAGTGTACCAAGCGTTTGATCCTTCATTTTTCAAAGATCTTGGCAATATGTTCAATAGTTTCTGGAGTAACAATTGGAGTACCATCTTCAGCGTAGAAGATTGGAAGTGGCACACCCCAAGCACGTTGACGTGAAATTACCCAGTCACCACGGTCCTTAATCATGTTGTACAGACGTGTCTTACCCCATGAAGGGATGAATTCAGCCTTATCAATTTGATCAAGAATTTGATCTCTAAATGGAGAAATTGAAGCAAACCATTGTGTAGTTGCTCTAAAGATAACTGGCTTCTTAGTACGCCAATCGTGTGGGTATGAGTGAGTGAAGACCTTAAGTTTAAGAAGTGCACCAGCGTCCTTAAGCTTTTGGATCATCAATTTATCTACGTCTTGGTAGAACATGCCCTTAAGTTCAGGTACTTCATCAGTGTAGCAACCATGTGCATCTACTGGGCTGAAGATTGGTAAATTGTACTTTTGACCTACGTTAAAGTCATCTTCACCAAAACCAGGTGCAGTATGAACTAAACCAGTACCATCATCCAAAGTTACGTGGAAACCTTCAATTACAAGACTTTCCTTATCGTAGATTGGGTGCTTAGCCTTCATGTATTCCATGTCGGCACCCTTTACAGTTTGAACAACCTTGTAGTTATCCCAACCGATTTCTTCAGCAACCTTGTCAAGTAAGCCGCTAGCTACAACATATCTCTTGTCGCCTACTTGAACAACTGAATAGTCAAACTTAGGGTTAACACAAATTGCTTCGTTGGCTGGAATAGTCCAAGGAGTAGTAGTCCAAATTACAAAGTAAGTATCTTTAGGATCGATAATACCCTTACCGTCAGTTACAGGGAAAGCAACGAAAATTGAGTTTGCTTCAACATCCTTGTATTCAACTTCTGCTTCTGCCAAAGTTGATTCACTTGACCATGACCAGTAAACTGGCTTCTTACCCTTGTAAATGTAGCCCTTCTTGTACATTTCACCGAAGACACGAATTTCTTGTGCTTCAAAATCGTGTTGCAAAGTAATGTATGGGTGATCCCAATCTGCCATTACTCCCAAACGTTTAAAGTCAGTCATTTGCTTCTGAATTTGTTCTTCAGCATATTGACGACAAAGTTCACGATATTTAGCACGATCCATTGTCTTACGATCTACACCTTTTTTAGCCAATTGTTGTTCAACTGGAAGACCGTGAGTATCCCAACCTGGAACGTAAGGTGCATAGTAGCCATTCATGTTCTTGTAACGAACAATGATATCCTTTGAAATCTTGTTCAAAGCGTGACCCATGTGAATGTTACCGTTAGCAAATGGAGGGCCATCATGTAAATCGAAACGAGGGTGACCTTCGTTTAACTTTAATCTTTGTTCATATAAATCATTTTCTTCCCATTCTTTTTGCCATTGAGCTTCACGAACGGGTAAATTACCTCGCATCTTAAATTTAGTTTTACCTAAATTAAGCGTATCCTTAATTCTCATTAACATTAATCCTTTCTAAAAAAAGAAAACCTCGTCCTACATTAGGACGAGGTTAACCGTGGTACCACCTAAATTGAACTCAAAATGAGTTCCACTTAATTTTGCGTAACGTGCAAAATACGTTTAGATCAATAGGCAGCTGATCAACTATCCGGCTCTTATGTTAGTCTCGCACCATCACTAACTCGCTGATTTGCCATCAAGTTTTACTGTCAATCTAATTAGCTATTTTTTATAATCGTCCGGAAATACAATCGTTGAACCTAACTTGCTTGCTGCATCGTCGGGCTTAATATTAACTGTCTCATGACTCGGACTGTCCCCTGTCATTGGCTTAGGAGCTGAATCATTGTCATCGTCGTCAGGATCATCTGGCGTTTCTAAACTCAAATCATCAGGGTCTTGAGAAGAGTTTACGTCATTTTCATCGTAGTTGTCAATATCTTCGTCGTCATCATCGTCTAATGCGGCTTCACGAGCAAACTCTTCTTCTTGTGATTCTGGACCAGCTGGAAGAGGTTCAGCACCGCCACCTGGATAGAAACGTTGTGTATGGAAATATTCATCCAATGCATGTTGCCAACGTTCATCACTCAAATTATCAATTTCATCTTGTAACATTGATTGCATCCGATTACGGAATTCACCAATTTGCTCTTTCAAGCGCTTATAATCGCTTGAAATAACTTCTTGTTGTTGCTTTTGATAATTTGTATCAGTCTCAGCTTGCTTTTTAGCATCTTCAACAATGCGTCTAGCTTCTGTCTCTGCTCTTTCTTTCATTTCATCTGCATTTTGTTGAGCAGAAATAAGAGACTTATTGATTGATTTCTTCTTGTCATTGTATTCATCAACTTGAGCTTGCAGATCTTTTATCTTAGAGTTTAAAGATACAACCTCATTCTTTAAATCAACGATTTGATCAAGCGCATCCCCATAATTATCAACGATTTCATCTAAGAAGCTGTCTACTTCGTAGCGATCATAACCATTACGCCCCTTAGACTTAAACTCCTTATTATGAATATCCATTGGCGTCAATTGCGTTTTTTTCGTCTGCCAAAGTTTGAGCACCACCTTATACTTACCTTTTCTTGTAGCCGAAACATCCTCAATTAAAATTCGACCAAAATGTCTTAGGCTTAAGACATCATTTTCTTTTACCATTATATTAGAATCTATTACGTCATGCCAATTTAATTTGACTAATTGACTATTAATCATCTTTTGGATTTGGCCGCGGCTTTGTTTGCTGATCCCAGACAAAACAGCATCGATTCTCATAGAAGCAACAATTTCAGTTTTTTCACTAGAATCATCTTCGGACACTAAAACCTCTTTAAACGTAATTGGTTTTAATTTTACTTGTGCTCTTCCTATTCGATCGATTTGTTCTTCAAAGAAATCAGCTAGTTCTTTTTTAGCAAAAAACTGCCACTTGCCATTTCCATCAGTAATGATATCACCAAAAGTATCAGTATCAATGCCTGAATTAGCTAAAGTACCTAAGACGGCACTGTGATTAATTTGAATAAATTTCTGAGGGTAATCTATTTCATAGGGCTGAATTTGGTAATCGTCTGGACGAAGATTAACCCATTCCTCGCTTAAAAAATACCCTCTTCTTTTCTGCGTCAGAATAACCACCATACTCTTGGATAAAGGCATCATTACCAACAATTGTTTTCAAAATATCTCTTTTAGCTGGATCTAGAAAATCCGTTAAAATTGATTCATGTTTAAAAATCAACTGATTAAAAGACCAGTAAAATAGTCAATTACTGGTCTTTCTTCTTGATTAAAATGTGGGTAAAACTTACTTGCTTGTCTACGTTCCATTAACCTACTAGCCTCAATAAAATGATTAAAAACTCCAAATCAAGACATAATTTTGTACGAAATACAAAATGAATAACGCAATTATTGGAGAAACATCAATCCCCGTTGAATAAGCTAATCTAGCAAGTGGGCCTCTTCTAAATAAGTTTAGATATGGATTAACAACTTTATCTAAGAAGCGCCCCACAGCTGAGTTGCGCAACATTGGCAACCAACTCATAATTGCGTCGATTACGATAAAACGACTGTAGAGCCATAATATCCAAGTAAGAATTAAATAAATTGTATGTATTACGTTGAACATTAACTTAAATTATCTTTCTTATCCACTAAATCACTAATTTTTCCATCAGTGACAAACTTTTGGTGGCGTAGCCAAAAAGATTCGATCACCGATGCGTTGGATTTCACCATTCAAGGCATAAACCGTGCCTGTAATGAAATCAACGATTCTACGAGCTGAGTCGTCTTCCATTCTACTAAAATTGATCACCACTGCTTTATTGTTAAGCAAGTTTTGTGCAACATCTTTAGCATCTGAATAAACTCTAGGTTCGTACAATACGATTTTGCTCTTAGATGAATTTAAACCGGATTTAATTGATACTACATTATCACGGCTTACAGAATTTAGAGGTACATCTTCGTTATTTTCGTTACTCTGAGCAGCATATTCTTCATCATTTTCCAATTCATCATCGTTTGAAATTCCAAAGAATCTGCCTAATTTATCAAAAGCCATCGTTATTTACCTCCAACTACTAGTTTTCGCCACGATGCTTGAAGAATGGGATATCACTGTTATCATCATCGTCATCTTGAGCACTAGTTTCAATTTGAGAAATACTGTCTTGGCCATCATTACCAAAAGCATCAAAACTTTCTTGATCCTTCTTTGGTTCAGCAAGCTTGGCATTTCTTCTTTGATTATCTTGATTATCGTTCAAACCCCAAACACTAGTAGGATCTACCATAGTTTGCTTTGTAGTTTCATGCTTTTCTTCTGTTTCAGAAGCTGGGTGAACAGTTTGTGGCCGATCAACTGGTTGAGTTTCAGTTTCAGGTTGAACTGTCTTATTAGCTTCTGATTCAGCAGCCTTCTTAGATTGAGCCTTAATTTGGTGACTGCGTCCTGGTAATTGCTTTGATGCAGCTTCTTCGGCTTCAGAATCAATACCAGTAGCAATAACTGTTACAACAACTTCATCACCTAAGTTTGGATTAATTGAAGTACCGAAGATAATGTTTACGTCATCGCCAGCTGCCTTAGAAACGATTTCTGATGCATCTTGTGCTTCAAACAAAGTAAGGTCAGGACCACCAGTAATGTTAAGAAGAACTTGCTTAGCACCATCGATTGAAACTTCAAGAAGTGGTGAAGAAATAGCAAGCTTAGTTGCTTCAACAGTTCTGTTTTCACCACTAGCACGACCGATACCCATCAAGGCTGCACCTTGGTTTTCCATAACAGTCTTAACATCGGCAAAGTCCAAGTTAACGTAGTCAGTTGAAGTGATCAAGTCTGAAATACCTTGAACACCTTGCTTCAAGACATTATCTGCTTCCTTGAAGGCATCCATCATAGGGGTCTTCTTGTCAACCATTTCAAGCAAACGGTTATTAGCAATGATAACTAAAGTGTCAACGTATTGCTTAAGTTGAGTAATACCTTCAGCGGCGTTTTTTGAACGCTTAGGGCCTTCAAAACTAAATGGACGTGTAACTACCCCAACAGTTAAAGCACCAGTCTCACGTGCAATTTTGGCTACTACAGGAGCTGCACCAGTACCGGTACACCACCCATACCAGCGGTAATAAAGATCATATCTGCACCCTTGAGTGCATCTTCAATTGTTTGTTCACTTTCTTCAGCTGCTTTTTGTCCAACTTCTGGATGTGAACCAGCACCTAAACCACGTGTCAATTTAGGCCCTAATTGAATCTTGTTTTCAGCTTTATTGCTGTTTAATGCTTGCACATCAGTGTTTGCTGCAATAAAGGAAACTCCTTGTACACCATCGTCAATCATTCGGTTAACAGCATTGCCTCCGGCACCGCCAACACCAATAACTTTTGATGACAGCATTTTTATTGTCGTCTGAATCGAATGTAAAATCCATTAAATTTTAACCACCTTTAATCAAAGAATTTCTTAAAGAAACTCTTTAAGCCATTAGTTTTTTCTTGATTATTATCTTTTTCATTCCATTGAAGATGCGTCTTCATCGGATATTTTGTTTCTATTATAAGCTTCTTTGGCTTGACTTTCACTATTAGAAGCCGTACTTTTCGAAATCTTGGAACTTTTTGTTTGAACAGGTTCTTCAACTTCGGTTTCACCAAAGCCGTAAATTACTCCGTTAACTAAATAGTCGATTTCTGACATCTTGTATGAATAATTTACAATACCATAAGCAGCAGTATAAATTGGATTACGCATTCCAATTTGATCAGGTTGATAAATACGTGCTTTTACATTTAAGCCATTGGCCGTCAAACTATCAATGCCTTCTAACAAGCTTGTACCACCGGTAATTACGATACCACCTGGTTGCTTTAAGGCATGGTGCTTAGCAAGCCCTTTACCTAATCTGGTCAAAATTTGCTCCAAACGAGCATTAATGATTTCACTGAGGTAAACCTCATCAATCATTTGTTGTCCATTAGCGCCTACGCTGTTAATTGCAAACTTATCATTCTTTGAGGCAAAATCAGGATCTGCATAACCATAATCTAATTTAATTTGTTCCGCATCGCTCTTAGAAATACTTAAAACAGTGGAGATATCATTAGTAATATCGCTGCCACCTTCTAAGTCGATGTTAGCGTATTTGATTTGACCATCTTTAATTACAGTCGCAGTACTTACACCGCCACCTAAGTCAATAATAACTGACCCAAAGGTGCGCTCGCTTTCGTTTAATGCAACACTGGAAATTGCCAATGGAGTTGGTACGAAGAAGTTATTATGATATCCAGCTCGTTCGATTGCTTTCTTAATGTTGTGCAATGGACCTGTAGGAGCAGTAAGCAAAATGCCACTTACGCCTAATGAACGAGCGATCATCTTTCTTGGATCGTCAACTTCGGTCTTACCATCGATTAAAAAGCGACTTGGCAAGAAAGTGATTGCATCACGATTATCCTTAGCTGCAGATTTAATAGCAGATTGGATTGCACGCTTAACATCACCATTACTTACTTCTTGGCCTTGTTCGCCAACATTGCTAAAACCAGTAGCTGTCTCTAATTGCAGCATCCCTACTGGAATCCCAGCAACAACGCTATATATTTTAGCGTTAGTCTTTTCAGTTACACTCTTAAGTGCTCTACTAATTGCCGCAGCAGTTTGATCGATATCAACGATTTGACCATGTCTCATGCCAGAATTAGGCGTGGTAACTGCACCGATCACTTTACCTGAATCTGCAACAACGGCTTTTATACTTGTGGTTCCTATATCGAGTCCCACTAAAAGATTTGAATTCTCCAAAATTAAGCCCCCATTAATATTTGCCCTGGAAAATTTTAACATAGATAACATTTATAGCAGTTACGATATACCGTAAGCCTTTTTCTCACTAGAAGTTAAAGGTCTACTAAATGCGCCTACTTCCAAATCGATTAAGCTGTTCTTACCAGCCTTGACTTTAATCTGGTCGTAATATTTAACTTTATCTTTGATAGTAACAACATTACCAACAACTACATTGCCATCTTTCATGACAAAAATAATTTGCGAATTTCGTCTAGTGTTCCCACTTAATAATTTTACCTGATTTCTGAAGTTTTTAGGTAAACTATTAAACAACTTTAAATCTTCTTTTAAGAACCTGATTTGTTATAACCAACGAAAATAGGTTTAACTTGATCTACCTTTGACCAAGTTAAAGACTTACTGCCGATTTGGCCATTATTTAAAATCTTGCGATAATTATCTCCATCTTTCAAATATCCCATTGTTGGCCGCTCATTAACCTGTAAAATCAATTGATTAACATGGCCTAAATGAGCTTGTGCACTTTGAATTTCAGGATATTTCTTGGACAGCTTTTGACTTAAGTCTTTCTGCTGGAACAAATAATCAAAAACCTTATCGCTTGCTTTAATTTTAGAGACCTTAACAACCTCTTTAATTGGCAAATCATCAGCACCTACTACTTTAACCGTACT
>ENA-OQBL01001273-OQBL01001273.1-human-gut-metagenome-genome-assembly--contig:-NODE-1273-length-10126-cov-4.787179_pt1 | contig 10126 bp, 10 predicted proteins | sample MGYA00242747_ERZ504553 | MGnify/ENA primary metagenome ERZ504553 (study PRJEB26092, sample SAMD00036240) | human gut metagenome | host: Homo sapiens | study: EMG produced TPA metagenomics assembly of...
ATTTTATGTCTAACAATTATGAGGCACTTCATTATTTCCAAGCTTTTTTATTTTTGTTTCTATCCTTGGAATAAATAATTGATGATATAATGACAACGAATTTTTTCAAGGAGGAAAAAAGGATGAAAATTAAAAAGTTAGGTATTATTGCGGCAGCAGCTATTATGGGGATTTCTGTTGCGGCTCCAGCTACTAGTGTATAAGCTAGCCCATATTCAGATGCCTTTTTGGGGTCCTTTTAACGGTTATTTAGCCGGAAGAGCAGTAAATATTAATGACTGAGACTATGGTAATTTAAGCGATGGCAATGTTGAAGTAAAGACAAAGACTGGCGTTACCTATGTTGGCGATGTAGTCATTTCAAACACTGCTGATTTATCTTATGCCTTTGCTAGTTCAGGTACCTTGCAGAAGCTTGATGTTGGTGCTTTGGATACAACTGGCGTCGATAGGATAGCTCAAACTTTTGCGATGGATCATAATTTGGTTGAAATCGATGGTTTGGCGAAATTGCTACTAGCAGAAACTCCTGTGACTCCGGCTCAACCAACCACGGCTCCAGTCAAACCAGAAAACAAGCCTAACAAGACTAAGGACAACGGTAAGACCGTCAAGCCACACGCAGAAAATGCAACCAACAGACATGGTAGAAAGTACGCTCCAGCAGTTGCAGTAAAGAACACTACTAAGCCACAAGGTACTGTATTGAATAACACACAAACCAAACAACATCCTCAAGCAACAGCTAAACCACAAGGTGTAGTGTCAGCTAACAAGAAACAAAATCAAAAGACTTTGCCACAAACAGGTGCTAAAAAGTTGGGAAAAATTTCTCCCAACCTTTTTTTCGTGCTCAAAATCTCTTAACAGCAGTCTTTTGCTAAATACAAGGTGTAGACGCCTTTATATGTATAGAATACAAGATATTGTGTTTTATGGTAAGATTGATTCATAAATTTAGAGAGGTTGATCTTTATGTTAAAGCAAGAATTGGAGCAAAAGCTAGAAACACCAACAATGTTCGTTAAGCGTGACGGCTCTAAATATCCGTTCGAATTATTCAAATTGGAAATGGTTATTCACGCTCTCGGCTTAGATGATGTTAAGACAATTATTTTAAGCAAGATTATGGACAAGCTTGATGATGACACCGTAACGGCACAAGATGTTGCTGCCGCATTTAGACAAAGCTTGAATGAACTTGGCTATATTGAAGCTGCCAAAAAGTATGTTGCTTACCGCAAGCACGACGTTGCCGAATGGGAAAAACAAATTGATACTAAGGACCGTTTGGAACGCTTAGTTCATAAAGACCCAACCATCGTTAACGAAAACGCAAATAAAGATAGTGATGTCTTCAGCACCCAACGTGATTTGACCGCTGGTACAGTAGGTAAGACCGTTGGTTTGACCATGATGCCTGAACACATCGCTAAAGCCCACCTTCGCGGCGACATTCACTGGCACGACTTAGACTACACGCCACTTTCACCAATGTCTAACTGCTGCTTGATCGACTTCAAAGAAATGCTTACCAACGGCTTCAAGATTGGTAATGCCTACATGGAAAGTCCTAACTCAATCGGCGTTGCTACTAGTCAAGTTGCCCAAATCATTACTAACGTTGCTTCAAGCCAATACGGTGGTTGTTCATTCGACCGTGCCGATGAAGTTTTAGCTCCTTTTGCTCAAAAGAACTACGAAAAGCACTTAAAGGAGGCTAAAGAATTAATTGACGATGAAGCAAAAGCAGATGCTTTTGCTAAGAAACGTACTAAGAAAGACATCTACGACGCTATGCAAAGCCTGGAATACGAGATCAACACTATGTTCTCAAGCCAAGGTCAAACACCATTTACTAGCTTGGGCTTCGGCCTTGGTACTTCTTGGATTGAAAAAGAAATCCAAAAAGACATTTTAAGAATCAGAATTGCTGGTTTGGGTAAAGAACACAGAACCGCGATCTTCCCTAAACTACTCTTCACCCTTAAGAAGGGTCTCAACTTGCACCCAGGCGATCCTAACTACGATGTTAAGAAGCTTGCCATCGAATGTTCAACCAAGAGAATGTACCCAGACGTTTTGAGCTACGACAAGATTAAAGAAATCACCGGCTCATTCAAGTGTCCGATGGGTTGTCGTTCATTCTTACAAGGTTGGAAGGACAAGAACGGCAAGGAAGTTAACTCAGGCAGAATGAACTTAGGTGTTGTTACTGTTAACTTGCCAAGAATCGCTATGGAAAGTCACGGCGATATGGACTTGTTCTGGAAGATCTTCGACGTTAGAATGCAAACTTGCCACGAAGCATTGCAATTCAAGGCTCACCGCGTAACCGAAGCTAAGCCAGTCAACGCACCAATCCTTTACCAATACGGTGCATTTGGCAAGCGTCTTTCAGAAGATGGCAACGTTAACGACCTCTTCAAGAACGGCCGTGCCACTATTTCCTTGGGCTACATCGGCCTTTACGAAGTAGGTACTGTCTTCTACGGTTCCGATTGGGAACACAACAAGGAAGCTCACGACTTCACTGTTGAGATCGTTAAGAAGATGCATGACTTATGTGCTAAGTGGGAAGAGGAAGATCCTAACCACTACCACTACAGCTTGTACTCAACTCCAAGTGAAAGTTTGACCGACCGCTTCTGCAGACTTGATACTGCTAAGTTCGGCAAGGTTAAGGACATCACTGACAAGGAATACTACACTAACTCATTCCACTACGATGTTAGAAAGCACCCAACTCCATTTGAAAAGTTGAGTTTCGAAATGGATTATCCAAAATACGCTGCTGGTGGTTTCATCCACTACTGCGAATACCCTAACTTGAAGCAAAACCCAGCAGCTCTTGAAGCCGTTTGGGACTGGGCTTACGACAAGGTAGGCTACCTTGGTACCAACACCCCAATCGACAAGTGCTACAAGTGTGGTTTTGCCGGTGAATTCAAGGCTACTGCTAAAGGCTTCCAATGCCCAGTCTGCGGCAACCACGATCCACGTACTTGTGACTGTGTAAAGAGAACCTGCGGCTACCTTGGTAATCCTTTGAAGAGACCTATGGTTCACGGCCGTCATGAAGAAATTGCTCACAGAGTAAAGCACATGACCATGGGCTTGGTACGCGAAGAAGCTGAAGAGGAAACTAAAGAAAATGCCAAAGAAAGATAAAAACGATCAAGAAGGCCCTGACATTCGAAGCAGTTTGATCAAGGTTAATATTGATGGTGATACGGTATTTGTTGACTCAAATCAATATAAGCCTCAGGTCGATCATGCAAAGAAGTTGCTTAAGCAAAAGGCGATGCCTAAGAATCCTAAACCACAAGAATGGAAGAGTGAAGAGCATAGTTTGCACAAGATTGCGGACTATAAGCCGTTCAACTTCGTTGATGGTGAAGGTGTAAGATGTAGCCTTTACGTTTCTGGATGTTTGTTTGACTGTCCGGGTTGCTACAACTTGGCAGCGCAGAACTTCAACTATGGTCAGCCTTATACGCAAGACCTTGAAGACCAGATCATCAAAGATATGTCTCAGCCTTATGTGCAAGGTTTGACCCTTTTAGGTGGTGAACCATTCTTGAACACTTGGGTTTGCTTGAAAATTATCAACCGGGTGAGAAAAGAATTTGGTCATACCAAAGACATCTGGTCTTGGTCAGGCTACACTTGGGATGAATTGCAAAAGGAAACTCCTGATAAAAAAGAAATGCTGTCGAAGATCGATATCTTGGTTGATGGACGATTCCTTGAAGCAAAGAAAGATTTGACCTTGCAATTCAGAGGTTCAAGCAACCAACGAATTATCGATGTGCCTAAGTCACTCAAGGCTGGCAAAGTCGTTATTTGGGATAAATTGCAAAGATAGATAATAGATAAAAACAAGGGGTAATTGTAAAATTAGATTTACAGTTACCCTTATTTTGTGGAGAAAAATGATGAAAGAAGAAAAAATAGAGTTAGTTGATCAAATTATGACAGCCTTGCAAAAGGTCATCGATCCTGAATTGCAGGTTGATATTGTTAACTTGGGTTTGATCTATGGCATTGATATTGAAGGCACGAAGGCTACGGTAAAAATGACTTTGACGATCAGTGGTTGTCCATTGTCTACTTATTTGCAAGACCACATTAAACAGGCTGTATTGACCGTTAACGGCATTGATTCATGTCAGGTACAATTAGTCTGGTATCCTGTTTGGTCGCCTGAGAGGATGACTGAGGCCGCTAAGAAACAGCTGGGGATGCTTGATGATCAAAGTGAAAAAGAAGAGATCGAAGATACTGAAAAAGAACAAAAAGTCATCGACTTTTCTGTGCCAATTAAAAAGCTGGCTGATGAATATCCTGATTTTATCCAGATTATGTATGACTGCGGTTTTACCAGAATTAAGATTCCAGGCTTGCTCAGCACAGTAGGTAGAGTAATGACGATTCCGCTTGGTGCACAAGCAATGAAGATCGATTTAAACAAGATTAAACAGGCTTTTGAAGAAAAGGGCTACAAGGTGATTGAATAATGGCGAATTTAAGTAAAGAAAGACAAGAGGCGCTGCTCAAGATCTTGCATTATATCCAAGATGGCGGCGATTTTGCGACAGCGAAGAAGATGTTTCAGGAGGCGTTCGATAAGGTCGACGTATCTGAAATTACGGCAGCAGAGCGGGAATTAATCGCACAAGGTTTGGATCCACGCAAGATTCAATATTTGTGTAACGTTCACGCTGATGTGTTTAGGGGCAATATCAAGGAAAACAAGGAGAATCCTGATTTTTCCATGCCAGGTCATCCGGTGAACACAATCAAGCAGGAAAACGTGGTTATTAAGTCGCTGGTCAATGACTTTTTATTGCCTAACTTGAAAAAGTGGGAAGATAACAAATCTGATGAAACCTTAGATAAAATCAAACAAGCATTGTCTGATTTAGCCACGATCGATAAGCACTATGCGAGAAAAGAAACCTCGCTTTTTCCACTAATGACCAAGTATGGCATCACTGCTCCGCCACAAGTAATGTGGGGCGTGGATGACAAGATTAGACGTTTAATTAAACAAGCAAATGAGATTGCTAATACTGATCCAATTGATGCAGAAAAATTAAATAAGGCAATCAAGGAAACTAGTCACGAAGTACTCGAGATGATCTTCAAAGAAGAAGGCATCATGATTCCAATGATCGATGAAGTGGCATCCCCCGAAGATTGGGAAAACGTTAAGCAAGAAGAAAAGCAAATCGGTTACACCTTGATCAACCCACCAATGAATTGGAAGCCAAAAGCAGAACCAAAGGCTGCCGGCCCAATTTCGGTTGATAATCTTTCCAGCTTGTTCATTAACTTCAAGGAAGGATCATTGAATCTAAAACAACTGTCCGCAATTTTAGACATGTTGCCATTTGCTTTAACTTTCGTCGATGCTAACGACAAGGTAGCTTACTTCGGCGGCGGTGCGAATATTTTCCCTCATTCTAAAAACGCGATCGGCAACTCCGTCTTCTCCTGCCACACACCGGCCAGCAAGCCAATCATCGAGAAGATCTTCAAGGAATTTCATGAAGGTAAGAAGAACGAGATCTCATATTGGTTCACGCCAAGAAAGATGGGTAGAAAGCTCTATTTGCGTTACTACGCCGTCCATGATGACAATGATCAGTATCTGGGATGCCTCGAGGTGGCGCAAGATATCACCGACATTGAAAAATTGACGGGACAAAAGAAAACAGAATAAGTTAAATAGTTTACGAACAGTGTCAGCTTGGCACTGTTCTTTTTTTGTACTTCTTGATAAGCTAGACAATGGAGAAAAAGAACATTAGGGAGGCAAATATGAAAAATGCACATGGAAAAATTAAAACTGATGAAATTAAGTTAATTTGGCTGATCGTAGGTGAATTAGCTACTTGGATCGGTGCTAGTTTCATTTGGCCATTAACTTCTGTTTACTTAAACAAACAGCTGCACATCAGTCTGTCAATCATTGGTGTGGTCCTGTTCTGTAACTGTGCCGGCAACATCCTCGGCTCAATTATTTCAGGACGTCTTTATGATAAATACAATCCGTACCCATTGATGCTCTGGGGCTTAGGTCTAGATGCCGCAGTCTTATTTTTTGATGGCCGCATTTCATGGCTGGCCAGAATATTGGGTCTGGCTGACTTTGACCGGCTTCTTGGGCGGCTGGAACGGAACCTTGATCAACTCCGTTGCCACTAGTTTGAAAAAATATCCGAGCCGCTACGTCTTCAACGTTTTGTACTTCTCACAAAACTTGGGTGTGGTAACCGGTACTTTGATCGTAGGATACCTCTACGACTTCTCAATTACGCTTCTATTCGTGATTGCGGCACTACTCTTTGTAATTGCCTTCATCAATGCAGTCTTCAACTACAAGCCAATTATCGCCTTCCACAAGGAAAGAATGGCCAAGCATAAGAAGGGTGAAAAGCACAAGGCAGAACCAATGCCAAAGCGCAACTTCATTATGACGATGGTCTTCTTCACCACCCTGGGCGTAACTTGGCTGATGTACATGAACTGGGAATCCAACTTGTCTGTTTACATGGTTTCACTTGGAATTCCATTCCACTTGTACAGCTTGCTTTGGACCCTTAATGCCGGCGTTATCGTCATCATGCAAGGGATCCTGGCTCGTTTTCCTAATATTTTTAAAAATCTCTTCCATCAGATCATCTTTGGGATCTGCATGTTCTCACTATCGTTTATCACATTAGTTTTTGCCAAAGACTTCGCGCACTTCGCTTTATCAATGTTCATCTTGACCTTGGGTGAATCAACCGCGTTCCCAGCTATTCCTGCTTACGTCAACGACTTGTCACCACTCACCAGTAAAGGCAAGTACCAAGGTGCCAACATGGTGGCTTCCGGGATCGGGCGTGCGTTTGGACCGCTCTTTGGTGGTTTAATCATCGACCATGCTGGTTATATTCCATTCTTCTGGGTAGCCGCTATCGTGATTGCCTTGATGATCGTAGTCATGATTCCAACTTACATGAAAGTGCACAAAGAATTAACTATTTATAAGTAAGTAAAAAGCATACAAAATTAAATTAAAATGATATAATTAGCTTGATTTAATTTTTTAGACACCAAAAAAGGAGGATTTTCCTGAATGAATAATAAAATGGCCGTTCGCGGCGGTGCCGGCGACATCCTCGAACCCAAAGTAGGTACTCGTCCACAAGATAATTTATACTTAGCAGTTAACTCTGAATGGCTTGAAAACGTCAAGATTCCATCAGATCGTTCAAGAATTGCCAGCTTCGACAACATTGACCTTGATGTTGAAAAGAAGTTGATGAAGGACTTCGCAGATTTTGCCGATGGTAAAAAAGAAGTTGCTGATGTGCCTAACTTGAAGAAGGCAGTTGAACTTTACAAGTTAGCGCGTGACTTTAAGCGTCGTGATGAAGATGGTGCTAAGCCTATCCAAGCTGATTTAGCCTTGCTTGAAGGTATTCGTGACTTTGCTGACTTCAACTTGAAGGCTCCAGACTTGTTCAAGGCGGCTTTTGCATTGCCATTCAGCTTCGACGTTGATGCCGATATGAAGAACACTAAGATCAATGTATTGCAATTCTTCGGTTCATCAATTTTCTTGCCAGATACAACTACTTATAAGACTGATGCGGCACAAAAATTGCTCGACGTTTTGAAGAAGCAATCAATTGAGCTTCTTAAGATGGCAGGTCTTTCAGCGGGTCAAGCTGAAGAATACGTTGACGATGCCATGAAGTTCGATGACAAGGTATCTAAGGTAGTTAAGTCATCTGAAGAATGGGCAGACTACCCAGCAATGTACAACCCAATGCCAATCTCAGACTTTGAAAAGAAGATTACTAACTTCAAGATGGACTACTTCTTGAAGGAAGCTTTGGGTGAAGTTCCAGACCGCGTAATCGTCGCAGAACCTCGCTACTTGGATCACTTCGATGAATTGATTAACGAGGACAACTTCGATGAAATCAAGGGTTGGATGATCGTTAAGTTCATCAATGGTGTTGCTAGCTACTTGTCACAAGACTTCCGTGAAGCATCATTCCCATTTAGCCAAGCTTTGTCAGGTCAACCAGAACTTCAAAGCCAAGAAAAGCAAGCATACCACCTTGCTAACGGCATCTTTAGTGAAGTTGTTGGTGTTTACTACGGTAAGACTTACTTTGGCGAAGACGCTCAAAAAAAGACGTTTTATCAATGATTCACAAGATGCTTGATGTTTACGAAGAACGTATCAAGAACAATGACTGGCTTTCTGAAGAAACTAAGCACAAGGCAATCGTTAAGTTACGTGCCTTGATCTTGAAGATCGGTTATCCAGACAAGATTGAAGAAATCTACGATCGTTTGCACGTAACCCCAGCTAGCGAAGGTGGCAGCCTTTACTCAAACGCTAGAGCTGCTGAAATTGAACAAGTTAAGTACAACGTAGAGAAGCTGCACAAGCCAGTTGACCGTACTGTATGGCTCATGCCAGGTAACTTGGTTAACGCTTGTTACGACCCACAAAGAAACGACTTAACTTTCCCAGCCGCAATTTTGCAAGCACCATTCTACGACTTGAAGCAAGATCGTGCTGAAAACTTCGGTGGTATCGGTACTGTTATCGCCCACGAAGTTTCACACGCATTCGACAACAACGGTGCGCAATTCGACGAATACGGCAACATGAAGAACTGGTGGACTGACGCTGACTACGCAGAATTCAAGAAGCGTACGCAAGCTGAAATCGACTTGTTCGACGGCATCAAGTATGGTCCTGTAACTTTAAACGGTAAGCAAATTGTTTCAGAAAACATTGCTGACCAAGGTGGTTTGACTGCTGCTGTTCAAGCTAACAAGGGTGAAAACGGCGATATGAAGAAGTTGTTTGAAAACTTTGCTCGTATTTGGGCTAACAAGCAACTTACTGAGTCTATTAAGACGCAAGTTTCAGTTGACGTTCACGCACCTGGTCCAGAACGTGCCAACGTTCAATCACAATGCCAAGAAGAATTCTACAAGGCATTTGACGTTAAGGAAGGCGACGGTATGTGGCTTGATCCTGAAAAACGTGTGGTAATTTGGTAGTTTAGATAAAGAAATAACCCTGTCCGTTTGGATAGGGTTATTTTTGTTATAATTAGGTATAGGAAGATAGTCATGTCCATTGATCATGGATGCATGCGATGTAAGACGATAACTTGCATACGCGCTTTGGCTCTGCATAATAGCAGAGCCTTTTTTTATAGGATTGCAAAAAAATATGGCTGATAAACTTCAAGATTATCTAACTAATTTAAAAATGCATGATGCTAAATACCAAACTACGTTTATCTATGGTGCGAAAGAAGCAATAATTTGCTACATCAGTTGATAGATCGGCTTCAAAAATTAACTGGTATTGATGTTTTAGAAAATTATGATCCATTACTTATGATGAATGCCTATCAAGACTTTTGACGCAGTTAAAAAAGCAGGAAAAATCTGTCTTAGTTGGAATTGATGACATCAAAATTAGTGATGATATAAGAGCATTTGCTTCTGAATATCAAATTCTAATTGGAAATGAGTTCGATATTTCTTTGTTGATGGCAGGGATGCCAGCAGATATTGCAGAAGTACAAAACGATCACGCAATTTCATTTCTTTTGCGTAGTAATCGAATACAACTATAATGTTTTACTGTATTTTCAAATTCTGAGTGCAAAAATTAGCTATTTTACATTTCGAAAACTATAATATGATTGATTGTAGTGGTGCTACTACGCTGCAGTCTTTATAACTTACTACCCATATAAGTTTATCGCACTGAAGAAGGGTTCCCGTGAGGGAGCCTTTTCTTGTAACCGTGAGGTAATGACTATGAAGACCACAAACAATGATTTTTTTAATTTTGATAAAGAGATCATGAACGATTTAATTGCCCAAGGATACAAAGGGCAAGATCTAGCTCATAAATTCAATAAAATAAAACAAGCAATTCCTAAGGCAATGGAAAAATTAACTGAAGAAGCTCAACAAGAATCTGCTATGACAAAAGCAGAGGCAGAAAAAGCCATAGAATTATAAAATCAATCGTACTAAAAAATGACTCCCACAAAAGGGAGTCTTTTGCATAGTTCACTATCCG
>ENA-OQBL01001274-OQBL01001274.1-human-gut-metagenome-genome-assembly--contig:-NODE-1274-length-10123-cov-4.322729_pt1 | contig 10123 bp, 10 predicted proteins | sample MGYA00242747_ERZ504553 | MGnify/ENA primary metagenome ERZ504553 (study PRJEB26092, sample SAMD00036240) | human gut metagenome | host: Homo sapiens | study: EMG produced TPA metagenomics assembly of...
GATGCCATATCTTTGATCTTCTGTGCAAGAAGAACCTTTAACTGCTGTTTGTATTCATTGATGTTGTTATGAACTTCTAATTGCTTTCTTTCTAGTGCTATTCGTTCTGAATCAAGATCTTTCAAATCATAGGTATTGATTACTTGGCATAAAGCATTTCTGCACAATTTAATATAAGTGATAACATCTTCCATCAGTTCATCTTCTTCAATAAGATGAGCCTTGGAGCAGTATCGTCTACCCTTAGTATTATATGTACTGCAAATGTAGTATTTACGCTCTCTTTTGGAAGTTTGTCTTTTGACTGGAGTAAGGCGATTCCCACAATCTTTGCAGAATAAACAAGTGGCAAATGGATTTGGAATTTCAGAACCTATCCACTGTCCACGACTTCCACGATAATTCGTTCGATTGCGTTTTTCTTTTAATTCCTGAACAAGAGCGAACGTAGCTTTATCAATAATAGCAGGGTGGTGATTTTCAAAAACATATTGGTCTTCTTTAGGTACCCGTTTGTCTTTGCCATGGATTGTATTTCTGGCACGTTTTTTTGAAACGTAGTGTACCGATATAGAAATCATTGTCTAAGATATCTTTTACCATGCCATCTGACCATCGGCTAGCTATGGATTTTTTGCTTAAGCGACCTTCCTGAATTTCGCGCTCATGTTGTACCATGGATGGAGTAGGAATATTTTGTTCTGTTAGATAATCAGAAATTTTACGATAACCTAGTCCGGAAATATACAGCTTATAAATCATTTTTATGTTAATCGCTTCAGCAGAAACAATTTCAATAGCAGATTTGCTTTGCGCATTACGCTTGTATCCAAATGGAGGTTGAGTAACTAAAGTTCCATTTTTCTGTCTGGCACCAATGGCATGCCTGATTTTCCTGCTGGTATCCTTTACATAAACTTCATTATACCATGTCTTAATACCAATAATATCTTCACTATTGGAATCAGAAGAATCATAGTTATCATCAATAGCAATCAGACGTTTTCCGTTTTCTCGAAATTCGTCTAACAGTAAAAGTACCTTTGCATTATGTCTGCCAATACGTGAAAGGTCTTTTACGTATATAGTATCGATATCTTTGTTCAGATCGTTCATCATCGTCGTGAACCCGGCTCGCTCAAAAATATACCCTGAAATACCATCATCTTCGTACCATCTGTCAATAGTAATACCATGCGATTGTGCATACTGACTGATAATTAATTTCTGGTTTTCGATAGATACATAATTTTGTTTGTCATCGTCTCTTGAAAGACGTACATATCCTGCATTCATATAAAACTCCTTGTTTAATAAAAATTATAGTAGTAACTATGGTACTATAACTCATAATATAGACTTTATAAAGTATAATACCCTACTCAATAACGAGTATCTGTATTTAAGCAACATCAGTATCATTCCAATGATTTTTTATTAAACATTTCATTGCAGTATTGATATCGTTATCTATCTTTCCATCAATATAAACGACAACTCGAAATCCTGAATCTATCAGACTCGTTTTTACATTTTCAAATTTCTGCTGAGAATCAAACTCAGCTTTCCAAAGATAATAAGTCGGTTTGCTCAAGAACATCACATCCCTTCTGTAAAAGGCAAGTAACATCTTGATTACAATCTATGAGAAGATAGCGTATAGTGTGCTTGTACATATACACATTTGCCTTTTACTGTGTCTGGTTAATCTGTGCTTTCCTGAAAACAGGAAAGATCGAAATTAAATTCGATGATCTTTATAGATGTGACTAAGCCGACAAGTGGAAACATTAAGTACACTATAATGTCATAAAGCAAAACCAAGAATATCATCGATAAATAATAGATGCTCCGAAAATAGAACGATATAACTACTGTGCAGAAAAACTAGCTATCAATTTTTTAAAGCATCTCTACAGTGTTCAGCAACAGCCTTGGACAGTTCCTGCGGATCTACCCGAATATATCGCTGTGTTGTTTTACAATCTGAATGGTTTAACAGTTGCCTCACAAGATCAATATTACTTCCTGACCTCTTGTAAATATCAGTAGCGTAGTATTTTCGGAAACTGTGGGTAGAAACTTGGGTAAGACCTAAATAAGAACACACCTTACCCAGATGCCGCTGTACGCTTCTGGGGGTAATATCAAACAACGGTTGATGCAGTCCGATACCCCACTCATCTGCATATTGACGGATGGTACAGTACAACTCCAAGGGAACAAAACACTTCTTAGTCTTACCTGTTTTCTGTTCCTTAACCTCTACGAAATAATTACTGCCGTCTGCTATAAACTGATCTAACCTCAAGCGGAGAATATCACTGATACGAAGTCCCAGTAACGCTTCGCATTGTAGTGCCATAGCGATTCTGGGATTTGCTTTGACTGCAGTACCCCCAGGCATATCAAAACCTTTTTTGATACAGTCGATAATTAATCTGTACTCTTCTTTATTTAACGCTCTGGTTTTCTTTGACATATAAAATCCCTCCTGTCGCATTTCGTACCCTCTAAAGGTCGCAGTTTATACTGGGAACACTGGGAATGCCCATGAATACCCCATTGGTCGCATATTGCGGAAAAAGCGACCTCGAACGTGTACCCCGTATTTGCCAATGTAAGCAATCCAATACCCCATTCGCACAACTTAGCACTAAACATATAAAAACACCCTGTACAGGCAAATAGCAGCTCTGTCGGCAATACTACCAGACAGAACTGCTATTCAATCTACTTTTAAGTAACTGTTATCTTTTCAGAATACCGTTTGTTGCAAGTGCAACGGACATGGAACGCTTAGCCAGCCAATCACATTCACGTAAATATGATTGAGCCTGTGGACTGTTATCATCGACCACACCATGATATCTGCGCATACTCCAGAGCTGATTTCTAAATGTCTGCATATCCTCAAGATATTTTGTAATCTTATATGGTAATGCCCGTGCTGCAGAAAAGTTTAAGTAGCACTGAGTAACGGACTCGAAAGCAATCCCATTTTTCATTGCAAAGTTAAAAAAGTTCATCATGAAATCCAGACTTGGAAAATCTGTACAGATGTCAGTGACAATGACTTTATCTCCATACTTTAACCTTGATGGTAAATACTGGAAATTATCTACGCAGATCACTTCGTCATAAGCTTTGCCTGCGAAATTGCTTAACTCACTTTTAAAAGTGCATACTGCGAACGTCATCTTTTTATTTGCCATAATTTTCACCTCCTTTCTTTTGATGCAGTAAGTAAAATAAATTACCCTGTCCCTTGTTACATCTTCTGAACCCATAAGATGCAGTAGGAACGATAATTTTCTTTACTTAAACCTTCCAGTGATTTCTCAATTATGGGAGAGCGTGTACTGCCGTAAAAAGGCAATCTCAGCTTTACAATCTTTTAATGGAAAAGACTTTCTGAGAGATGCATTTTTATCCTGCAATACCCCATTCATCTCCCATACAGAGTTGGGAACCACTACCCATGAGGGTGGTGATCTTAACATTTGCAGAAATACAAGTCTATCCCTTACCTGCCTGGCAGGGGCATTACATATTACTTCTACAATATCGCTACCAACCAGCTTAGAAAGCTTTCTGGATGCCAACTGACGGTTGCTTCTGACGGTGGAAAGAGAAATACCCAGCTTATGACTGATGTCCTTATCAGGGATGTCGAAATACGTCTCAGCAAAGGCGACTCCCTTTTTTCCATCCCACACTTCCGAAAAGAGTAATGCTATCAACTCATCCAGTGCCGCTATACGGATCTCGTCATCAGGCTTATCACTGCCAGACAGTGCAGTCCATGCCATTTCCAACTGCTTAACCAGAGTAAGTACCATCATTTTCTCCTTTCCGAACTGTGTCTTCGTCATCTTTAATCGTCAATGGAATGTCCAAGAATCCTGTGTCTCTATTCGTCATCTTTTCAGAACTCACATACCCTTTTCTGGATAACACCTAGAGAAACCAAGCTTTTCCTGAAATTCAAAAACCTTTTCTAAGCTACTTGTCATTTAATTTAGTATCAACTGATGTACCCGAAACAGAATCTCATCATCATGGAAAATAAAAGCAGGAGAGAGATAGGATACTGGCAGAAATACTGGAATGCTGAAAGATATCTACCCAAAAATCAATATATGGTAGGGCAGTTGCAGGGCAACTACTGGATAGATGAGAAAGTACCCTTGATAAAGGAAAAGAACTGAACTGTAGATACCTGATACAGTACCCCACTCATGTTGTAGACTAAGATATGAAACTGTATCTACAGCAAAAAAATTACAGGGCATCTCTACCCTGAAATATGACTTGAATTATATATTATATCTATCATCAATACCCCATTCAACCAACAGGTTTAATAGTATTGCTACCTGCAATGAATAGATCATTACCCCCATCATCTGCATCTATACTGATTCCAGAATCCGATGTGTCTGGTGCTATGTCCACCGCCATAATTGGCATGGCTGTCGTACCCACACTTAATATTAAACTGGAAGCCAGTAATAGTGCCCTTAATGACCTTGCCTTCATTTCTTGACAACTCCTTTCCTTTTTTACCTTTACTACTATTTTAGTGCGAAGTACCCTTGGATGAATTGAATCATAGGTAGGATGTTTACTTCTACCTGTACATTTGGAATGTCCCAAGGAGAGTGGGCTGGGGTTATGTGGTGACTAATACGGAGTGTGAACGCAAAAAGAAAGGACAGGCTTGCGCCTGTCCTTGTAAGGTTGTGGGTTACCATTTTGTCCACCGGATGTGTCTGTTCCAAGTAGGGTTCGCTCCGTTTGGATTTAAGTCATAGCCATGAAGTCCAAGTGTCTTTAAAGCATACAACTTTGTGTCATGATAATCATCTACTGAAATATGCTTTGTACACTGTTCACCAAATGATGTAAAAGTAAGGTCTGATGCCATTTTTGACTTACTAAACATAGCGTTTACATACTGTATAATAGATGCCTGAGGTTTATCACCTTTTCCACTTCCACAGATAGGGCTTATATACTTAGATTTCTGTGACTTTGTCATTTTAAAACACCAGTTGGTAATGGCTTTATTGTAAATGTCAAGACGCTGTTTGTTGAACTTCTTCAGCTCACCTGCAAGTTTCTGGTTGTACTTAGCGTTCTTAGATATAAAAGTATTTACCTCAGTGTAGGTCTGCTTAGCCTTAGCTTTGTACTTAGATGCCCAACTTTTAGATGTTCTGTCATCATCAAGATAATAATACATTTTATCTGACCACTTAGTCTGGTAGGTATAAAGCATTCGCTCAGATAAATAAGACTTTTTCCATGTAGATGCTGCTTTCTTCATATCAGCTTTCTGCTCGGATGTGATGCCTGGGGTGTTCTGAAGTAATGTTGTCATCTGCCATGACTTGTATGCCTGTCCATCATGATATTCACCACTTGAACCAACAGGTATATACCCGTCTGGGCGAAAAGCGTATCGGTCTGTAATGTCATTGAAGTAATCCACGTACTCGGTGATTTCTTCAACTGAATGGGACTTCTTGGGTGTCAGCGTTGATGCACTGACTGGGGCTACCATTGTGGTGGCTACCGTTGCAACTGCAAGGGCTGTTGCGATAAATTTTTTGATAGATTTTTTCAACATATGATTGTCCTCCTTCTTCATTATATGTTGATCTGTTGTAATTACTATACAATACCCCATTCACCTGCCTGAGAATGAAGTACCCACACCCTATGGTGGGGGCTGAATACTCAGGCAGGTAAATGGGAAAATACACTCTATAGAAATTACCATATCGTTTCTTGTAGCATACCATAGTTACTACTAAACTACAACTAATATCTGAAAAAGTATTCTGACAATGTAACACATAACTGTGTTGGATGTAATGCTGTAGAATAATACCCCACTTATCAAGTAAAGGATGTCTGTATCTACTGATACCCGATAAAAATATTACTGTGTTTCCTTGCACCTTGTTATGTATTGTTGAATGTTGAAATCTGTACTTATAACAGGGAATAATGCCGGACTACTGCGATCTGTTACCAGAAACTATCGTATTCCTGATATGTAACACTGCAATGTATTGCCTATCAATACCCTACTCAGTATACTGGCTAATATTTAATAACTGTGTCTAATAATATCAGGATACCGCAGAAATACGGCATTCTTCTCTCTGTTCTGGAACTGTATGCTCCCTATATAGACTGTGTTTATTCTTACTACTTACTCCTGAATGCCTGTCTTATCATTCATAACTGTGTTTCTTGGATACTCTTTATTCTGTAAGTACATGATGGAAATGGGAGAGTAGACCTATCTGGTCAACTACCCCTATTCTTTGCATAGCCTTAGAATACCCTACTCATTCATGACCATAACTGGATATACTCGAAATGATTTCTGTGTTTCTTATCTACTACATCTCTTGTAAGTATAGGCAGAATCAAGATATTAAGACCTATCTGGTCAGTACCCCTGATACTTGGATGCTATTGGAATACCCTACTCATATATGGCTCTGCCTGTATCTACTTGGAATCATACCTGTGTTTCTTACCTGCTCTCTATCCTGTAAGTAGAAGCAGGAGATTAGATATCAGACCTATATGGTCAGTACCCTCTATTATCAGGCTGGCTATTGAATACCCCATTCGTACTTCTCAGACTTTGCCTGTACTCTCTGGGAATCTGTGCTTATCAGCTACCCTATATCACACCTGTTACCAGTGGAACCTTTATACTTGGGAGAATATATCTACTGGATTTCTGTATGGCATTGCTGGGGATTTCTTTCTTAACTGATCTGTTCTCTGCCTTTGCTGTAGCTACTGACTGTATCTGTTTTCTCATATCGGGAGAGTATCTACATAACTGGATATACTCGAAATGCAGAATCATCTACCCTTACTGAGACAGTTCCCTTACCCTTTGTTTTCTGTCTCTCTCTGTAACCATAACTGCTTTCCTCTCTCTATGGAAATCTTATCTACCCTACATACTTTGAGTATAGGCAGAACCAGTACAACTTATCTGGAAATATATCCTGACCACTATCTCTGCACTGCCTTAACAATACAGCTATTTCTTAATACTATGTATGGCTGAAATCACCACTCGAAAATAAAACTCACTAATATTAATCTTGATCCCTGACTGACCCTGACCTTTATTACTGACTCTCTATCTGTAAACTTTTAATCTTGCTGTTAATTTTGCTGTTCTCTTATCTACTGATATCCATTATTCTGCAACTGACTGTTCATGTAAGAATCCTATTCTGTATTAGGATTCATTACTAATGTCTTATATAGGACTGTTGTTGTATTTACTGTCTTTATAATAACTGTTGTAAGAACTATGTATGTAGCAATAACTGTTATCTATTCATCCTGTAATCTTATATGAAATCTAAACAGGGTTGCTTTCTAAGTGTAATCCATAAGAATGGCTAAGGATAGAAGAAAAGCATATCGAACAGCAAAATAATAATATCAGTACCCCACTCATATATACGGAAATCTTTATACTGACAAAGAAAAACAATATCTTAAAACAGACAAATCATACATTTTGCAGATAGCAGCTATGCCTCTTCCTGCAGGACAGTAGGCAGGTTGAAACCTGTGCCTTATTCCTGAAATGAGAAAAAAGCATCCATCTGCCAGACAGCACTGTACAACTTCCCTTCTGCGAAGATATCTCTCATTTTTTACCAAAAGCAGGAGAACGGGAAAGTATTCTTTCCTATATATTTGCAGACGGTAGGGCAGTTACTGCTGTGCTTGCAGATGAATGCTTTTATTTTTGGAAAATGGAATCTGTACCTGCTGAATGGGAGTGGTGTCAGGGTTATGACACCACTGGAACCGGGCAGTTAATTTCTGGGTTTTTCCAGAAAAATACAGGAGTCCTCAAATCGAAGGTAACGCTTCAATGCAGTGTAAACATCCGCAGATACTTTTCTAAGGTCACGCTCGCCTGTCTCGAGCTTGCATATCTTACCCTTGCTGAAGCCGCAGAGTTCCTCTAACTTAGACTGTGAATACCCCATTCGTTTACGGTAAAACTGCAGGTTATGCCCAACTGCAGAACTGGTTGCAAGATAGGATATTGCATCTTCCAGAACCTCTACTGGGAATCCCAACTCCTGATACCCCATTGAGCAGATATGGAAATATGACTCTGATGGATAAGCATATGGCTGATCTATCATAACATACATCGTTCCCTCAATTGTTTCATCTGTGTTTACTTCCACAACTACCTGTTCTTTTGTATAGAAGTTAGGGTACCCTTCATATACATCCAGAAAACGCTCATCACTGGGGCTGATGCGGTATACTGCGACAGGGACAGAACCTCCTGCCTGTTTCTTTACTGTAAGGAATGCATTCCCATTGATACCGCAGAATGCCAGAGTATAATCTTTCAATACCCCACTGGCTACAAATACGGAATCAGGGCATCTCTGGTAAAACTGTTCTGAATACAAGTTACTTCCGTAAGCTATATAATAATTCATAAGTATCTCCTTTCATATAGTGGGGAGTATTTTCTCCCCACTGACTGTACTTTATTTTGGGACTCCGTTTCGCCATGCGCTGTCACCATCAAGCAGTGCAAGCATATGTTTTCTACAGGTCTTGAACTCATCACCAATCAAGTCCATGCGAAGCATCCAGCATCGGAATGCATATTTAGGATTATCGGTACTTCTCTTAATTGGGCTGGCATATTTTACTGTCTGAGCCTGAGCAGTAATAGCAAGTACCATCTGGATGTAAGCCTTAACCTTTCCTGCATGTAATGTGGAATTGAATAAACGGTATTCGATGGTGCCACGATAGAACTGGCTGTGCAAATTCAGCATATGGTATCTGGATGAACTGTAATGCTGATTTCTTGTACCTTCTGCATTCTGTTCCTTGTACCAGATACGGGCAAATTCTTCCAATGTACTGGGCTTTCTCTTATTTATAACTTCCACCATCTGCCTGTTTACTTTCTGGCAGTAGTTCTGGCGTGCTGGCTCAATCTTAAGAGCCTGTACCAGAAGATCTTCTTTAGCAGTAAAGATATTAATCAGGCTACGCAGATGCTGTGGTGTGAAGCTTTCCCCACCAACATGGATATGTAAGCCTGTGCTGTCATTTACCAGACCGCCTGCTTTTCTTAACTGTCTTACCAGTTCCTGTAGCAGTTCAATATCAGGATAATGCAGGATTGGTGTAACCATCTCTACTTTGTAGGTTCTGTCTGATACCCAGTTCCCATTCTTACGTTGGGCATGAATGCTCGAGTCGTACATAAACTTCCATGTCCTTCCCTGCTGATCTGCTACTGAGTAAGCATCATAAGTACCACCGATGTACTCTGCCTCATTCTGGAAATATTTCGATGCTACAGTAGCCGCCCTTTTACGGCTCATACCCGTAAATTCAATTTCTACTCCGAAAGTATACTGTTTCATAAGTTCGTTCATGACTGTGTCCTCCTCTTTTGGTGTGTGTACTATACCTCTGAGGAGAGAGTGGTTCAACATGTAAGTCTTACAAAGATAGCTATATGAATTTGTGTACATCTGATACCCCACTCATATCAATTGTGTACTTGTTGCATAAACAAAACACACCGCACTGTAATCTTGTGCGGTGTGCCGAATTTAACAACATGTACCATCAACATGGTCTAATCCACTTTGAGCCAGTGGATAAAATTCTTCGTAACTAATAATTTTACAAAAAGAATCTTTATAAATGCCGTCATTTGGTCTTGATTCTTTACTGTGTACCAGTTTATAGAAGCGTTTCATATCAGGTGCTGTTGCCTCGAAATTGAAGAACATTACTTCTTTTTTTACCTTTCTCATCACATGCATACTCAAAATAGAATGCATCTGAATTATTTCCTCTGTTAAAGAATGTAACGTTAGGTGCCAAAGGTTTATATAAATCTAATAAGAGACGTATGGCGTCAACTTTCTTTTGAAATGCTTCTTGTTTGCGAATACTTCTGGGAGTATTCATTTCCCAAGCTTTTGAATCTTTTTCGCTATATTCATTACTTTCTTCTGGATTTTTAGGATACTGAAAAACAACATTAGCTCTACAACTAAAAAAT
>ENA-OQBL01001276-OQBL01001276.1-human-gut-metagenome-genome-assembly--contig:-NODE-1276-length-10114-cov-2.278762_pt1 | contig 10114 bp, 10 predicted proteins | sample MGYA00242747_ERZ504553 | MGnify/ENA primary metagenome ERZ504553 (study PRJEB26092, sample SAMD00036240) | human gut metagenome | host: Homo sapiens | study: EMG produced TPA metagenomics assembly of...
CTCTTTTTCTTCCGGATAAGCCACTCCCTCTGGAAGAGGATCCCACTCGTTCAGACCAAGGCTCTGTTTGAATTTCGCCTGTTCCAATGTAAGCTTCGGGGTATCCTCCTGCAGATATTCCATCAACTCATCAATTCCCTCTCTGGTCACATTATTCACCATAAAAATGCGTTCACATCCAGCGTTGATCAGCCATTGTCTCACCATAGGGATATTGGCATATGGTGAATCAATTTTTCGTGATAATGCCAATAAGAGGACGAAGGATAAAAGAGCGGCAGCTTGCACCAAACAGATTAAATGGCTCATCTGCAGCCTGCACAATTGCCACCACATCTGCCTCAAAGGAAAAAACATGCAAGTCCTACACTGAATCTTTTTGACTCTGCATACTCCCCCCGGAGAGTCAATGGTATCGTCATTGGAATTGGTATATTGTGTTTTTATATAATGAAGCTCCTCGCCCTTTTTAGTGCCCTGCGTCAGTGAGGTCTTGCCGGCCTCACTTCTTCCCACAAAAAAAATTTTCTTCATCGAATTGTATTTCTCCTGTTTTCAATAAACCTTACTTGTAAAAAATACAGCAGTGCATTATTTTTACATTTGCATATCATAATATCGTATCCATAAGCTGCTGTTCCCGCAGCCATAAGGTATCTGTCAGCTTCTGTGAACCGCACATGTTTTAAAGCCTAACTCTCTGTCAAAGAAACGTACGACCTCTTCCACAGCAGTCTGCACCTGGGACAATCCTCCTGTAATGATCAGAGAACCGCAAAAACGATCCATAAACCCGATCTGTACATCTGCACTCTTCATGGCAACATCTGCAGCTACCACAACCGCTTCCCAGGGAGTAAAACGGATCAGACCAATGGATTCTCCTGTGTGGTCTTCCCCCTCATGAACTCCAATATGCAGTCCCAGATTTTCATAAATACAAGATTGGGAAGGACTGATCACATGAGCAAGACAAACTTCCTTTCCCGGTACACGCACACGAGTCATACGAAGCTTCTTCCCCTTCAGATGTTCATAATCATCATGGAATAGCATTTCCAGCAGCTCTTCCTTCGTTATTCGCTCCATGCTTCTACTTCCTATCGTTTCGTAATATTGCAGACCACATATCCCAGAGAATCCCGGAAATAATTTACGATCTCAGTCATTGCAGACATTACATCAGAAATCTCTCCTGTAATGATCAAAGTCCCTGTAAACCGGTCTGCAAATCCAAGATAAACATTACCGCTCTTCACCGCAATATCAGAAGCGATAACTGCGGATTCCGGAGGTGTCATATTCATGATTCCAATTGCAGAGGAACGATAATCCAGCTGCGGATTCAACCCAAGCTTCTGATAAATGATCGGTGCCGGTCCTCCCATTACATGGGCAAAAGTAATCTCCTTACCAGCCACAGTCTCCTGCACGATTCTGATCTGTTCTCCATGTTCATTCGCCATTTATATGAATGCCTCTCTTTCAAAAAAATATCTTCACGTTATATTTGATTTTACCATTTATGAGAGCAAATAGCAAGCAAAACCAACATATCAGTCAAAATTCCTAAACATTTTTCGAGAAAAAGTGTGGTTTCTTGAACATTATGGCATTAAATGCCTTTAAAATAGTCAAAAATAAAATAGTGACAGATAATCCGCAGTGTGATAAAATAATTTTCGCATTCCAGAGTATGTAAAAAAATGCAATCTGCAAAATGTGCGTTATATTTTTGTGGGAATGATTTTTTCAAACAGACTCTGACACACTCTAATATGTAAGTAATTTAGTAACACTTTTATTTACGATTTCTATATTTCTCAATAAGGAGCTTTTTTATGGAAAAAGATATGACAAAAGGCCGGCCTTTGCCGGTAATCCTGAAATTTATGCTTCCTCTTATTATTGGAAACATTTTTCAGCAGCTCTATAATATGGCAGATACGATTATTGTAGGACGCTATGTAGGCGCGGATGCCCTTGCGGCAGTCGGATCCACCGGAACGATCATGTTTCTTACTGTGGGCTTCTCGCAGGGAATCACAGCTGGTTTCTCCGTACTCACCGCTCAGCGCTTCGGTGCCAAAGATACCGAATGGGGTAAAGATCAGTGTAGCTAACGGAATTCTTCTTTCCCTGATTTTACCGTAATCATCAGTTCTTTAAGTTTGCTGGGCATGCGCCCTCTTCTGAAGCTGATGAACACACCTGACAACAATTTTTCAGGATGCATATACCTACATTATGATCATCAGCGCCGGAATCATCGCCACTACTTTTTTACAACCTGGTTTTCCTCTTACCTGCGTGCAGTTGGAAACAGTAAGATTCCGCTGGTATTTCTTGTAATTTTCCGCAGCTTTAAATGTAATTCTGGATCTGGTACTGATTATCAATTTTTAAAAATGGGCGTTGCCGGAGCAGCATGGGCAACCATTATTTCTCAGGGCGTTTCCGCAATACTCTGTTTGGTCTACATCTATATACGTATGCCTTCTCTTGCCCCAAACAGAAGACATTGGAGGCTTCACGGCCAGGAGAGCCGTAACCAGCTGGCTATGGGAATTCCTATGGCATTGCAGTTTGCAATTACAGCTTCCGGTACTATGGTCATGCAATCTGCCATCAATCTTTTCGGTTCCGATGCCGTTGCCTCTTTTACGGCAGCCAGCAAGGTGCAGAACCTGGTAACCCAGGGAATGATGGCTATGGGACAGACTATGGCGACATATAGTGGACAGAACTTCGGAAAGGGTGATATCAAGAGAATCCGCCAGGGTGTTAAAGCGTCTCTGGAAGCTTCTGTTGTATATGCTCTTGCAGCAGCCGTGCTGGTTTGTATTCTTCTGAAACCAGCTCTTGGGCTTTTCTTCACTGGAAATGTGGATATGAACAGCATGCTTCCATGGGCAAAAACTTACATTTATATGAGTGTGATCTTTTACATTCCTTTAAGCAGTATTTTCGTATTCCGAAATACCATGCAGGGCTGCGGATATGGATTCCTGCCTATGATGGGTGGTGTTTCTGAATTGGTTGCACGTCTGGTTGTAGCAATGATTTCCATGGCGGTAGGAAGTTATGCACTTGCATGCTTCTGTGACCCGGCAGCGTGGGTTACAGCAGCAGTATTTACCGGTGTTTCCTATCTTTTTGTCATGAAAGATATCCGCAGGAAATACGAAAGACCGGAAACTGCTACTTCCGAAAAAATAATCATTTCGGATGCGCATGGCAATCTTCTATGCGTTTCGTAAACGCCAAAAAACAAATCATATACTAAAAGGAGATGTTTCGATTATTTCGGACATCTCCTTTTATGGTTACCGGCCAGCTTTCTCCGGTAATTATTTTACAAAAGCTCACCTGCAAACAATAACATTTAATTGTCTAATGAAAATATATATTCCAATGGAAGCAAATGTATTTCCTCATATACTGCCTTTTTATCCTCTTCAACGCCTCTTCCATTTCCGCTTTGAGCTGGTACTTTAATACGAAATGCCGGCTGTTTTTTCGTTTGAATATAGTATTGTTCCGGGGTTCCATTCCCTTAAATTTTTCCCTGGCCGATTCGGTCATCTGTTCCCTTTCCAGATGATAGGAAGAAGATTTCTGCATATGTCTTGCCAGCCGGTAGGATTTCGGAAGACTTCCCACTCCCTGCTGACAGTGATAATAAATGATTTCCCTTCCGGATTGAGCAAACGTCAAAAGTCCTCTTCCATCATATTCCTGAATGATCCGGATCAATGCCTTTGTCTCATTCTCGCTGGCTGGTTCCTCTCCCATACGTGAACGGATATAATGAACCGTTGGAAAATTATGTGAAATATCCATTCCACGGGCATTATATCCAAAATCCTCAGCAGGAATGCTTTGCATACGAAGCATTTGACGGTAAACTGGATTTCGAATAGCACCAAAGCCATTCTGGCGGATTTCATAACCATCCGGGTTTAAAATCGGAATCAGACAGATCCTTATTTTATCAAGGAGTTTTTTCACTTCATAAAATTCATCCAGCTTCCAGCCGCATTCGTAGGCCCTGCAGTATTCTCCTGCCATTTTCAGAAGAAGTTCCGGCAAAAGAGCCTGAGTTCCATTAATTCCAGCCACACAGAAGATCATCTGTGCGCCGGTGCCAACTTCCAGCATTGGGATCATTCTCTCGTCATGACTGTTTCCAATCACGCGAAACTGGCAAAAGTCTGCTGTAGCGTCCAGCTATTTCCCATAAAGAATAATATATGTTTTCAAATGACAGCGATGTTTGTACCATATCTGCATCTGTCGGTTGTACTTTCTTTTGTATATTTACTTTCGGCATGTCACTGACAGCCGTTTTATTCTGTGGGAACAATTCTTTTCTGACTGACAATACGCTTTCTGACAACATATTTTACCTCCTGCAGCAGGAAAAAAGCTCAGGCGGCATTTCATCTCTAGAGCGTGTTTGAAAAATCATTCCAACAAAGTGTAACGTACATCTTGCAGAAGGCCTTTTTTTACACGCTATAGCCTGTCCCCCCGCTGCCTGTATTATTATATGCAAAAAGGCAGGTCAAAAGACCTGCCTAATGTATGTTTCTTATTATTTTGCTGTCAGAAAAACTTCTGATCAAAATGCATGGTTATTCATATGCCATAGATTTTCTTAGATTTCTTTTTTTACTCTTTCTGACGATAACATAACCTCCAGCTACCAGAGAAAGACTTGCAAGCATCATCATAGTGGCAATCGGGGAGTTATCGGCTGTTCTCGCGTTTGTTGCAGATGTAGAACCGGTATCGCTGTCTGTTCCGTCATGGTTCTCTGCATCATCGCCATCTGTTCCATCTCCATCGCCGCTATCTGTTCCGTTACGATCATAACCGCCGGAACCAGAACCGGCTGCTGCAGTTGGAGTGATTGTGCCGGATGGGGTTACTGTGAAGTCGATTGCCTTGGACTTAAATTCTGTAGGGAGAGCTTCCTTCACGCCTGTAGCTTCCCATTCAGATCCATTGTATATGTACTTCTGGAAGAAGATATACATTCTAAAGGTCTTCGCCTGCTTGATACCATTTACATTTCCAATAGACCAGCTCTTCTGATATCCGGTGTCAATGATTTTTCGCGGACATGCTCCAGCCATACGGAATCCACTTGGTATCACCTTTTAACCGGATTTGTATTGTCAGTTCCGGCGCCAGTTACTGTGAAATTGTACATCTGCTTCGGGTAGAATGCCAGTGCTTTTTCAAGACCTGTTACCTTGCTTTCGCTGACAGACGGGTTAATGGTTGCACGAGTAGTTGGCGTCGGTGTAGTAGTAATCGGAGTTTCTGTGGGAGTGCTTGCTTTCGCCTTTAATGTGAGTACAAGTGGTGCAACTGCTTCAAGTCCCTTGGAATCCTCAGCATATACAACTACTTTAATGGCTGTATCATAAGCTACATCTGTCAACTGTACGCTTGCAGAGCTAGCAATATCTCCAGAGCTCTTATAATTGCTCTTTACTGCTTCAAATCCAGGTGTAGAATCAGACTTCTTCACCCAGGTCACATAATATCTGCCTCCAACACCTGCATCATTGGTATGGAAAGTCAGATCAACAGTATGCTCATACGCCTTGTTCCAGGAAATAGAATCTGCGGTCAGCGTCATAGTACTAACAGGAGCTGTAACAGACTCAAGTGCTCCAGTCTGGTTGTTAATGGTATACTCTGTAGTGTCCAGATAATGAACATGTGCCAGAATATTCTCCATAGTAGTAAGTGCAGTACCATTCGCATCCGTACCGACCTTTACAATAATCTTTCCGGCAGCTGCGTCACTTCTTCTTACCTGAAGGTCTGCTGTTTCAGCAAGCTGGCCAATTGCTGCGATACATGCGTTATCACCGCCTAAAACAATACTGTTATCATTAAGACCATCATCCTTGTTATCCTTTACAATTACAGCACCGGAAACACGGATCTCGCCCAGACTGTAAATAGCTCCACCTGTAATTTCAGCAGCTTCATTTACAATACCTTCAGACTGGTTTCCTGTAATAGTACCACCTGCCAGTCCGATGCTTCCGCCAGCATTACAGATTGCAGCTCCCGGCGCACTGGTTCTGTTTCCTGTCAGGGTTACACCATCGGACAATCCGAAGTAACCGCCCTCCACAGAAATAATGGAGCCTGTTGCATCCCCCTGGTCAAGTGCTCCTGTTACAGTCAGACTTAAAACAGTCTCACCCTCCTTGCCTGTACCAAACTGGAAAGAAGTGGACTCATCTTTTACTTTAAACATATCTCCTAAAAATCCGGCTGCACGTTTAATAGTAGTTCCATCCGCAGCTGCTGCAATAGAGATATTCTTATTCTGATCGATCACAACAGTCTCACTGATCTCTACAGTTCCGGTTACAAGGATCTGGGTAACTTCACCATCCTTGCCAATATTAACCGGTGCTGCCGCAATTGCCTCTGCTAATGTGGAATAGGATGTCTGGGTTCCATCTGCTGCCTTCAGGATAATCTGACCAGTGGTCTCAGGAGTAGGGGTAGCACTCTCCTCTTTCTCCAAAGTCAGCTCAGCAGTATCTCCGCTGTTAAAGCCATCATCCACAACCGCATCCGCTGCCTGAGCTGGTTCTGCTGCCGGTGTGTCTGCAGCTGCCTGGGTTGGTTCTGCTACCGGTGTATCTGCAGCTGCCTGGGTTGGTTCTGCAGTCGGCGTATCTGCTGCCTGTGCAGGTTCTTCCACAGGTGTATCTGCTGCGGCATCTGAAATATCCTGCACTGGTTCAGCTGCTGCTTCTCCTTCTTCTGACTCTGCGGCAACAGCTACTGTGTCCTCTATTGTCACGGTCTGGGTATCTGCCTCTGCAAATGCCATTGTCACCGGAGACAATTCCGGCTGCAAGGCTTCCCGCCATAATGAATACCAAAAGTTGCTTTTTTCTTCATTTTTAAAAAGTCCTCCTTATAAATGAGTCCCCCATATTAAATATTAACATCGAAGTCTAGTATAACATATCTCGGTTCAAAAATCAAACCTAAGGACGAATCTGTCCGTTTCCATAAATGATATATTTTGTGGAAGTAAGTGCCAGAAGTCCCATGGGGCCACGGGCATGAAGCTTCTGGGTGCTGATTCCGATCTCGGCACCAAAACCAAACTCAAAACCATCCGTAAATCTTGTAGAAGCATTCACATATACAGCAGCTGCATCTACTTCATCCAGGAATTTCTGGGCATTGTTGTAATCTCTGGTAATAATTGCCTCTGAATGGCCTGTATTGTAGCGATTGATGTGGCGAATCGCTTCATCTGCAGATCCAACTACTTTTATAGAAAGTATATAGTCCAGATATTCTGTACCCCAGTCTTCCTCAGTGGCAGTGACTGCGTCTGGGATCAAAGCCTTCGCTTCCTCGTCAGCACGCATCTCCACATTCTTTGTCCGAAGGCGCTCTGCAAGAACCGGAAGGAAAGCATCCTTCACTTTCTCATGCACCAGAAGAGACTCACAGGCATTGCAGACACCCACCCGCTGTGTCTTGGCATTCATCACAATGTCTGCCGCCATCTGAAGATCTGCGCTCTCATCCACATAAATATGGCAGTTTCCGGTACCAGTTTCGATTACAGGAATCGTGCTGTTATTTACAACTGCTTTAATAAGACCTTTGCCCCCTCGTGGAATCAGTACATCCATATATTTATTCATCTTCATGAATTCTCCGGTAGTCTCTCTTGAAGTATCAGAGATCAGCTGGATCGCATCTTTCGTAATTCCATTCTCATCCAGGGTTCTGCGGATGCAATCCACAATAGCAGTATTGGAATGGATGGCATCACTACCACCCTTTAAGATCACCACGTTGCCAGTTTTAAAGCAGAGGGCAAAAGCATCTGCTGTCACATTTGGTCTTGCCTCGTAGATGATTCCGATCACTCCAAGAGGGACTCTCTTCTGTCCGATGAGAAGTCCGTTGGGACGTTTTTTCATCCCGGTCACTTCCCCGACAGGATCTTCCAGTGCCGCAACCTGACGAAGCCCCTCTGCCATGCTTGCAATTCTGGCTTCTGTCAGCATCAGACGATCCACCAGTCCTTCTGGCATCTGATTCTTCCTGCCATTCTCTACATCAATGGCATTTGCTGTAAGAAGTGCTTTCGAATCTGCAACAAGGCTGTCTGCAACAGCCTCCAGAACCTGATTTTTCTTAGCTGTATCAAGGTTTCGAAGAACGATTTCTGCCTCTTTGGCATTCCTGCCAAGAGTTTCCAGCATTTCATTCATTTATAAGTCCTCCCTCCGGTAAACTTTACTCTGTGTCACAATGATCTGAGGACAAATGTCCGTAGGTTCTGTGGGCACCAGATCAAGGATCTGAAAATCAAAAGCCACTGCCAGTCTGGTAATATCAGGATGTTTTTCTAAAAAGCGGTCATAAAAGCCGCCGCCATATCCCACTCTGTTGTTCTCAGGATCAAAAGCTACACCAGGCATGACCATAAGAGCATCCTCCCACTTCACGATCTCGCCTCTGACAGGCTCCGGAATTCCAAAATATCCAGGCTCTAGCTGAGAAAAATCAGTAAGGCGGTAAAAAACCATATCCTTTCCCACAACCTTCGGGACTGCTACTTCTTTTCCTGCTTTCCAGGCTTCCTCAATGATATATCTGGTCATTACTTCATGATTGTAATCTGCATAAGCCAGAATATGCTTAGCCTTCACAAACTCTGAGAGTTTCAGCACCTGATCTGTAATCTGATGGCTCCATTCTTCTACCTGCGCATCGCTGCACTGCTTTCTGGCTGCAAAAATTCTGCTTTCTAATGAGTCTTTTTTCTTCCATATCTTTCTCCAAGATTCACAACCGTACCATCGGCTTCCTTTACATCAATATTATCCAGCTGATTTCTAAGGTTCATCTTAATGGTGGCAATATACTCCTTGCGCAGCTCTGCCTGTTCTTTTTTCTCTTCTTCTGTAAGGCCTACACTCTGTGCCTTATGGTGAAGCGTGTTGATTCTGTCGATTTTTGTGCTGTCCATAATATACTCCTCCTGAGAATGTTCTGTGTAATTTTAATTTATACAAAAACTTAAAGCAATTGTAACTGTGAAGATACTGAACAGTTACAGCAATTTTTCAATATAATCGATCAGGAAAAATTCTTCCTTTTTCTTTCCAACAAACAATGTACCGCAGGGGTCGCCCTCCACAATGCGGTGAATATTATGAAAATCGCCGCCATTGGCAATTACCATGTCGGTACCGGCAGCTGTGGCAATTCTGGCAGCTGTAAGCTTGGTAGCCATTCCTCCAGTGCCCACTTTGCTTCCGGAGGAGCATTTTTCCCATGTTAAGAAGTTCATCGTCCAATGTTTCTACCGTGTCAATAAATTTCGCATCTGGATTTGTATTCGGATCATCTGTAAAAAGTCCGTCTATGTCTGACATAAGGATCAGAAGATCTGCCCCTATAAGAGCAGCTACCACTGCAGAAAGGGTATCGTTGTCTCCGAATTTTTCCAGAGACTGAAGCTCATAAGTGGAAATAGAGTCATTCTCATTAACAATAGGGATCACACCCATGGATAAAAGCTCATTAAACGTGTTCTCTGCATTTTTGCGGTTGGCGTTGTTTACCATGGTATTTTTGGTCATCAGGATCTGACCTGCCATCTGATTGTATTCTCCAAACAGCTTCTGGTAAATCATCATAAGTCTGGCCTGTCCAACCGCTGCACACGCCTGCTTCTGACGAGGCTCCTGTGGCTTCTCTTTAAATCCAAGAGCTGCTGCTCCAACAGCGATGGCTCCTGAAGATACCAGAACCACATCCTTACCCTGATTTCGAAGATCGCCCAATTCCCTTACCAGAATCTCCAGTTTCCGAAGATTCAGCTTGCCAGTTTCAGCATGGGTAAGAGAGGAACTCCAATCTTGATTACAATACGTTTTTATCTTTCAGTCTTTCCCGATCATTCATTTTATTTGCAACTCCGTTATTATGTTTCCATGTAGTTTTCATACATATCAATTTCTTATCTTACATCATTTTTTCATTTCGTCCATGGTTTCAGGTAACATGTCTTAATTTCAGAAAAATTTCAACA
>ENA-OQBL01001277-OQBL01001277.1-human-gut-metagenome-genome-assembly--contig:-NODE-1277-length-10110-cov-5.674747_pt1 | contig 10110 bp, 9 predicted proteins | sample MGYA00242747_ERZ504553 | MGnify/ENA primary metagenome ERZ504553 (study PRJEB26092, sample SAMD00036240) | human gut metagenome | host: Homo sapiens | study: EMG produced TPA metagenomics assembly of...
ATGTTACATAAAACATGTAACGCAATAAAGTTTGGATTGAGCAAATATGAGAGTTGTATTTTTGTGTTGCCCATTGTACCATGCTCTGACTTGACATGGTCCATGGCAATAATTTAATGTGGCAGTTACAAGATATCTAAAGCAGAAGTTATGCAGATAATGATCATGTTTCATGGATAAGGACATGATACCTAGAGCATTATGATCCTTTGGAAAGCATCAGGAGCAGAAAACAGGAAGAGGGTATATAGCCGGAGCCGGCTGTTATACCCTCTTCCTGTAATGAGGTAGATTCCTTATTTCATCTTATACACCAAAGTCCCACCCTTCAAAATATCTTCATGCGAGATATAATTCTTTGTATAGGGTTCACCGTTCAGTGTGATGCAGTCAATGTACTTGTGTTCCTTTGACAATCCTTCGGCAATGATCGTGAAAGTCTTTCCGTCGGCCAGATTCAAAACGATTTCAGGCAGCTGCGGAGCGCCGAAGACATAATTGCCACTTACCGGATCTACCGGATAGAACCCCATAGCCGAGAACATATACCATGCTGACATCTGTCCGCAGTCGTCATTGCCACAGAGTCCGTCGGGTTCGGGACGATATTGCGTATCAAAGATTTCACGGATCAGTTCCTGGGTACGTTCGGGGCGGCCTGCCAACGTATATAAATAAGTAATGTGATGGCTGGGTTCGTTGCCGTGTGCATATTGACCGATCAAGCCGGTAACATCTGCCTGGGTGGTTTCCAGTTTCAAGGTGAACAAAGAATCCAATTTGTTTAAGAATGCCTGTTCTCCGCCGAATAACTCAATAAGCCCCGGCACATCATGTTGCACATGCCAGGTGTACTGCCATGCATTACCTTCGGTATAGTCTCCACCGGTACTTTCCATGTGGGCAACCTGACTAGGGTTGAAGGGAGATTTCCAACTTCCGTCAGCATTACGGGGACGCATGAACTGCGTTTCTTTATCAAACAGGTTCTTATAAAAATCGGCACGTTTGGCAAAATAAGCGGCATCTTCCTCTTTACCCATACGTTGGGCCATATCGGCTGCGGCATAATCGTCATATACCGATTCCAGTGTGGAGGATACTGATTCTGTCTTAATCAAGTCTGTAGGGAAATAACCGTATTTCATATAAGTTTCCCAATCGGATTTCAGTTTATGAGATACGGTCTGGGTATTTTTGATAGCATTGAAGGCACGTTCGGCGTCAAAACCCCGGAACCCTTTGCGGTACGCTTCGGCGATAACTGAAACACCGTGGTTGCCAATCATGGTATATGTCTCTTTTCCCCAAAAGTCCCCAGATAGGCAGGAAGCCCTGTACTTCAGCCTGTTCTACCAATGAATTGACGAATCCGTCTACTTTTTCAGGAACCATTAAGGTGTAAAACGGATGGGCGGCGCGATAAGTGTCCCATAAGGAGAAAGTGGAATAAAAAGCTCCGTTACCGGCTTTAACGATGGAATCGGCTGCATTACGGTACCATCCGTCTACGTCCGAGATTTGGTTGGGCTGTATCAGGGCATGGTAGAAGCTGGTATAGAAGTTGGTCTTCTCGTCATCCGTACCCGTTACTTCAATGCGGCTCAGATAATTGTTCCATTCGTTGTGGGCTGCTTGCTTCACTCCTTCAAAATTCCAGTCGGCTATTTCCGCTTCCATATTCTTCTTGGCTCCATCCACGCCGGTGGTGGACATGGCTACTTTCATCAGCAGTTCCTCTCCCGGCTTCATGTCAAAAGTAGCGATGATGCGTTTCCCTTTTTCAGTTTCGGCCATGGGCAGATACAGGGTATCTATGACGGGACGATTGAACTTCATAACAAAAAGTAATCCTGGTTCACCCATACGCTGTTGCGTACATGTCCGGTCAAGGTTTGTGCATCTTCCCAATTGGTTTCGCAACTTTGTACTTGCGAATGGTATTGGTTTTCGTTCCACGCAGGTCCGTGCTGAAGGTCAATCAATACAGATGCCGAGTCGGCGTTATGATAGGTATAACGGTGCAGGGCGGCATGGGGAGAGGCGGTCAGTTCGGCCTTCACGCCGGGGTCGGCCAGCTCTACGGTGTAGTATCCGGGAGTCGCTGCTTCCTTGTCTTTGGGGAAGTGGCTGCGATAAGCGTCCCAGGCACGGGCGCGTGTTCCGGTAACCGGCATCACCAGGATGTCTCCCAGGTCCATACACCCTGTTCCATTAAGGTGTGTCTGGGTAAATCCCCATATCAGGGAGTCGGTGTACACATATTCCGAGCAATATCTCCAGCCGACAGCTCCGGTTACGGGGCTTGTCTGGATCATGCCGAAAGGACGGCAGGCACCGGGAAAGGTATGTCCGTTGTCTGCTGCTCCGATGAACGTGTTAACATACTGCGTGTAGTCAGTTTCGCCTGTCTTCTGCTGTGTTGTGGAACAGCCGAAGAGCGAGCCTGCCAATACAAATGCGCAAAGGATAGAATTGGTTTTCTTCATAGATTCGCAATTAATAAATATTTTGCGTAAAGATAAAGAGTTTTCTGGAAAAATGGGTCAAGAAATCAAAACAAGAAACGAATTAATAAGAAGTAAATGAATATCTTTGCATCTCTTAAATTAATAAACGACATGAAAAACCTTAGTTTGGGATCTCTCATGAGGATACTCTCTGCATTCATTTTCCTTTTATCGAACCTTCTTTAGATTAATCCGAAATGTTTCAACGCATTGGCTATTCCGTCTTCATCTACGGAGGTGGTCACATAGTCGGCCACAGCTTTGACATGAGGTTCGGCGTTTCCCATAGCTATCCCTGTGGCTACGTGTTTCAGCATGGGAATATCATTGCCGCCGTCACCGAAAGCCATGGTGTCTTTCAGGTCAATGTCAAAATATGCCAGCACTTTGTCTATTCCCGTACTTTTACTGTTGCCCCGTGCAATGATGTCGGCAAACAATGGATACCAGCGCATTGGCTCGCAATGGGTCAGCACTTTGCCGAATATATCTGTTTCTTTTTCCTCTTCGGCCGTAAAGTACCCCATTATTTGCAGGATGTCTTTTCCACGGGCTTCTTCTATGGAGGCGACAGGGGGAATAGGAATTTCAATCAGATCGGAAACAGCCTGTACTCTGTCATTCACTTCTGTGACGAACATTTCATTGCCGTATGCAAAAACGAAAGGTACCGGATATTTCTGTTGAAAAGTTATTAGCCGTTCAATGTCTTCTTGCGGGATGCAACCTTTATAAATGGGCTGGTGGCCGGCGGTAAAACAATAGCTTCCGTTTACGGTGATATACCCGTCAAACTCTAAGTCACCCAGGTTGTTTATTAAACATTGTGGGCGTCCGGTAGCAATAAAGATTTTAATGCCTTTATCACGAAGTGCCTTTAATGCCTCATGGGTTGAAGCGGGAATCTTATGAGTTTCAAAAGAAACCAATGTACCGTCAATATCGAAAAAAATAGCTTTAACCATACGTTTACCTATTGAATATTATCGTTATATATTTTCATTTTGCAAAGATGAGAATTAAAATACATGCACACAAATACGATAAAGGTTAATTTTTGGCTTATTTGACTTTACAGATTGATTTTAATATCTATATTTGTGTTTCTAAAATAACAAGAGAAATGGCAGTTCAGTTTACAAGAATAGCAGTAAAGATCGGTAGTAATGTGTTGGCGCGTAAAGACGGTACGCTGGATGTGACGCGTATGTCGGCATTGGTAGACCAGGTGGCGGAATTGCGCAAAGCCGGGGTGGAAGTCATTCTGATTTCATCCGGGGCGGTAGCTTCGGGACGCAGCGAGATCAAGCCTTCCAAGAAATTGGATAGCGTGGAGCAAAGGCAGCTTTTCTCGGCGGTGGGCCAGGCAAAACTGATCAACCGGTACTATGAGCTGTTTCGCGAACACGGTATTCCCGTCGGGCAGGTGCTGACTACGAAAGAAAGTTTCGGCACGCGCCGTCATTACCTGAACCAGCGCAACTGCATGATGGTGATGCTGGAGAACGGTGTCATACCTATCGTAAATGAGAATGATACCATTTCGGTCACTGAACTGATGTTTACAGACAATGACGAGCTTTCGGGAATGATCGCTTCCATGATGGATATGCAGGCGTTAATCATACTGAGCAATATTGACGGCATATACAATGGTTCTCCTTCTACCCCCGGTACGCAGGTGATACGGGAGGTGGAGCAGGGAAAGGATCTTTCGGACTATATACAGACGGAGAAATCGGGATTCGGCCGGGGCGGTATGCTGACAAAGACTACCATTGCCCGTAAAGTGGCCGATGAGGGCATTACCGTCATTATAGCCAACGGCAAGAAAGACCATATTCTGGTCGATTTGCTGCAACATCCGGCAGAGACGGTTTGTACACGCTTTATTCCGGCAGAAGGCGGAGTATCCAGCGTGAAAAAGTGGATTGCCCATAGCGAAGGCTTTGCCAAAGGCGAGTTGCATTTGAACGAACAGGCCGTGAAAGTGTTGAAAGGACAGAAGGCGGTAAGCCTGCTTCCTGTGGGAGTGGTCCGCATAGAAGGGGAATTTGAAAAAGATGATATAGTGAAAATCATAGACCACCGGGGCAGGCAGATAGGAGTGGGACGCATCGGATTTGATTCGGCAGAAGCGCGTGCATTGCAGGGGAAACATGGACAGAAACCTATGGTACACTATGATTATTTGTATTTGGACTGATGCGGTGTGGTAATGATTTAGATAAAATGAAGTGACTATGGAACAGATAAAAGATATTTTTAAACAGGTGCGGCAGGCAAAAGGATCTCTTGCTTTCTGCAAGGAGGAGATCATCAATGACACCTTGTATGCATTGGCCGACAGGGTGGAGGCTGCTACGGACCGGATTCTGGAAGAGAACGCCAAGGATCTGGCGGCGATGGATCCGTCGAATCCCAAATATGACCGTCTCAAACTGACGGCGGAACGTATTCACGCCATAGCCCAAGGCATACGGCAGGTAGCCACGCTGCCTTCTCCGTCGGGGAGAATACTGAGTGAGGCCGTGCGTCCCAATGGCATGAAGCTGACCAAGGTAAGTGTGCCTTTCGGGGTGATAGGCATTATTTATGAAGCTCGTCCTAATGTGACTTTGGATGTGTTTGCACTTTGTTTCAAATCCGGCAACGCCTGTATATTAAAAGGGGGAAGCGATGCCGATTTCTCCAACCGTATCCTGGTGGAGATTATCCGGAATACCTTGCTGGATGTAGCCCACTTGTCTCCTTATCTGGTGGCATTGTTGCCGGCAGGACATGATTCGGCCGACGCGCTGCTCCATGCCCGCGGCTATGTGGATCTGATTATCCCCCGGGGCGGTAAGGGGCTGATAGACTATGTGCGGCAGAACGCCACGATTCCCGTTATCGAGACAGGAGCCGGTGTGTGTCACGTTTATTTTGACAAGGATGGTGATGTGGCGAAAGGAGCCGCCATTATCCGCAACGCCAAGACACGCCGTGTCAGCGTGTGCAATGCCTTGGACTGTCTGATTATAGATGTGAACCGGCTGACCGACCTTTCCACTCTTTGTAGCGGTTTGCAGCAGGACAATGTGGAAATCTATGCCGATGACTTGTGTTACAATTATCTGAAGACTTCTTACCCTTCCCACTTGCTGAAACATGCTTCTACGGATACTTTCGGAACAGAGTTTCTGGACTACAAAATGGCAGTGACGGCGACTATGACCATACAGGCGGCTGTGGCCCACATTTCTATCTATGGTTCGGGACATAGTGAATGTATTGTGACGGAGAATGACCGGGCGGCCGATTATTTTATGAAGATGGTGGATGCGGCTTGTGTTTATGTGAATGTGCCTACTTCGTTCACCGATGGAGGTGAGTTCGGACTGGGAGCGGAAATAGGTATCAGCACGCAGAAGCTCCACGCCCGTGGTCCGATGGGACTGGAGGAACTGAACACATACAAGTGGATTATTCAGGGGGATGGACAAATAAGACAATAATACTATAAATGAAAAAATTATGAGATACTTTACAAACGTACACGATTTGGGCGACTTGAAGAGTGCCCTTGCCGAAGCTTTCGAAATCAAGAAAGACCGCTACAAATATGAAACCCTGGGAAAGCATAAGACTTGCCTGCTGATTTTCTTCAACAACAGTCTGCGTACCCGTTTGAGTACCCAGAAGGCAGCCCGTAACTTGGGCATGGATGTGATTGTGCTCGATGTGAATCAAGGTGCATGGAAGCTGGAGACCGAGCGCGGTGTCATTATGGATGGCGACAAGAGTGAACATTTACTGGAGGCTATTCCGGTGATGGCTTCTTATTGTGATATCATCGGTGTGCGTTCGTTCGCTCATTTTGAGAACCGCGAGGATGATTATACCGAAAAGATTCTGAATCAGTTCATCAAGTATTCCGGCAAGCCTGTATTCTCCATGGAAGCCGCTACCGGTCATCCGTTGCAGGCTTTCGCCGACCTGATTACCATCGAGGAGTATAAGAAGAAAGACCGTCCCAAGGTGGTCTTGACTTGGGCGCCGCATCCGCGTGCATTGCCTCAGGCCGTTCCCAACTCGTTTGCCGACTGGATGAACGAGGCCGATGTGGATTTTGTCATCACTCATCCCGAAGGCTATGAGCTGGACCCGAAGTTTGTCCGTGGCGCGAAGGTGGAATACAACCAGATGAAAGCCTTTGAAGGGGCTGACTTTATCTATGCCAAGAACTGGGCATGTCCCGGTGTCACCCGTCCTGCCGACTATGGAAAGATCCTGAGCAAGGATATGAACTGGACGGTAGATGCGGCGCACATGGCAGTGACAAACGATGCTTTCTTTATGCATTGTCTGCCGGTGAGAAGAAACATGATTGTGACCGATGAGGTGATTGAAGCGCCTACTTCGTTGGTTATTCCTGAAGCGGCTAACCGGGAAATTTCTGCTACAGTTGTTTTAAAAAGAATGCTGGAAGGGTTGGAATAACCGACGGTCGGAATGACGTATTCTTCCTTTTCAATTTATCGTTTCACCTTAGTGATAAAACTTCATCACTAAGGTGAAACGGTAAACAGAAAAGGGCAGCGCAACGATTTCTATCGGACGAAAAACTGTGTGTATCCTTGGCTTGACTATATAAGATAGCGCGTGGCAAGATTGCCATTCAAGAGGAAGAGGTCTCGCCTCGGAAATAGAAGACCGGGCGGGGGGAGTCTGGGACAAACTTACAGAGATGAAGAATTTATGAAGGATTGAAAAAAAATCCTTCATAATAAGTGGCAGTAAATCAACTTGCTAAGCCATAATGAAGGATTTGAAGGAAAAAAACGGTTAAAAACTTATTTCCTTCCCTAATTCCTTCCAGTCCAGGATACCCTTATCCAGATTATACACCTTGAATCCTTTTTTTACCAGAATGTTGGCGGCATTGCGGCTGCGTCTTCCACTTTTGCAGTAAACGGCTACGGGGCGGTCTTTTTGAAGAAGCTCCTCGATGTTTGTGCCAAACTCATTGTCCAATACATTGATATTGATGCTGCCCGGTATATGGCCTTCGGAATATTCGGCTACCGTGCGTACATCAACCAGTTGGATGGTCTTGTCCTGTATCATTTCCTCAAACTGGTCGGAGGATAGATTCTTGAATTTGTCACTGTCTTTGCCGGTACATGCCCATAATCCTAGTGAGAATGCGCAGATGAAGAATACAAAATAGATGGTCTTTATCATAAAATGGAATGTTTTGATGTTTTTGTTTGCTAAAAATAAAAGATACGACTGGTCATACCTTCTTTGTAAGTACGGATGTTGAATACAATCTTATCGCCTTTATGCAGTTTGCCGGCGTATGCCCACAAGGGAACAGACAGATAGACTTTACGGTTGAAACCTTCGATGTCATTATTCCTGTCATGATAGAGTGTCAAGTATAATGTTTGTTCTCCGTCTTTGTTCTCCAGTTTGTTCTCAATAAAGTGATAACCGTGTTTCTGGTCTTTGACTTTGACTTGTAAAATCAGGTTCAGGTAATTCCCACCCCGCCAAATGCTTTGAATGGCTACCGGGTCGGTCTTTATCTCCTTGAATTTAGATTCGGACAAGGGAACAGGAGAAATAACCAGTTGGGTATTGTAAAGCATGGCTTCTTTTTCTGCTTCTTCCGAGTCTGTCAATGGAGCGTACATGGTAACCGTGCGGTACGTGGTGTCTGGTGCCAGTCCGTCAAGACCGGTACGTGACTGGATGCGCCACTCTGTCCCTTCATCCGTTATCAGATACCGTCCGGTTCCTGTATGGTCGGTTTTCAAGTCGATCATATCTGTCAGAACATTAGGATATACATAGTCGTCTTCACCGCACGCGCCGAGAAGCAAAGAGGTTAGAAAAGATAAAATAACGACTTTCCTCATGTTTATTATTTTCTTTTTCAGGGTGGACTGTAACATCCACCCTTTACGGTAAACGTTCTTATCCTTTTGCCGCTTTCAGGTAATTGATGAGCGGATTGGCATACATAGTCAGCAAAGCATGACGCAGGAAGGCGGTGTCTTTGTTGGGAAGATCGACTTTGGCAATCTGCTGTTCCAGATATTTTTCAAAGTGCTCTTTTTCTTCTTCTGTGTACTCGGCCGTGAAACGGTTGTCTCCCATCAAGAGGTCACACGCCACATAATTACCTGCAAACAGGCGGTAACTGCTGTGTATATGCCGGTCTATGGTTTCCGATATGGCGGTAAACAAATCACATTTCGGCAAATTGAGTTCTTTCAGTTCGTCCAGTTCATGATTCAGACAGGCGGAAGTCTGGAAATGGATGCGTCCCTTGTATCCGTAAAGGCCGGTCTGCATATTGATCAGGTCGTCTTCGGGACTTTTCTGGAAATGTTCGTCGTTGCGTTTTTGCTGCAACTCTTTTGCTTTCAGGAAGTCACACGGGTCGTATTCGTAAGAAATGGCTAGCGGAACGATGTTCAGTTCTTTCAGTCTTTCGGTAACATCGCCTTCACCTGCCATGGCCATCATTTTCAATACACTGTCCTGGGTACGGTCATTGGAATCTTTGGCACGTCCCTGACGTTGCGCTATCCATAAATTCTCATGTTTTTCCTTCATGGCGAAATGCATGTAGCGCGACATCAAGGCAGATGCTTCCAGTTTCTGCCGCATGTTGAGGCCGCGTTTCACGATGAATGATTTATTGACACGTACCAGCTTATGAATCCATGGGTAGATGAGCAGGTTGTCGCCGATGGCGATCTCTACGGTTGTCATTCCGTTGTCTATCAGTAGGATAGATAGAAAAGCCGAGTCCAGAATAATATCACGATGATTGGAGATGAAAGTGTAGTTCCGGGTTAAGTCGGACAAGGCGGAACAGTCGAATGTCAGTCCGTTGGCTGTTTTTTTCACTAAATCCCATAATAGTCCGTAAAAGAACGCTTTTTGGAATCCAGGTTTGTTTTGCATGACGCATCTTCATGGCAAGACCTTCGAAAGGTACGCCCGGCATAACAGACTCTACCACTGTCCGGAAAGCGGGATCAGCGATTAATTCTTCATAGATTTGCGGCAACTCTTCGGGAGTGTACGGACGAATCTCGTTAAATTCAGCTGGTATGTTCATAATTTATAAAGGTTAGTCAGTGATATCACTAAAATTTATTTTCTATAATGTCAGTCATCACATCTTTTAATTATCCAATCCTGCTGCACGCACCTGTTGGGGAATGAAGCTGGTAGCTGTCATGCCCGGAGTGGTATTGATTTCGAGCAAGTTTACTTTTTCGCCTTCGGTAATGATATAGTTCAATGCGGATAAGGCCGGAGCATCCCAGAATGTCATAAATGGCCGAGGTGAGCAGACGTACACGCTCGGCTGTATCTTCGGGCAGGCGGGCAGGTGTGATTTCCTGTGACTCGCCGTTGTATTTGGCTCCATAGTCAAAGAATTCGTTGGCACTTACCACCTCGGTGATGGGGAACACCACTTCCTTGTCCGAGGTCTTGTAACAGCCGCAGGTGATTTCCGTTCCCTTCATAAAGGCTTCAATCATTACTTCGTCACTTTCCTCGAAAGCTTTTTCGATGGCGGGTTGTATATCTT
>ENA-OQBL01001279-OQBL01001279.1-human-gut-metagenome-genome-assembly--contig:-NODE-1279-length-10109-cov-3.602084_pt1 | contig 10109 bp, 10 predicted proteins | sample MGYA00242747_ERZ504553 | MGnify/ENA primary metagenome ERZ504553 (study PRJEB26092, sample SAMD00036240) | human gut metagenome | host: Homo sapiens | study: EMG produced TPA metagenomics assembly of...
TTGGCTGTATCAATCATCTCCGCCATCAAGTCGTCAGCATCAACTACTGTACCTTCGCGGCTCTTCATCTTGCCCTCGGGAAGTTCCACCATACCGTAAGAGAAGTGCACCAACCCTTTAACCCCATTCGAAGCCCCAGTTTGTCGAGCAGGATGGACAATACCTGGAAATGGTAATTCTGTTCGTTGCCTACCACATAAATCATCTTGTCGATGGGATAATCTGCAAAGCGGAGTTTGGCAGTACCTATATCCTGCGTCATGTAGACGGATGTACCGTCCGCACGCAGCAGCAGCTTTGTGGTCCAGCCCCTCCCCCGTGAGGTCCGCCCATACAGAGCCATCTTCTTTCCGGTAGAAAAAGCCTTTCTCCAGGCCTTCCATCACCTTTCTCCTTACCTTCGAGGTACGTGTTTTGATTCGTAATATATCTTATCCAAAAGTTACACCCATCATACGGTAAGTCTCGTCGAAGCCTGCATACACCCAGTCGTTCATCTTCTTCCAGAGCGCACGTACTTCCGGGTCATTGGCCTCCCACTTTACCAGCATTTCACGAGCCTCCTTCATCAAAGGAGATTCAGCTTCTGCCTTGGCTTTGGCTTCTTCCTCATTCATGCCTTCGCTTTGGAACTTGGCCATCAGTTCTTTCACTTCCGCTTTATAATGCTTGTCGAAGGAAACATAGTAATCGCCAATCAAGTGGTCTCCCTTCTTGCCGGATGATTCGGGAGTTTCACCATTCCCGTACTTCTGCCGTGCCAACATGGACTTGCAGATATGAATTCCACGGTCATTGACAATATTTGTCTTTACTACCTTATTACCGTTGGCAGCCACTATATTAGCCAGCGCATTTCCCAAAAGATTGTTGCGTACATGGCCCAAATGAAGCGGTTTGTTGGTGTTGGGAGAAGAATACTCAATCATCACCAATGGAGAGTTGTCAGTAGCAGCCACGATACCGTACTGCTTGTCCGCATGAATGCCATTCAACAATTCTATCCACGCAGAGGAGGCAATGGTCAGGTTCAGGAAGCCCTTAATGACATTAAATGCTGCAACCGAAGACTCGTTTGCCTGCAAGTATTCACCGATTTCCTGGGCCGTCTGCTCCGGTCCTTTCTTGGACATACGGAGGAAAGGGAATACAACCAGCGTGAGGTGTCCCTCAAATTCTTTCTTGGTTTTCTGCAACTGCACTTGTGCGGCAGGAACATCCTGTCCGTAAAGCGCTTTCAGTCCGCCGATGACGGACGATACCAGTTTCTGTTCTATATTCATGATTCAAATGTATTTTCCTGCGTGCAAAGATAGCGTAAACCGAAATCAGTACAAAACAAGCAGGCTTGTTTTTATTGACTCACAAGATATTCAACATACAAAGAGGGGACGCTCCTTGTAAAACGTCCCCTCTTTGTATGTTGAGTATACTGTTCTTATTCAGCTGTCAATTCCGCACCTGGTTTGAATTTAACAACTTTCTTTGCAGCAATCTCGATAGGCTTTTTAGTAGAGGGGTTGATACCCATACGCGCTCCTCTTTCCACCACACTGAAAGTTCCAAAACCAACCAATGATACTTTATCACCGGCCTTCATTGCCTTAGTGACTGATGCGATAAATGCATCCAATGCTTTCTTTGAATCAGTCTTTGACAAACCAGACTCCGCTGCCATAGCGCTAATAAGTTCCGCCTTATTCATAATGCTTAAAATTAATTAATATGTTACACAAAAGATATTTTACTTTCATCACAACCTCCACAAAATAGAGCAATATTTCTGAATATCAAATAAAAACATTAAAAAAATTATTGGAAAATCAACGAAAAAGAAGGAATAGAATCTGCTTTTTCTGTTATAGAACAGAATTTAATTCGTATTTTTGCCGGAGAAAGCAAAAACAGGCAACTGTTTTTGAACTGTAAAATGAATTGAAACAACAGATTATGAATACTATACCTACTGTAACCAAGAACCTTTTAATCATTAATGTGCTGATGTTTCTGGGTAGCATTGTCGCCCAAAGCTACGGCATCGACCTCGCCCAATATCTGGGATTGCATTTTTTCCTTGCCGAAGATTTCAATGCAGCACAATTGATAACATATATGTTCATGCATGCCGGATTCGCGCACATATTTTTCAACATGTTTGCCGTATGGATGTTCGGACGTATTTTAGAGCAGGTATGGGGGCCTAAACGATTTCTGTTCTACTATCTGGCATGCGGTATAGGAGCCGGAATTATTCAGGAGGTGGTACAGTATATTCATTATGAGACAGTGCTTTCCGCCTATGACAGCGTGAATACCGGCATGGCCATCATCCCGATGGAGGAATATCTCAATATGATGACTACCGTGGGAGCTTCGGGAGCAGTATACGCCATTCTGCTGGCATTCGGCATGTTGTTCCCCAACCAGCAAATGTTCATCTTCCCGTTACCGGTTCCCATCAAGGCCAAATATTTTGTTATCGGATATGCCCTGATTGAGCTATATGCCGGATTTGCAAATAACGCAGGAGACAATGTGGCACACTTTGCACATCTGGGCGGTATGGTATTCGGTTTTATCTTGATTATGTATTGGAGAAAAAAGAACAGAGGAAATGGCTACTATTATAACTGATTTGAAAGAAAACTTTCGCAGAGGAAATATCTATATCCAGTTGATTTACATCAATGCAGCGGTATTCATATTCACCACTCTGACTGAAGTCATGCTCCAATTGTTCAATCGGAGTATGATGGGAATATTCGAATGGCTGGAATTACCGGCATCACTTTCACGCTTCATTCTGCAACCGTGGTCACTGCTGACGTACATGTTCATGCATGCAGGATTCATGCACATTCTTTTCAACATGCTGTGGCTTTATTGGTTCGGAGCACTATTCCTGAACTTCTTTTCTGCAAAGCATCTGCGTGGTGTGTACATTTTGGGAGGAATCTGCGGTGGTTTGCTCTATATTGCCGCCTATCATATTTTCCCGTACTTCCACCCCATGATAAATTACTCTTTCATGCTGGGTGCCTCTGCTTCCGTGCTTGCCATCGTAGCTGCCACAGCCTATCGTGAGCCCAACTATCCGATACATCTATTTCTTTTCGGAACCATCCGACTGAAGTATCTGGCGCTTATCGTTATAGGCACCGATTTGCTATTCATTACCTCCAGCAATGCCGGTGGACACATCGCACATTTGGGAGGTGCGCTGGCAGGGTTATGGTTTGCTGCCAGCCTCAGCAAAGGCAGTGACCTGACCTCATGTATAAACAAATGTCTGGATGCTTTAGTTTCCATCGTCAGCTTTAAACCCCGAAAGCCGAAAATGAAAGTACATTACGGTACCAGTAAACAAAAAGATTATGATTACAACGCACGGAAAAAAGCCCAATCCGACGAAATAGACCGCATTCTCGACAAATTAAAGAAATCGGGATACGAAAGCCTTACTACGGAGGAAAAGAAAAGCTTGTTCGACGCAAGTAAACGTTAAACAAATGGAAAACGGAAAGTGGAATATGGAGAATGAGAAAATAGCCGCCACTCTTATTTTCAGTTTTCACCTTTCAATTTTCAATTATTATAATGAAGTATTTAGGTAATTTTGTCGCCCTCCTGATTTTGGCGGTCAATGCCTTGTTTACGGGCTTGCTACTGTTTACCGCCTATAGTCCGCACATACAGCCGGTCACACATCCGGTGCAGTCGTGCCTGGGACTGACATTTCCCGTTTTTCTGATGATAAATATAGGCTTCTTCATCTTTTGGCTGGTCATCCAGCGTTACAAAACCGCATTGCTTCCCTTGATAGGATTACTACTTTGTTATTCACAGACACGCACTTATCTGCCCATCAACTTTCATACAAACAAGTTGCCTGAAACAAGTTTCAAATTACTCTCATACAACATCATGGGATTTGACGGAGCCATCAAGCAGAATGGCAAGAATCCCATACTGACTTATTTAAAAGAAAGTAATGCCGATATCCTCTGCCTCCAAGAATACTCCACGACAGAATCATCCCGGCACCTTTCGCAAAAAGATGTGGAACAGGAACTCAAGGCATATCCATATCACCGCATCAACACGGTGGGCAGGGAAAAAGGGCATACCAACAAGATAGCATGTTATTCCAAATATCCGATTCTCTCGGCACGTGTACTAGATTATTCCAGCGAGTACAACGGTTCGGTACTGTATGAAGTAAAAATAGGAGAGGATACAGTCACCCTCATCAACAATCATTTGGAGTCCAACAAATTGACCAAAGCCGATAAAGCCGTGTACGAAAACATGCTGAAATCCCCTGAAAAAGAAAAGGTGAAAAGCGGTATGCGCCTGCTCATACGTAAATTAGCAGAGGCATCAGCCATCCGCGCACCGCAAGCTGACACGATTGCACACGAAATAACAGCTTCACCACATCCTTGTATCATTGTATGTGGCGATTTCAACGACACCCCCATCTCTTATACTCATCGTACCATCGCCCAAAATCTGGACGATGCATTCACCAAATCAGGACGGGGATTAGGAATTTCTTACAATCAGAACAGATTCTATTTTCGGATAGACAATATATTGACCAGCAAGAACCTGAAAGCCTACAATTGTACAGTAGACCGTTCCATCAAGGATTCAGACCACTATCCGATATGGTGTTATATCACCAAAAAGAATTGAGAATTGAGAATTAATACTTAACATTTAATACTTAGAAAACAATGTTCAAAAAATGTATTCTAATTTTAGCAGCAAGTTGTATGATGTACTCCTGTGCCACCCAGACGGAAAGCAATCCGTTCCTTACCGAGTTTCAAACACCCAATGGAGTGCCTCCATTCGATAAAATCAAGTTGGAGCACTATGAACCCGCATTCCAAAAAGGTATAGAAGAGCAGAATGCCAATATCCAAGCCATCATTGCCAATACGGAAGCTCCCACTTTCGAAAATGTCGTTGTTGCTCTCGACAACAGCTCCCCAACTCTGGACCGTGTAGGCGGTGTATTCTTCAACCTGACGGAGGCCGAAACTACCGATGAACTGACAGCCCTTTCCATGAAACTGGCCCCGACATTGGCCGAACACGAAGACAACATCTCACTCAATCAGGAGCTTTTCAAGAAAATAGATGCTGTCTACAATCAGAAAGATGCTCTCGGTCTGACCCGTGAGCAACAAAGACTGCTGGAAAAGACTTATAAGGGTTTTGTCCGTTCCGGCGCCAATCTTCCGGCCGACAAACAAGCCCGCCTGCGCGAAATCAACAAGCAGCTTTCCACGCTCGGAATCACGTTCAGCAACAACATCCTGAACGAAAACAACGATTTCAAGCTTTATGTAGAAAAAGAAGAAGACCTCGCCGGACTTCCCCAATGGTTCCGCGAAAGCGCCTTGGTCGAAGCCCGTGCCACCGGACAAGAAGGCAAATGGCTGTTCACCCTGCACAATGCAAGCCGCCTGCCTTTCCTGCAATATTCAGCCAACCGCCCGCTGCGCGAGCAGATGTACAAAGCCTACATCAACCGTGGCAACAACAATGACAAGAACGACAACCAAAAAAATCATTGCCGACATCGTAAGCCTGAGACTTGAAAAGGCGCAATTGCTGGGATTCGATTGTTACTCCAACTTTGTATTGGACAATACAATGGCAAAGAATTCCGCTACCGTGATGGACTTCCTCAACAATTTATGGAGCTATGCACTCCCCAAGGCAAAAGCCGAAGCAGCCGAGCTGCAAAAGCTGATGGACAAGGAAGGCAAAGGAGAGAAACTGGAAGCATGGGACTGGTGGTACTACACCGAGAAACTGCGCAAAGAAAAAATACAATCTCGAAGAAGAAGAAATCAAGCCCTACTTCAAGCTGGAAAATGTACGCGAAGGCGCCTTTGCCGTTGCCAACAAGCTCTATGGCATCACACTGACTAAACTCGAGGGCATCCCCGTCTATCATCCCGATGTGGAAGTGTTCGAAGTGAAAGCCGCCGATGGCTCACAACTGGGCATTTTCTATGTAGACTACTTCCCCCGCCCCGGCAAGAGTGGCGGAGCATGGATGAGTAATTACCGTGAGCAACAAGACGGCGTACGCCCATTGGTATGCAACGTATGCAGCTTCACCAAGCCGGTAGGCGACACTCCCTCCCTGCTGACTATCGACGAAGTAGAAACTTTGTTCCATGAGTTTGGCCATGCTCTGCACGGATTGCTAACCCAATGCCAGTATAAAGGTACTTCAGGCACCAATGTCGTACGCGATTTCGTGGAACTCCCCTCCCAAATCAACGAGCACTGGGCCACCGAACCCGAAGTGCTGAAAATGTATGCCAAGCATTACAAGACTGGCGAAGTCATCCCCGACAGCCTGATTGAAAAGATACTGAACCAAAAAACGTTCAATCAGGGTTTCATGACTACCGAGTTGCTGGCCGCCGCCATCCTCGACATGAATCTGCATAACCTGACTGACACCGAAGGTCTTGATGTCGTTGCATACGAAAAAGAAGCAATGGACCAACTGGGGCTGATTCCGGAAATAGCTCCCCGTTATCGTACCACGTACTTTAACCACATCATTGGCGGCTATGCGGCAGGCTACTACAGCTATCTCTGGGCCAATGTTCTAGACAATGATGCCTTCGAAGCCTTCAAAGAACACGGTATCTTCGACAAGCAAACAGCCGACCTTTTCCGCCAAAATGTTCTGGAAAAAGGAGACAGCGAAGACCCGATGACTCTCTATAAGAACTTCAGAGGAACTGAGCCTCAATTAGACCCGATGTTAAAAAATCGCGGTATGAAGTAAGATTTGTGAAAAAAAAGCTATATTTGCAGCCTTGTATGCAACAGAATTTAATTAAAAAGTAATCATAATAAACTAAAAGTAACATGCAAAACAAAGGATTTGTAAGGGTTTTTGCGATATTGCTCACACTGGTGTGTGTGTTCTATCTCTCCTTCTCTTTTGTAACTCGCCATTACACAAGTAAGGCCAAAGAGTTTGCAAAAGGCGATGTGAAAGTAGAGCAGGACTACCTCGATTCTCTGGCTAATGAGAAAGTGTATTTTGGCAATTGGACGCTGAAACAATGTCGTGAGATGGAGATCAGTTTAGGTTTGGACTTGAAGGGCGGTATGAACGTCATCCTTGAAGTATCCGTACCCGATGTCATCAAAGTATTGGCTGACAACAAGACTGACGAAGCATTCAACCAAGCATTGGCCACTGCCGCCAAACAAGCTACCACAAGCCAGGATGACGTGATCACCTTGTTCGTCAGAGAGTATCACAAGCTTGCTCCGGGTGCTCCGCTGTCACAGCTGTTCGCAACCCAACAATTAAAAGACAAGGTAACTCAGAAATCTACCGACGCAGAAGTTGAAAAAGTATTGCGCGAAGAGGTAAAGGCGGCTGTTGAGAATTCCTATAATGTACTCCGTACCCGTATTGACCGTTTCGGTGTAGTTCAGCCTAACATCCAAAGTCTGGAAGACAAGATGGGGCGCATCATGGTGGAACTTCCGGGTATCAAAGAGCCTGAACGTGTAAGAAAATTGTTACAAGGTTCCGCCAATCTGGAATTCTGGGAAACATACACAGCAAAAGATGTTACTCCTTATCTGCAAGCTGCCGACACCAAGTTGCGTGCCATCGTTGCAAGCGAAACTCCGACAGAAGAGGCAGACAGCGCAGCTACCGAAACTCCTGCCGTAGCACAAGCTACCAGCACAGCCGACAGTCTTGCCGCTGCTTTAAAGGGCGAAAACAAAACACAAGCTGTTGACCTTGCGCAGATAAAGAAAGAACACCCGCTGTTCGCCATCCTGCAGGTCAACCCCAGCGGGCAAGGTCCTGTTGTTGCTTATGCCAACTACAAGGATACTGCTGAAATCAACAGATACCTTTCCATGCCGGAAGTTCAGGCCGAAATGCCGAAAGACTTGCGTCTGAAGTGGGGCGTATCTCCTTATGAATACGATCCGAAAGCCCAGACTTTCGAACTTTATGCCATCCGTTCTACAGAACGTAACGGCAAGGCGCCTCTGGAAGGTGATGTAGTGGTTAGCGCCAAAGACGAATACGACCATTACGGTAAACCTGCCGTAAGTATGTCTATGAACACTGACGGTGCCCGCCGTTGGGCTCAGCTCACCAAACAGAATATCGGCAAAAGCATTGCTATCGTGCTGGACGGTTATGTTTACTCAGCACCGAACGTAAACAATGAAATCACGGGCGGTAACTCACAGATTACCGGTCACTTTACTCCGGAACAAGCAAAAGACTTGGCAAACGTGTTAAGATCAGGTAAGATGCCGGCTCCTGCACACATCGTACAAGAAGATATCGTAGGTCCTTCACTGGGACAAGCTTCCATCAATGCCGGTATCATGTCATTCATCGTAGCATTGATTCTGCTGATGGTTTACATGTGCTCTATGTACGGATTCATTCCGGGTATGGTTGCCAACGGTGCTCTGGTACTGAACTTGTTCTTCACATTGGGTATCCTTTCTTCTTTCCAAGCAGCATTGACGATGTCCGGTATTGCCGGTATGGTGCTGGCACTGGGTATGGCTGTAGATGCCAACGTATTGATTTACGAACGTACCAAAGAAGAACTCCGTGCAGGCAAGGGTGTAAAGAAAGCATTGGCTGACGGTTACTCCAACGCCTTCTCTGCAATCTTCGACTCCAACTTGACGTCTATCATCACCGGTATTATCTTGTTCAACTTCGGTACAGGTCCTATCCGTGGTTTTGCTACTACATTGATTATCGGTATTTTGATTTCGTTCTTTACTGCCGTATTCATGACGCGTCTGTTCTATGACCATTTCATGAGCAAGGACAAACTCCTGAATCTGACATTCTCTTCCAAGATTTCAAAGAACTTGATGGCGAATGTACACTTCGACTTCATGGGTAGAAACAAATTGTGGCTGACCACTACTGGAGTTATCATAGTTATATGTATCGCTTTCCTCGCTACCCGCGGATTGAGCCAGAGTATCGACTTCACTGGTGGACGTAACTTCAAAGTACAGTTTGAGAATAAGGTAGAGCCGGAACAAGTTCGCGAGCTTATTTCCAGTAAGTTCGGCGATGCCAATGTCAGCGTTATCGCCATCGGCACGGACGGCAAGACAGTACGTATCAGTACCAACTACCGTATCGAAGAAGAAGGTAACAACATCGACTCTGAGATCGAAGCATACTTATACGAAACATTGAAACCGTTGCTGACTCAGAACATCACTTTGGAAACCTTCATCGACCGCGAAAACCATACGGGCGGAAGTATTATCAGTTCCCAGAAGGTAGGTCCGAGTATCGCAGACGACATTAAGGTTTCAGCCATCTGGTCTGTTGTACTTGCATTGATTGCCATCGGTATCTATATCCTGATCCGTTTCCGCAATATTGCATACAGTATCGGTTCAGTATCCGCATTGGCTTGTGATACTATCATCATCCTGGGTGCCTACTCCATCTGTTGGGGCTGGATGCCGTTCTCTCTGGAAATCGACCAGACCTTTATCGGTGCCATCCTGACAGCTATCGGTTACTCTATCAACGACAAGGTGGTAATCTTTGACCGTGTACGTGAATTCTTCGGTCTCTATCCGAAGCGTGACAAGTTCCAGTTGTTCAATGACTCATTGAATACAACTTTGGCACGTACCATCAATACTTCACTGAGCACCTTGATTGTGTTGCTGTGCATCTTCATCCTCGGTGGTGATTCCATCCGCAGCTTCGCATTCGCCATGATTCTGGGTGTTGTATTCGGTACACTGTCTTCTCTGTTCGTTGCATCTCCTATCGCATATCTGTTGATGAAAAACAAGAAAGGTACTGAAGCAGCTGTAGAAGTAGCCAAATAAAAATTTAGACAAAAAACTATAAACTAAAAAGAGGTTGTGTCAAAACGTTGGCACAACCTCTTTTATATTTTAAGTTCTGCTATATTTTCTTTTGGCTATGCTACTTTTTCCTCATGCATTTGGCAGCAAGTTGCTATATTCCAATTATATCGGGTTATAAATAGTCCCATAAACAAATATTTGGCAACTGTAATGAGCCC
>ENA-OQBL01001280-OQBL01001280.1-human-gut-metagenome-genome-assembly--contig:-NODE-1280-length-10108-cov-2.483919_pt1 | contig 10108 bp, 6 predicted proteins | sample MGYA00242747_ERZ504553 | MGnify/ENA primary metagenome ERZ504553 (study PRJEB26092, sample SAMD00036240) | human gut metagenome | host: Homo sapiens | study: EMG produced TPA metagenomics assembly of...
CATGTTGCCGGTACCGGAAGCCTCGGTGCCTGCCAGAGAGATCTGCTCAGAGACCTCGGCTGCGGGCATCAGGTGCTCGCTCAGGGAGACACAGTACTCTTCCAGATAGACCACGCGCAGCTTTTCGCGGACAGCGGGTCGTTGTTGATGAGGTCACCCAGCTTGCAGATCATGCGGATCATCTGCTTGGCCATATAGTAGCCGGGAGCAGCCTTTGCGCCGAAGATATAGGTCTTGGGGATGAAGTCGGCGTTGGGGTTCTCCTTCAGGTACAGGTACTGAGCAGCGATGTTCAGCGCGTTCAGGTGCTGGCGCTTGTACTCGTGCATACGCTTGACCTGGCAGTCGAAGATGGAGTTGGGGTCGATGACCTGACCGGTGCTCTTCTCGAGGTAAGCGGCAAAGTTCTTCTTGTTGTCCAGCTTGATCTCATTCAGGCGCTTCAGGACGGTCTTGTCCTCAGCGAACTTGTTCAGCTTGGACAGGTCGGCGGCGTCGTGCTTGTAGCCGGTGCCGATGGTCTCGTCCAGCAGCTTGCACAGCTCGGGGTTGGAGGCCAGCAGCCAGCGGCGGTAAGCGATGCCGTTGGTCACGTTCTTGAAAGCCTGGGGCTTGAACAGGTAGTAGTCGTGGAAGACGCTCTCCTTGATGATCTCGCTGTGGAGCTTGGAGACGCCGTTGATGCTGTTGGCGGTGTAGGCGCAGATGTTGGCCATGCGCACCTGATTGTCACCGATGAGGGCCATATAGTTGATCTTGCCCTGATCGCCGGGGAAGGCTGCTTCCAGCTTCTCGCGGGCGCGGCGGTCCATCTCGACCACGATCTGGTAGATGCGGGGCAGGGTCATCTTGAAGATGTCCACGTTCCACTTCTCCAGAGCCTCGGCCATGACGGTGTGGTTGGTGTAGGAGAAGACCTTCTGGCAGATGTCGAAGCTCTTGTCCCAGCCGAAGCCGCACTCATCCAGCAGGATGCGCATCATCTCGGGGATGGCGAGGGTCGGATGGGTATCGTTCAGCTGGATAGCCACCTTGTCGGGCAGGTTCTCGAGGGTGCCGTAGGTGGACAGGTGGTTCTGGACGATGTCGCCAATGGAGGCAGCAGACAGGAAGTACTGCTGGCGCAGGCGGAGGATCTTGCCCTCGACGTGGTTGTCGTTGGGGTACAGCACCTTGGAGATGAGCTCAGCACTGGCGTTCTTGCTCATTGCGGTGTTGTAGTTGCCCAGAGAGAAGCTGGACATATCGAAGTCGGGAGCCTTGGCCTGCCACAGACGCAGCTTTGCAACGCCCTTGCCGTCGTAACCCTGAACGTACATATCGGAGGGGATGGCCATGACGCTGTTGTAGTTGGTGTGCTGGATATAGTGGAAGCCATGGTCCCAGTTCTCGTGGATCTCGCCGTCGAAGCGGACTTCCACAGCCTGATCGGGGTGGCTCTTCAGCCAGACCTGACCGCCGGGCAGCCAGTTGTCGGCGCGCTCCTGCTGCCAGCCGTCCACGATCTTCTGCTTGAAGATGCCGTACTCGTACAGGATGGAGTAGCCGGTGCCGCAGATGCCGGTGGTGGCCATGCCGTCCAGATAGCAGGCGGCCAGGCGGCCCAGACCGCCGTTGCCCAGACCTGCGTCCGGCTCTTCCTCGTAGATGCTGTCCAGGCTGATGTCAGCCTCGGCCAGAGCCTTCTGGGCAGCATCATTCAGGCCCAGATTGAACAGGCTCATCTTGAGGCTGCGGCCCATCAGGAACTCCATGCACAGGTAGTACACCTGCTTGGAGCCGGTGCCGATGGCCTTGGACTGGAACTTCTTAGGTTCTCGCTCATCATCTGGCGGCAGATGAGGGCCAGAGCGCGGTAGATCTGCTGATGAGATGCAACGCTCAGGTCAACACCATATTCGCTGGTGAGCTTGTCCTGAAGAATTTTTGCAAATTCCTTTTGTAGTCATAAATGAACTCCTATCCGCACGAATGCTTAAATTTTTTGAATTAGTACGGTGACAGGGCATTTCTCCTCTAATTCCCTCGCCCCTCGCATAACACATAACAATAGTATTATAATCACTCCGGATGGGGATTGCAAGAAAAAAGGAACCATTTTTGCCGTATCTGACAATTTTTATAGCAATGTTTCTGACAAATATGCCAAAAATTCAAAAATAGCACATTTTTCTCGCGCACTATTTATATTATAATAAAGGAAGACAAGGGCCGTGTTTGCCCCGAAATGCACCGGTTCGGGCGGGTAATTCGGGGACAAACTCGGCTGAACATGAAAAAGCCGCAGCAAAGCGCTCCTGTCAGGGCTGAAATGGTTTCCAAAAATCCCGGAAACGGCGGAAAATGACCGGAAATGACCGGCCCGGCAGGGCGTGTGCCGCGCAAAGTGAGGACGATATGGTAAATAAAGTGAGAGTGACCATTGCAGGCGCACCCTACGCCATCGCAACGACCGATACCGAGAACTACATCACCACACTGGCCAAGAAGCTGGACGATGACATCACGAAGCTGCTGGACAACAACGCCAACCTTTCTGTGACCAAGGCGGCGGTGTTCTGCGCCATGGATTATCTGGACGAATACCGCAAGAGCACCGGCAGCGCGGAGAATATGCGCAGCCAGATACAGGACTACATTTCCGATGCAGCCAGGGCGAAGCTGGCAGCGGATAAGGTCAAGGCGGAGAACGAGACCCTCAAGCGGGAAAATGCCGCTCTGCGGGAACAGCTGGCCAAGCTGCAGCAGAAGTGACCTACATTATATAAATGTCAAGGGAGAGCTATGTCAAAAATTGAGATCCTTGGCCCCTGTGGGCAGTGAAGAAATGCTCCGCGCAGCAGTATTCAGCGGCGCGGACGCAGTATATCTCGGGGGTTTTCCGGCTTCAACGCCCGCACCGGTGCGGGCAATTTTGATGCCGACAGCCTGAAAGAAGCCGTCCGGTTCTGCCATGCCCGGGGCGTGGCCGTCCATGTGGCGCTGAATACCACCGTCTACGGCGGCGAGCTGGCGGGTCTGGCCGACGCCGTGCGGGCCGTCGCCGCCAGCGGGGCCGACGCCGTCATCTGCCAGGACCTCGCGGTGGCGAAGCTCATCGGGGACATCGCGCCTCAGCTGCCCCGCCACGGTTCCACCCAGATGAGCGTCCACACCCTGCAGGGCGCACTGGAGCTGAAAGAGCTGGGCTTTGCCCGGGTCGTGCTGGCCCGTGAGCTGAGCCTGCCCGAGGTGGAGCACATCACCAGGCACTGCGGCATCGAGACGGAGTGCTTCGTCCACGGCGCACTCTGCATGTGCGTCAGCGGCCAGTGCTATATGTCGGCTTCCTGGGCGGACGGAGCGGCAACCGCGGCTCCTGCGCCGGCCCCTGCCGCCTGCCCTTCGAGGCCAACGCTCTGCCCGAGGGCAAGCCGGGCCGTCTGCACCACCTGTCCCTCAAGGACAACTCCGTCATCGACAAGCTGGACAAGCTGCAGGCCATCGGCGTAGCATCAAGCGAAAATCGAAGGCCGTTTGCGGACGCCGGAGTATGTAGCTGCTGCCGTCAACGCCTGTCTGGCAGGCCGCGAGGGCCGCGCCTATGACCGCGACCTGCTGAAGAATGCGTTCAGCCGCTCCGGCTTCACCTCCGGTTATCTGGACGGAAAGATCGACGGCACGATGTTCGGCGTCCGCAGCGAGGCTGACGCCGAGCTGACCAGGAAGACCCTGCCTGCCCTGCGGGAGCTGTACCGCCGGGAGCGTTCCCGCGTGCCGGTGGAGATGAAAATTGAAATTGAAGAGGGCGGCGAGAAGCTGACCGTCACTGACGGCACCAACAAAGCCTTCGCCTACGGCGACGCCGAACCTCAGCCCGCCCGCACCGACCCCACCGAGAGCCTGAGCCGCAGCCTGAGCAAGACCGGCGGCACGCCTTTCTCTGCCGAAAAAATCGACGTGGAGATGGATGGCGGCCCCTGGTTCGTGCCGGGCAGTGCCATCAACGAGCTGCGCCGTGAGGCACTGGACGCCCTGCTGAAAAAGCGGGAGACCCTGCGCCCGTGGCCGGTGAATGAGGTGGAGCTTCCGCCTCTGCCGCTGCGCACTCTGCCGCCCCACCGTACCCTCCGCGCCCGGTTCGAGCGCTGGGAGCAGGTGCCGGAGCAGGCGCTGAGCGGGGTGGAATACCTCATCCTGCCCATCGCGCAGGCCGACCGCGTCCCCCGCGAGTGGCGGGAGAAGACCCTTCTCGAGCTGCCCCGCATCATGTTCGGCGCACTGGAAGAGGACACCGCCCGCCGCATCGCGGCCACCCAGGACGCGGGCTTTGCGGGCTATGAGGTGAGCAACATCGCCCACCTGCGGCTCTGCCGCGGCCTGCCCATGACCGGCGGCTTCGGCCTCAACGTCACCAATAACCTCGCGGCCCAGTATTATGCTGACCTTGGCCTCCGCTCGGTGCTCATCCTGCCCGAGGTGAAGGACAGCGACATCAGCACCATCGCGCCGACGCGTGAGGGCAAGCCTGTGCCGACCGGCGTCATCACCTACGGCCATATGCCGCTGATGGTCACCCGCGCCTGCCCGCTGCAGAACATCCACGACTGCGCCCACTGCGACAAGACCGGCCTGCTCACCGACCGCAAGGCGAAGAAGTTCCCGGTGCGGTGCGGGCTGGGTGTCCGTACTATTTATAATCCCGTCCCCATCTATATGGGCGACAAGCCCGGCGCACTGACCGTGGACTACGGCGTGGCTTACTTCACGCTGGAAAGCAGGGAAGAGGCCGCCGCCATCCTCGACAGCATCCGCCAGCATGCACCGTTTGAGGGTGAGTTCACGAGAGGATTGTACTTTAAGGGAACGAACTGAACTATAGCCTAAGGGAGGTTGTGCCTCTGTACAACCTCTCCGTCACGCCTACGGCGTGCCACCTCTCCTAGTAGGAGAGGCTTTGGCATTCCGTAAAGCTTCGCCTCTTCGCCAGAGGCTCCCCTCGGTAGGGGAGCTGTCTGCGAAGCAGACTGAGAGGTTGAGACCGTCTCACAAAATCAATGTGAGATGGTCTCTTTTCTTTTTTGATTTGTTCGTTGTATCCAACTGTTTGTGAGAGATGCACAAATATATCAGCTTCGATTTGTGAGAGCAAAACCGAATATCCACACCATCCGACCGATTATCGCAACGGTCTTGCGAAAGAAAAAGTCTTTGATAAAATAATAGCGAAAGACAGAAAAACGACCGCACAACAGAGAAAACGCTACAGATACACGGGAGGAAAACGAATGCGAAGCATCGCCAAGCTCATGCAGGACTGGCAGTTCACCGGGCCGGACGGCAAGACCACTCTGGTGGAGCTGCCCCACACTTGGAACGCAAAAGACGGCCAGGACGGCGGCAACGATTACTGGCGCGGCACCTGCACCTACAGCACTACCTTTGCCGCTCCGGCGTTCGATGCAGCTTCGCAGGAAGTCTGGCTGCAGTTCGAGGGCGTCAATTCCAGCGCCAAAGTTCTGCTGAACGGCAGGAACATCTGTACCCACGACGGCGGCTACTCTACCTTCCGTGTCCATGTCTCCGATCTGCTGGCAAAGGACAACCAGCTCACCGTCGAAGTGGACAACAGCATCAACGACCGCATCTACCCTCAGAAGGCCGACTTTACATTCTACGGCGGCATCTACCGCGACATCAGCCTGATAGTGGTCAGCAGGAACCACATCGCGCTGGGCCACTTCGGCGACACCGGCGTCAAGATCACCCCCGTCCTCAAGGAAGGCAAGGCTGACATCCGGGTCGAGACCCTCGTGGAAGGCGAGGGCGCTGTCTCCGTCGAGCTGCAGGACGCAGCCGGCAGCATCGTGGCCAGGGCTGAGGGCGCAGACGCTCAGCTCCACCTCGACGCTCCCCACCTCTGGGACGGCGTGAAGGACCCCTATCTCTACACCTGTGTCGTCCGCCTGAGCAGCGACGGCACCGTGGTGGACGAAGTTTCCACCCGCGTGGGTCTGCGCACCTTCTCGGTGGATTCCAAGAACGGCTTCTTCCTCAATGGCCGTCCCTATCCGCTCCACGGCGTCTCCCGCCATCAGGACCGCAAGGGTGTGGGCAACGCCATCACCCGCGAGATGCACGATGAGGATATGGCCCTCATCCGGGAGCTGGGTGCCAACACCGTCCGTCTGGCCCACTACCAGCACGACCAGTACTTCTACGACCTCTGTGACCAGTACGGCATGGTGGTCTGGGCTGAGATCCCCTACATCTCCGAGCACCTGCCCAATGGCCGCGCCAACACCATCAGCCAGATGAAGGAGCTCATCTGCCAGAACTACAACCACCCCTGCATCGTCTGCTGGGGCGTCTCCAATGAGATCACCATCTCCACCAGGGACAAGGCCGATATGCTCGACAATCACCGCGAGCTGAACGACCTGTGCCACAAGATGGACTCCACCCGCCTGACCACGCTGGCCTGCTACGCCATGTGCGGCCCCTTCAACCCGGTGGCCCACATCACCGACCTCGTCAGCTGGAACCTCTACCTCGGCTGGTATGTGCCGGGCCTGTTCCTGAACGACCTGTGGATGGACTTCTTCCATCTGGTCTACCCGGGCCGTCCTCTGGGCTTCTCCGAGTACGGTGCCGAGGGTATGCCGAACCTCCACAGCTCGAAGCCCCGCCGCGGCGACCACACCGAAGAGTATCAGGCAAAGTATCACGAGTATATGCTCCGCTGCTTCGACCGGCATAAGTGGATGTGGGCGACCCACGTCTGGAATATGTTCGACTTTGCAGCCGACGCCCGCGACCAGGGCGGCGAGCCGGGCATGAACCATAAGGGCCTCGTCACTTTCGACCGGAAGACCCGGAAGGACAGCTTCTACCTCTACAAGGCATGGTGGAGTGACGAGAACTTTGTCCACATCTGCTCCAAGCGGTTCACCGACCGCACGGAGAGCGAGATGGAAGTGAAGGTCTACTCCAACCAGAAGTCCGTCGCCCTCTACGTCAACGGCGAGAAGGTCGGCGAGCAGACCGGCGAGCACGTCTTCAGCTTCCGTGTGCCGCTGACCGGCGAAATCGGAGTCAGGGCTGTGGCCGGTGACTGCACCGATACCGCTTCCTTCCGTCATGTGGACACCCCGAACCCCAGCTACAAGCTGGTCAAGACCAAGTCCAAGAGTGCAAACTGGGTCTGATTTGTGAAACATTCCGCCGACCGGCGGTTGTTATAGAAAAAAGGAGGAGAATCTGTGAAAAACACCAAACCGAAAGTACGGCTGTGGTCTGTTCTCACCGGCCTGACGGCTATCCTGACCGTCGCTGCCATTGTGGGCAACATCATCGCAAACCAGTACGCTACCACCATCAACGTCGCTCTGAATGCATCTACCTATAAGATCATCCACGGCGAGAATACCGGCGATACCGAATACTTCAAGAAGGGCTTTGCTTCCGATGAGGAGCGCGAGGCTTACGAGGCCGAACTGTGCGCGACGGTCGAGGCCGAGGGCGCAGCTCTGCTGAAGAACGAGAACAATGCCCTGCCTCTGGCCAGCGGCGCTAAGGTCAGCCTGTTCGGTCACGGCTCTGTGGACCTGATGTACGGCGGCACCGGCTCCGGCTCTGTCGATACCAGCAAGGCTCCCAACCTCAAGCAGGCTCTGGAAGCTCAGGGCATCACCATCAACCAGACCCTGTGGGACCTGTACAGCTCTGACTCCATGATGAGCAAGTACAGCCGCATGACCCCCGCTTCTATCTCCGATACTCTGGAGGCGAACACCCAGTACGCTGTCAACGAGGCTCCCTGGAGCGCTCTGTCCAGCGCTGAGTCCAGCTTTGCTGAGTACGGCGACGCTGCGATCGTGGTCCTCTCCCGCTCCGGCGGTGAGGGCGCAGACCTTCCCAGCGGCGAGAATGGCACCAGCGACAGCTGGATCTCCGGTCAGGAGGGCGACGGCAACTACCTCGCTCTGTCTGCTGAAGAGATCGAGCTGCTGCAGAACCTGAAGGCTCTGAAGGACAACGGTACCTTCAAGAACATCGTCGTTCTCATCAACAGCTCCAACGCCATCGAGCTGGACTTCCTCAACCCCGAGATCTGCGGTGAGGACTACGGCATCGACGCTGCTATGTGGATCGGCGACGTGGGCCAGACCGGCATCAACGGTGTGGGCCAGCTGCTGTCCGGCGCTGTTACTCCCTCCGGCTCTCTGGTCGATACCTATCTGTACGACAACATGGCAAACCCCGCTATGTACAACTTCTACACCCAGGCTTACCCCAACGCAGCAGAGTACAACCTGCTGACCGAGGGTCCTGACGTGCAGGGTATGTACAGTGTCTATCAGGAAGGCATCTACCTGGGCTACCGTTACTTCGAGACCCGTTACGAGGATGTCGTCATGGGTACCGCCAAGGCTGGCGATTACAACTGGGCGACCACCGTTGCTTACCCCTTCGGCTACGGCGACAGCTACACCACCTTCGCATACTCCAACTTCAACGTGACCGAGTCTGACGATGCCTTCACCGTCACCCTGAAGGTCACCAACACCGGCAAGACCTTCTCCGGCAAGGAGACCGTCCAGATCTACTTCCAGTCTCCCTACACCGCTTACGACAAGGCAAACGGCATCGAGAAGGCTGCTGCTGAGCTGTGCGGCTTCGCAAAGACCGACGTGCTGGCTCCCGGCGCTTCTGAGGACGTGACCATCACTGTCCCGAAGAGTGAGCTGCGCACCTACGACGCGAACAACGCCAAGACCTACATCGTGGATGCCGGTGACTACTACTTCACCGCTGCCACCGATTCCCACAACGCAGTCAACAACATCCTGGCTGCCAAGGGCTACACCGTCGAGAACACCAATGGCCGCATGACCGAGAACGGCAACACCGACCTCGTCTGGAAGTGGACCAACGACACCCTCGACACCACCACCTTCTCCACCGGCGCAAATGGCACCGCCATCACCAACCTGTTTGACGAGTCCGACCCCAACAAGAGCAGCGATGCTCCCGGCAGTGTGACCTGGATGAGCCGCTCCGACTGGACCGGCACCATCCCCACCGCTCCCGCACAGCTGACCGCCAACGAGACTCTGGCTGCAAGCCTCGCCTTCACCAAGTACGACGGCTCTGAGGCCAACAGCGTCGAGATGCCCACTCTGGGCGCCAAGAACGGCCTGACCCTCGCTTCCATGATCGGCAAGGACTTCGATGATCCCGAGTGGGATACCCTGCTGGACCAGCTGACCTACAGCGAGATGGTCAACACCATCACCCTCGGCTTCCACAACACCGCAGCCGCTGCCTCAATCGGCAAGACTGCTACCAAGGACGAGAACGGCCCTCAGGGTCTGACCGCTGCCCTGACCGGTGGTGCATCCGCAATGTGCTACACCTCCGAGGACGTCATGGCTGCTACCTTCAATGTTGACCTCATCAACGAGGTCGGCAGGTGCATCGGCGAGGACTGCCTGGCCATGGGTTACTCCGGCCTGTACGGCCCCGGCATCAATATGCACCGCACCGCTTACTGCGGCCGTAACTTCGAGTACTACTCTGAAGACCCGTTCGTGGCTGGCACCATCTGCGCTGCTGAGGTGCAGGGCATCCAGTCCAAGGGCGTCTACGTCTACCTGAAGCACGTCGCCCTGAACGACTCCGAGACCAGCCGCCGCGGTGTCAACACCTGGCTGAACGAGCAGACCGCTCGTGAGATCTATCTGGAAGTCGCTGACAAGGCCATCACCGATGGCGGCGCCTGGAGCGTCATGACCGGCTTCAACCGCTGGGGTGCTACCTGGTGCGGCGCTAACGCAACCTGCTGACCGGCTTCCTGCGCGGCGAGCTGGGTATGCGCGGCATGTGCATCACCGACTTCTCCGGTTCCAGCCAGTACATGGACCTGGTGGACGGCCTCATCGCCGGCTCCGACATCTGGGACAGCCCGATGCCCAAGATCCACACCACCAAGGCTGCAAACTATGAGAACGATGCTTACATCGTCACTCAGATGCGCAATGCGATGCACCACATCCTCTACACCGTGGTCAACTCCAACGCCATGAACGGCTGGTCTTCCACCGATACCCTGAAGACCATCACCCCG
>ENA-OQBL01001281-OQBL01001281.1-human-gut-metagenome-genome-assembly--contig:-NODE-1281-length-10105-cov-3.561034_pt1 | contig 10105 bp, 9 predicted proteins | sample MGYA00242747_ERZ504553 | MGnify/ENA primary metagenome ERZ504553 (study PRJEB26092, sample SAMD00036240) | human gut metagenome | host: Homo sapiens | study: EMG produced TPA metagenomics assembly of...
CAGCCATTTTTGCGGTCAAATGGTACATCGAAAAAAACGGTCGCATTTTTGCCGTGCCTGCATGCCTACAAGCGTGAGTCTTGCATCATACCAGTTTCCCATGCTGAGCGGCAGAATGACATTCGCACCTATCATACGCATATAATTCCAGTTGGTATTTTTGTATATCAATGCCAGTCGGCCTGTTGCCTGATAAGGTGTTTGGGCAAAGTAATCGGATGTATGCGTGTAGAACAGACCGAAAATATCATAGATACAAACTGGCCCACATGGATGCCGTTCGTCGGTGGTGAACACTTTAGTTTTTTTCAGCCCGATATTCAAATTTTGCAGATGCAGCAATCAGCTGTGGTATGATTGCATTGCTGTTGTTCTATAATAAGGATTTCAATGATGCCTATCACGCAGCCATAAAGAAATCATGAAAGGAATAAATCGAATTCAAATGGTGTAGTGTAGTCCTTCTGGCATTCAGTCTGACGGCTTGTAAGGTGCAAAAGACCTGAGACCGTCCTTCCGGATGCCAAGATGGAAAACGTGCTTTAACGTATTATCACATAGCCAAAGCTATGGGTGAAGAAGTACCGTATAACGAAAGCTATAAGCGGGTTCTTTACATTGAATCGGTTTCAAGAAATATGGCATCACTCAGGCCGATTTCGACTCTTCTATGGTCTGGTTTGCCCGTAATCCGGAGGTACTTACCAAAATCTACAGAGAAAGTGAAATGTACGCTTAAAAGCCGAAAGAGAACGGTATCAACCACTTGATTGCCCTGCGTGACAACAAGCCGAAAGAATCACTTCCCGGAGACAGTATCGACGTGTGGATATGGCAGCATATCTATCAGTTGACGGGCATGCCCCTGGACAACAAGATAACGTTTACGTTGCCTTCAGACACCAATTTCCACGACCGTGACACGTTGCGCTGGAGCGCACGCTTCCGTTTTCACAACGGTGCACCGGACAGCATACATGCTCCGTTGATGGTGATGCAGGTTCTTTATGAGAAGAATGACAGTGTCATCAGTGCCATTCGGAAAGTACAAGGCACAGGTGTGGAAACGCTCACCTTGTTTGCCGATACCTTAGGAGAAATCAAGGAAATACGCGGGTTCATCTATTACCCGCAGCAGGAGACTCCACAGCCTTTGCTGGCAGACCGTATCTCACTGATGCGCTATCACGCCACGGACAGTCTGGTCATTGCCCCAAAGGACAGCCTTCAGCAGGCCACAGACTCCCTTCGCAAAGACAGTATCGGGAAACCAGAGAAATTGAAGCCTCTGAAAATTCAGGAGCAGGAAAATGCCACAACTCCCAGAACCATACGTCCCCGTCCGAAAGCATGAAACGCTACGCTTCCCATTTTCTGTTTCTTCCCGGACATGGCTATCTGAAACAATATGTGGTGGAGATAGGTGAAGGACAGTGTGTATCACGTATCTTCCCATTGACAGAAGAGGTGGAGAATACGGAATGGCTACCAGGCGTCATAGCTTTGCTTACGGAGGCGGAAACAGACTATCCTCATTTTGATACGTGCTGCAATATACTGACGGCAATCCCTCCGGTTATCGAGGAAGAATTGTCTTGTTTGATTCCCTGGTGTTTTTCCCTTTTGATTTTACTACAATGCTGCCTGGCGCCGGAACTCAGCGCAAACTACTGCTGTAGCAATAGCCACGTTCAACGACTCCGAGGTCTCACGGCCGGCGGGATAATTCGGTATGTATAGTTTGCGGTTGATGAGTGCCTCCACTTCTTTTCCGATGCCATTTCCTTCATTTCCCATCACAATCAGCCCATTTTTCGAGAGTGGTTGTCCGTACATATTCTCTCCGTCCAGGAAAGTGCCGTAAACGGGAATATCCTTCAGTGAGCGGATGAGCTCGGGTAGGGGAGTATAATGCAGTCTGACGCGTGCGATACCTCCCATCGTGGCCTGCACTGTTTTGGGATTATAGATATCCACCGTATTGGGCGAACAGAATATATGCTCTATCCCAAACCAATCGGCAAGGCGGACAATCGTTCCCAGGTTACCGGGGTCTTGCACATCATCCAAAGCCAGACAGAGGGAGCGGCTGATGACGGAAACATCCGTCTCCTCATCCGGCTGCCGGAACACAGCCAGCACTTGTTGGGGAGTTTTTAGCAGGCTGGCACGCGAAAGTTCTTCCTCCGATACTTCCGTGACATCCGTTACAGTGGAGATAGGGCGGTTCCGGGAAAGCCATTCTGAAGTTGCCAGCAAGAACTGACAAGGAAAATGTCCCAACAAATCCCCTACGAGTTTAGGTCCTTCTGCCAGAAATACCTTGTCAGCCTTCCGGTTCTTTTTCTGCTCCAACGAGTGGATATATTTAATGCGGTTTTTACTTAATGCCATAGGATACACATGTTATCATTTGACAAAAATACGTGATTATTTCAATATAATCAAAAACTCTGCACTCTTCCGGCGTTTTTTATTTCGGGAACAAAAAAATACAAGTATATTTGTAGCTGTTTATGCGCAATTAATGACTCGGTATGGATAAAGGTTTCCGCTACGCGATACTTACTACTATCGTACTTTTGTTGGCTTCCTGTTCTTCTACCAAATATGTGCCGGACGGCTCGTATTTGCTGGATGAAGTGCGTATACATACTGACAATAAGGAAGTAAAACCATCTAATCTCTCCATGTATATCCGCCAGAATCCCAATGCGAAGTGGTTCAGTCTGATAAAGACCCAGTTGTATGTCTACAACTGGTCCGGACGGGACTCTACACGCTGGATAAACCGTACATTGAGGAAATTAGGGGATGCTCCTGTCATATACAGTGAGGAGGAAACCAATCGGACCAGGGAAGAGATCACTAAAGCTGTGCAGAATATGGGCTATATGGGTGCTCTGGTGGAACCGATACGCCAAGTCAAAAGAAAAAGATGAGGTTAGTCTATAAGGTGACAACCGGCAAACCCTATAAAGTGCGTACCTTGAAATATGATATCCGGGACAGTAAAATAAAGGAATACATGCGGCAGGATTCTGCAGTAACCCTCTTATCCGAAGGCATGTATTTTGATGTCAATGTATTGGATGCAGAACGTCAGCGTATCACGAACAAACTGCTTCAGAACGGATATTATAAGTTCAATAAAGAGTACATCTCTTATACCGCAGATACTGTCCGCAATTCTTACCTGGTAGATTTGACGTTGCATTTGGCTCCATACAAGCAGCACAACGAGGATACACCGCAGAATCACCAACAGTACACTATCAATAAAGTGAGTTTCATTACAGACTATAATGTGTTGCAGGCATCTGCCTTGAACAGCATCGAGGTAAATGATTCATTGCACTACAAAGGATTCCCCATCTACTACAAAGACAAGCTTTATCTGCGTCCCAAAGTGCTGACCAACAATCTGCGCATCATTCCGGGAACTCTCTATAATGAGCAAAACGTGCAGCGCACCTACTCCAACTACGGACGCCTGCAAGCCCTGAAATACACCAACATCCGTTTTTTCGAAGTACAGCAGAGTGACAGTGCAAAGCTCAACGCCTATGTGATGCTGACCAGAGGCAAGCATCAGTCCGTATCCTTTGAAGTGGAAGGCACAAACTCTGCCGGCGACTTGGGAGCTGCCGCTTCAGTGGCTTTTCAGCACCGCAACATGTTCAAAGGTTCCGAAACATTCATGTTCAAGCTACGTGGGGCATACGAGGCTGTGTCTGGTTTGCAGAGCTCCTTAAATCAAGACTATATAGAATTAGGTGCGGAAGCAACTATCAACTTTCCACAGTTCATGTTTCCCTTTGTATCCAGCGATTTCAAACGGAGGATAAGGGCTACTACAGAATTCGGCTTGCAATATAACTACCAGATGCGGCCTGAATTCACACGTATTGTGGCGTCTGCCGGATGGAGCTACAAATGGGGAGTACAACAACAGCGTTCGCAGCATCGCATTGATTTACTGGACATCAATTATCTGTACATGCCCAGCATAGACCAGAGATTTAAAGAGGATTATCTGGAGAAAGACGAGAACTACATCCTCAAATATAATTATGAAGACCGTTTTATTGTCCGCACCGGCTATAGCTATATTTATAACAGTGCCGGAAAGGCTTTGATGAATAATTCCGGCATCGGAAATTCCTATACCATCCGCTTCAATTTTGAATCAGCGGGCAATTTGTTGTATGCTGTGGCAAAGCTCGGAGGAATGAAGAAGAATGCATCGGGAGAATACACTTTATTAAACATTCCTTTTGCCCAATACCTGAAAGGCGATTTTGACTTTGCCAAGAACCTGGTCATTGACAACCGCAATTCATTGGCATTTCATTTTGGTGTCGGTATCGCCATTCCATACGGCAATGCAACAATGCTTCCATTTGAAAAACGCTACTTTTCCGGTGGCGCCAATAGTGTGCGCGGATGGTCTGTACGTGATTTGGGGCCCGGTTCTTTCCCCGGCGATAATAACTTCATGAACCAGTCGGGAGACATCAAGCTGGATGCCAGCATTGAATACCGCACACGGTTATTCTGGAAATTCAGAGGGGCTCTCTTTGTAGATGCCGGGAATATCTGGACAATACGGGATTATAAAGACCAGCCGGGAGGTCAGTTTAAATTTGACAAGTTCTATAAGCAGATTGCTTTGGCATATGGTTTAGGACTGCGTCTTGACTTAGATTTCTTTGTATTGCGTTTCGACGGAGGTATGAAAGCAATCAATCCAGCTTACGAGAAGAAAAAAGACCGTTATCCCATTATTCATCCTAAATTTAGCCGCGATTTTGCTTTCCACTTTGCTGTGGGATATCCGTTCTAAAAATATAAATGACTATGGATAAATGATACTGGATAATTAGCATATACATTTACCCATTATCATTTATCCATTATCCCATTACTTAAAGGCGTAATAGCTGTCAATCATTGTCGCTTGACGTGCTGCAGCCACACCTTGGGCATCCAGTGTCACTGTCATTTCCTCACCGTTCGGAAGGGTCATTTGTGCAGTGCCGTCATTGTTCATTTGCAGCAATTCTGTGCTGACACCATCGGCAACAACATTCCAAGTATTCAACTCTTTGTTGTAAATGAGTTCCATAGAAGCGGTCTCACCTTCTTTGGTGATAGAATAGCCGTTTTCAAGTGTCTCTACCAGGTAGTCACCGTTTTCACCTTTCACTTTCTTTACATCACCAATGCTGGCCATAGGGTTTGAACCACTCCAGAATTCGATGGAGTTGATGACCAATGCATCGGCCAGATAGCAAACGCCATATACCGGGACAATATTGAATGCCAGATAAACCAGTTCGTTTACAAACTTGGTACCAATACCTTGATTCCAGCTGACCAGTTTACTATGCAGTCCAAAAGAACCGATACAAGAACTGAAAAGAAACGAGCCGCAAATCATTACGGTCGCAGCCATCTTCAAATTGAACTTTTTCATAATCACTCTTTTTTATTTTACTGTGTTTAATAGCTTTATAGCTCATTGAGTTATTTTAAGCATCCGCAAATATAGGATTTTTTACGAAAATACATCCTATTTGAGCTTAAAATCTGTTTTCAGTAAAACAGAAGTGTCTATCTATGAGCTTTTTCGAGAAAGAGCCTTTCCGATCCAACGGTCAACGGCAAACTTGCCCGGGCCTATGATATACATCAATATGAACACTACCAGGTACACAAAAGCCAGCTCTTTCGTGGCAAACGAGTCATTGCCATGAATTACAAAAAAGGCAACAGCCATTGTAAACACCATTGGTATCATAGCCAAACGATAGAGAAAACCTATAATGAATGCCATGGAGCATGCCAATTCACCGAAGATAGCCAATCCTAAAGACAGCGGGCTGCCTACACCCAATGGGTCTGGGAAAACAGCCGACAGCTCTTGAAAGTTAGTCCACTTCTGGATACCGTGGTTCATTAATAATATACCGAATACAATTCTTGCAATTAATAGCATAGCAGATGTTGCCGTTCCGTCCGGTTTGACGGGAAATAAAAGTCGTTTAACATATTCATTCATTTTTAAGTTCGTATATGAACTATAACAAATATTACTCAATAAAAGTTTACTGCCGCTTCAAGGGTTTGATGATAATCCGTAAAGACAGGTCATAGGTAAAGTAACTCCACATCCAGTCTACGAAGATGGAAAGACGATTTTTTACACCCACAATACTCATCAAATGGATGAACAGCCACACAGCCCATACCGGAAAACTTCCAAAACGCAGCTTCTTAAGCTCGACTACGGCATGATTGCGGCCAATGGTCTCCATGGAGCCTTTGTTTTGATATATAAACGGTTGCAGCGGCAGGCATGCTTCTGCACGCTGCAAGTTCCTTATCAAGTTGCGGGCCTGCTGGATGGCTGGTTGCACCACTTGCGGGTGTCCTTTGGGATACTCCTCAGAAATCATAAGGGCCGTATTCCCGATAGCGAAAATATTGGGATATTGAGAAAGACGGTTATAAGTGTCCACCTTCAAGCGGTTTCCCGGTCCATAGGCAGGCAATCCTTGAAGGCTGTTTGCTTTGACACCGGCCACCCAGAATACATTTTTTTTGGTATTGCTTGCGGTCCCATCATTCAATGCCAACTGATAATTCTCGTATCCCATCACCCGTTGATTCAATTTAATTTCCACATCATGCTTCTTCAGATAATCAGTCACTTCTTTGGAAGACTTTTCAGAAAAGGCAGACAAAAGCCTGGAAGAGCCATCCAACAAGATGATACGCTTCTCATTGATATTCAAGCCTGGATAGTTTTGAGAAAGGACAAACTTTCTCATCTCGGCCAGAGTAGCGGACAACTTTATTTCCGTAGCTCCACCACCTACAATGGCAAAGGTCATCAGACGCCTGTGCTCTTCTTTATTACCGGTACTCTGGGCCTGTTCAAAGCTGTCCAATATCTGGTTCGGTTGAACAAGGCTTCCGAAGTATTCAATTTTCGTACTAGCTTTAATCCATCGAAGCCACCGCCTACGATTACCCATCGTTTCTGCCCCTCTTTATCGAGAATGTTCATTGCTGTTTTCATTAATTCAATATCATGTTGTTCTTTGTAATATTAAAATAACAGTATAACTGAGGAAAGCTCTATAAATGATGTGGTTAAAAAGAGTGAACCCCACATGCAATGTAGAAATGAACATAAAAGAGAAAAATAGGAAACAAAAAGAAGGGTAACATTGTTGTAATGAAGAACATAAAACAAACTTTGCCACGGAAGTTTTCTACAAGCAAATGGACACTAAATTGACAAAATGGATATTACCAATATTGATGCTGATTACAGAAACGGCTGTTCATGCACAAACACACCCTGCAGAAGCAAAAAACTCTGTGGACTCAATTTCTACGTATCCGATAGACTCGCTTCTCAAGAAACGCAGTTTTTTCGAAAAAATTTTGAATTACTTCAACGATGCCAACAAAGAAAAGAAAAACAAAAAATTTGATTTCAGCATTATAGGCGGGCCTCATTATTCCAGTGACACCAAATTTGGAATCGGACTGGTGGCGGCAGGACTCTACCGTACCGACCGGAACGATAGTATTCTCCCTCCGTCCAATGTCTCTCTGTATGGGGATGTCTCCACGGTGGGATTCTATTTGCTGGGAGTACGTGGAAACCATCTGTTTCCCCAAGACAAATACCGGTTGAACTACAATCTGTATTTCTATTCTTTCCCAAGCCTTTACTGGGGACAAGGATATGACAATGGAGCCAATGATGACAATGAGAGTGAATACGATCGCTTTCAAGCGCAGGTTAAGGTGGACTTCATGTTCCGGATGGCACGTAACTTTTATATCGGTTCAATGACAGCATTTGATTACGTGTATGGGCATGACTTTGAAAAACCGGAATTATGGAAAGGAATGAAAGCGCACAGCACCAACGTGAGCTTGGGGTTTTCCTTGTTGTATGATTCACGCGATTTTCTGACAAATGCCTATAAAGGATATTACCTACGGATAGACCAGCGCTTCAGTCCGGCCTTTTTGGGAAATAAATACGCATTCAGCAATACGGAACTGACGACCAGCTATTACCAGTCCGTGTGGAAGGGTGGGGTGTTGGCAGGCCAGTTCCATACTCTGCTGAACTACGGAAATCCGCCCTGGGGACTGATGGCAACATTGGGAAGTTCCTATTCTATGCGTGGCTATTATGAGGGACGCTACCGTGACAAGTGTGCAATGGATGCCCAGCTGGAACTACGCCAACATGTATGGAAGCGAAATGGAGTTGCCGTATGGGTAGGGGCGGGAACCATATTCCCGAATTTCTCGGAATTGGAGGCCAGGCATATTCTTCCTAATTATGGTTTCGGCTACCGCTGGGAGTTCAAAAAGAGAGTAAACGTACGTTTGGATTTAGGTTTTGGCAAACACCAGACCGGATTTATATTCAATATCAATGAAGCTTTTTAGAGACATAAAAAAATGGTTCGACAATCAGGAACATTTGTTCTATCTGTTTCTGGTCATTCTGATAGTGCCCAATGTAGTGCTATGCTTTACAGAACCCATATCATGGACGGCAAAGATATGTAATATCCTGCTACCCCTTTCTATATATTATGCTGTAATGGCTTGGTCGAGAAACTGTGGCAGGACATTCTGGCTGCTATTTCCGTTCATCTTCTTCGGAGCCTTCCAGCTTGTATTACTATATCTTTTCGGTCAGTCCATTATCGCAGTGGATATGTTTCTGAATCTGGTGACAACCAATTCAAGCGAGGCGCTGGAACTGCTGGACAATCTGATACCTGCCATCGTTATTGTGGTAGTGCTCTATATACCTGCATTAATTCTGGCAACCATATCCATTGTACACAAACGCAGACTGTCCGAAGCATTCATCCGGCAAGCTCGCCGTCGCACTCTGTATGTGCTGTCTGCCGGAATATTATCCTTAGGCAGTGCTTATTTGACAGATGACCGGTATGAGCTGAAATCCGAACTGTATCCTGCCAACGTATGCTACAACATAGCACTTGCCTTTCAACGGACGGCCCAAACGCGGAATTATCACAAGACCTCTAAAGATTTTACCTTTCATGCTAGAAGTACTCATCAGGCTGATGAAAGGGAAGTATATGTAATGGTGGTGGGAGAAACCTCACGGGCATGCAACTGGGCTTTGTACGACTATGAACGGGAAACTAACCCGGGACTGTCGGGCATTGGCGGACTGACAGCTTTCAGCCATGTGCTGACAGAATCAAACACCACCCACAAGAGTGTTCCGATGTTGCTGTCACCGGTCAGTGCTTCCAGTTTTGATTCCATCTATTATCAAAAAGGGATTATCACAGCATTCAAGGAAGCCGGTTATCAGACCGCCTTTTTCTCGAACCAGCGCTATAACCACTCATTTATAGATTTCTTCGGCAAAGAAGCCGACACGTATGATTTCATTAAAGAAGATGTGGGGGATTCCAATTACAACCCCTCTGATGACAAACTGTTGAAACTGGTAGCAAAAGAACTGGGCAAAGGAGTTTCCAGGCAATTTATAGTTCTCCACACTTACGGTTCTCATTTCAATTATAAAGAGCGCTATCCGGCAGAGCAGGCTTTCTTCCTGCCGGACATGCCCGTTGACGCGGAAGTGAAATACAAAGACAACCTGATCATGCCTATGATAATTCTATCCGCTACACGGATAATTTTCTGGTTCGTCTGATAGATATGCTTCAAAAACAACATGTCAATTCTGCCTTGATATACACTTCAGACCATGGAGAAGATATTTTCGATGACAACCGGCATCTCTTTCTGCATGCCTCACCGGTACCTTCCTATTATCAGATACATGTGCCATTCTTTATTTGGATGTCCGACAACTACCGGCAGAGATACCCATCGTTATTGGAGGCCGCACAAGCCAATAGGCAGAAGAATGTATCTTCCAGTGCCTCATTCTTCCAGACAATGCTGGAATAGGTGGAGTGGAGACCCCATACCGGAATGACTCTTTATCTGTCACCAGCGCTCTGTTTATCGAAAGACCCAGAGTCTATCTGAACGACCACAATGAAGCCCG
>ENA-OQBL01001282-OQBL01001282.1-human-gut-metagenome-genome-assembly--contig:-NODE-1282-length-10098-cov-2.697423_pt1 | contig 10098 bp, 13 predicted proteins | sample MGYA00242747_ERZ504553 | MGnify/ENA primary metagenome ERZ504553 (study PRJEB26092, sample SAMD00036240) | human gut metagenome | host: Homo sapiens | study: EMG produced TPA metagenomics assembly of...
TGCCGCAGAAAACATTACTGTGCCGGGTCGTCGTTATACTTAACGAATATCGATTTTTCTCACCGCCGAGTACATCAACGATATTTGAAACTCTCTGACCTCTTGGGCCGATACATGCGCCTACAGGGTCAACGTCCTCATCTGTTGAATAAACAGCAATCTTAGTTCTTGAACCTGCCTCACGTGAAACCGACTTAATCTCAATTGTGCCGTCATAAATTTCAGGAACCTCTTGCTCAAACAAACGGCGAACCATACCCGGATGAGTACGTGAAATCATAATACGAGGGCCTTTGCCCATTTCTTTCACATCAACAACAAATACCTTAATATTTTCACCTACTGTGAAATGCTCTCCCGGCACCTGTTCCGTTTAGGAAGAACAGCGGAGTTTTTACCCATATCAAGAGTAACATTGCCTGTGTCAGGGTCAATTCTGTCAACCTTAGCAGTAATAAGTTCCTGATTTTTAGACTTAAATTCTTCAATCATCTGTCCTCTTTCAGCCTCACGGATACCCTGACGGATAACATGCTTAGCTGTTTGAGCAACAATTCTGCCGAAATTCTTTGTTTTAAGCGGAATATCAACTGTGCCGCCGACTTTAGCGCTCTTTCTGATAAGCTGAGCCTGTTTCGAGAGTGAGGTCTGTGTCCTTCGTTCCTCAATTTCGTCAACAACATTTTTCTTACATAAACCTTAATTTTCTGCTTTCCGGGTCGATATCGCAATGAACGATATCCTTTCCGTTATAGTCGTGCTTAGCGGCTACAATAATTGCTGCTGAAAATTTTTTCATAAAGATATTCGGCAGGAATACCTTTTTCAGCTTCAATAGCTTTTACTGCGTCAAAAAATTCTTTACTCATTTTCCTATCATCCTTTCGGTTAATTCATTTCATTTTCAAAATCTTTATATCAAAGTCATCAAGCTTAACGAATGATGTCTCTTTTTGTTTACTTTAAGTCTTCGCCGTCCTTAAGTTCAAGCGTAATTTCACCGTCAGAATAAGCTTTAAGCCTTCCGGCAAAATCCCTGACGTTATTAATAGGGCGAATAAGCCTTACCATAACATTTGAGCCAATATATTTTTCAAAGTGAGCGTCGGCGGTAAGCTCCCTTTCAACACCGGGAGAGCTAACCTCAAGAGTATAGCTTTGAGAAATCGGATCAGCCTCGTCGAGCGGCTTTGTAATTGCATTGGTTAAATCAACACAATCGTCAATTGAAATTCCGCCGTCCTTATCTATAAATATGCGAAGATACCAATCTGTACCCTCCTTGGCAAATCGAACGTCCCAAATTTCAAGACCGAGCTGATGTGCGTAAGGGGTAATAATTTCAGTTACCCTTGATACAGTATTTCCTTTTCCTGCCAAGAAAAAACCTCCTTACAATAATAAGAGAGCGGACCTCTTAGGTCCACTCTCATTGGAATTAATAAACTTACTGTCTATATAATAACATATAATTATAAAAAGTCAAGTGTTTTTTATTCTTACCTTTCAAGCATTTTTGCGACTATGACTGACATATCGTCCATATGCTTTTCGTCGCTGTTTTCAAGTGCAATTTTGAGTATCGCCTTTGCTTTTTCGTTAGGTTCAAGCGTCGTTTCAAGTCGCAAAAACTTTTCAAGCCATTCATTTCCGACATCGGTTACTCCGTCGCTCATCATAATTATTTCATCATCGGTATTAAGAACGGTTGTTCTTTTTGCAAATTCAACCCCTCTTAAAATACCTGCCGGCATAGATGTCAGTTCGCATTTTGTAAGCCTGTCATCCTTTACTATGTATGAACGGGGAGCACCTGCCTTATAAAATTCACACTTACCGCTGAACAAATCAACTCTTACACAATCAAGTGTTGCAAGACTTTCCTCGTGGCTCTTGACAAGAAGTGCACTGTTTACAACTTTTAAAGAAGAGTCAAAGCCAAAACCTGCAGACAAAAGCTTTGACAAAAGACCGGCACCCATTGCGCCGTCCAAAGCCGCACGGCTTCCTTTTCCCATTCCGTCGCTGATAATGAAAACCATATGGCCTCTTGAATCATTTATAGTTTTTATCGTATCTCCGCACAAATTGCCCTCTGCGCAGTATTGAGCAAATCCGAAACTCATTTTGAAATTAGGCTTTTCCATAAATGAAAGCAATGTTCCTGCCGAGCTGACGTTTATTTTGCCACGTTCAAACTCTCTCTTACATATTTTGCATATTTCATTAGTCAGGCGCATATTATCAAGCCCTTTTGTGTCGTTTGGGGCTAAAATCTCTATTCTCATTCTGTCATATTTATCAATTATCGCCGAAATATTTTCGGGAAAAATATCGTATTCGCCGAGCATTCTTCTAATCCTGCCTGCTGCCTTAAAATCAAAGCTCTCCGCCTCGTCAAATTCAAATGCCAAATCGCCGAGCATATCCGAAATGGAAAAGAATTGGTCTGCCGCAACCATTCGGATTTCACTTTCATTAGGGTCAACGGTTGAAAAAGAATTGATTTTTTCACGAACATCTCTTACGCTTTCACTAACCTGTGCGAGTGCACTTGAAGCAAAACGCAGCCTGACAACAAGGCTCTGCCGCAAACTTCCTTCAGGCGCAATATCCGCCCCGCTTTCCCACAATTCTGATAGCTTAAGCGTTAATTTTTCAGGCAAAATGCAAAGAATTGCAGAAGCAAGTACGCTCTCCAAAACCGTACAAAGCGAAAATGCACCCATTTTTGCCGCAACGGCAAAAAACGACATTGAAAGAGCAAAGCTAAGCCCTATCGCAAAGGCTTGAAAACGAAGTGAAAAGACTGCATAAAAGCGACGAAAACGCATATGCGCCTATCAAAAAAAGTGCATTTTCCTTTGTTATACCGAGTGCGAAGCCCAGACACAGCGACACAATCAACGCAAAGCGCATGACTGCCGAAGCGAACGGTAGTCAAAATCAAAAGGCAAGCCAAAATTCTTGCAATTGAAACGCCCTTAATTTCAATAAACGAAATAGATGAAAGCAAAATAGAAAAAGCCACAAAAATGCACGTCAAATCCGTCACGGGCAAGGCTTTAAGCTTAAGCCTTTTTAAGCTGCAATTTGCCGCACGGTAAAAGAAAAACGTACTGCCCAAAGCAAGGATTGACTCACCGAGAGTTATTGCGTATTCGCCGAGAGTCGAGCCTGATTTGACATTCATAACAATCCCTGTTGACAAAACAGACAAACATGAAATGAGCATTGAAAGATACGTTTCACGTCTGACCTTGAAAAATATCAAAGCCGCCGTGCCGAGAGTACAAATAACCACTGCGCTTACATATCTTATTGCGTTTTCACTTGAACAAAAAACAATATAACCGAGCGACGCACCGACACAGGCAAAAAGAAAATTTTTCTTGCCCGACACCGATATAAGCGACACGGCAAACGGACAGCAGCCGCCCACGACGCTTGAAAAGCAAAGCAGAAAAGCAATTACACCCCAAAGCACACGCTTAGAATATAAAATTATATTTTTTAAATTCTTTTTAGGTATTTTGATTTTATTTTTAACATTTTTAACAATTGCCATTTTTACACATCCCAAAAGCATTATAACCAAACGCTTTTGAGAATTTTGTAAAAACAGGTAAGCAAAATAAAAAGACTTCAGCCCCCCAAAAAAATTGGATGAAGCCTTTTAATCACATAAATAAACTTTTAATTTTTGCAAGAAGATTTACAAAAATGCACCACGCCGCCTGAAAAAGCGCAACCTTGATTGCATCAAGCTGGTCAATTCCGCCGACAAATGCCAAAAGACCGACAACACCGAACCCCAAAGCAGAGCCGAACGATATAAGAACGCTGATTAGTTTTCTTGTCTCCTGCAAATCCTCAGCCGCACTGAATGCCGAAACAAGGCCGAGAGCGGAGCCGTTATGAACAATGTAGGCAGGTGACTTTTGAGCAAAAAGGTTTGAATATTTTTCAAACGCTCTGCCGTTCGACGAATTCATAACTCTGATATATCCGTCCGGAAGCTCAAAAAGCTCGGCAATGCTTTCGTCATTAATGAATGGGTCGGCACTGCGAACAAGAATTGTCATTCCGCTTTTTTCAAGCTTTCTAAGCGCTTTTTTAAGCTGAGGGTCGGCACTGTAAGACACAACAAACATTGCCATCAGCTTTCCCGCCTCTGCAAGATAAAGCACCTTTCTGCCCTTACGGGTATATTTTTTTTGCAAAATCTTCCTTAAGCACGGGAACACCGTGATGAATAAGCAAATCCCTTGTGCCTACAAGAATTTTTTTCGCGATAAATCCAACCGGTTGTTCCGAGCCTGTCCTCGTAAACAATATCGTCAACCTCAGGCAAAATCGCCTGTTTGCCGATAATCACATCGTCAAAAACAGAAGCAAGCGGACTTTTTGTATTAATAATAACCGAAGCGGTTTTTAAAATAACGTCATCAGCTTTAGCGCCGTTAAATGTTTTAATTCCGTGAATTTCACAACTGCGAGGTCCGAAAAGATTTTGCGCCTCAATAACAATTGCATTGGCATCGCTTGTAACGCTTGCACCCTCAAATCCATTCACCATAGCGCCACGGGTTCTAAGCTGCTTTGACACTCCCAAAAAGTGTATTATTGGTACAAAACAGCGCATAGCAAGGAGTTGTGATACACATAGCGCAAACAAAAGCATTAACTCCCAAATGCCAATTTTGATTAATTAAGCCGACAACAACTGCTAAAATTATATTAAGAAGAAGTGAAAGCGCACCAACATATTTACGATTTTTATCCGCCGGCTCGTCCACACTTGAAATATCAAGAAACTTAGTTGCAAAATCCGTTTTAATGCTGCCTTTAAATTAGGTTCTCCGGTTAAAAGCCCGCGGCTTATAATTCCTGCGTCAACCTTATTAACAATCGGCTCAACGGTATATTTTTCCTTTTGATTTGCTATAAAATCAAAGTCTGTTCTTATTCTTGTAATAAATGTATATTTTCCAAGTCCGCTCAAAAGCAGAGCAAACGCACCTGCAAACGGATAAAGCGTACCGTCATCGAGAAGCAAGTTGCTGTCAATCAAAAGCAAAATTGTGTGAACAAAAACTATTATTTCCGCCACACATATTGGAAAATCACTGTTAATGCCGCCTTTGAGTTTAAAGCCGTGCATAAATATTCTCGCATTGACAACGCAAACAATAACAAATAAAACAAGAAGCGTTATTATGTAAGGCGTACTGTCAAGCAAAAGCGACGGTAAATAGGAGCTGTCCTTAAATCCTGTCAAAAGCCCTAAAACAAAGGTTAAGGCAAATGTTATTTTTAAATTCAGCGAAGCTGACGAACGTGCGTCATCAAGCCTTTTTGAAAATGCCGATTGCTCATCTGCACTTTCATATTCCTTTTTAATCACGGTATCCTTGTCCGCTTTTGCCGCATCCTCAATATCTTCAGGTGAAAAAATGCGAAACTTATTAACCTTTTCTTTTCGCCTTTCCTTTAACTGCTTTTCAGCAAGTTCCTCGTCAATTTTATCTATCTGCTTTGTTTCGTCATCAAAGCCGTCAAGAACAATTTGAACTGCCTGCTCCTCTTCCCTTTGCTCCTGAGCCTTTTCTTCCTTCTCCTTAATTTCCTCACGAGTAAGGGAAATTTTCGTTTTTTCAAGTTCCTCAACGGCTACAATGGTAGGTATTTCCTCAAGGTCGCCCGTTTTGTCAAATCTCGACTTGCTCTTTATCGTGGCAGGCCTTTCAATAATTTCCGGCGGCTTTTTGGAATAAATCGGTTCTTTGGTACGGTTGCTTGTAAAAAAAGCTTTTTTAGTACGGTTTTTTGGCTTGCAAAAATCGTCGCTCTTTGACTTTGGCTTAAAATCAATATGCTTTGTTTTTCCGTCATCTTCAGCTTTTATGGCAGGGCCGACTTTCGTTTTATCCGAGGCAGTGCTTTTTTCATACGTCTTTACATTTTCACTTTTAGGTTGAATTTTTATATTTTCAATATCAGGCTTAGGCACCTCTATTTCACGCTTTGTTATCTCATTTGCAGATGTATTTACATCTTCCAAAGCCGATTGCGCCTGTTTTACCGTCTTTTTTCTTATTTCCTCAGCCTGCCTGATTATTTCATCAATAGATAAGCTTTCGTTCATTAATTCTCCACTCTCAATATAATTATATTAAAGACCGAGCCTTTGCCTTGCGACCTCATACATAATAATACCTGCCGCAACAGAAGCGTTAAGCGAATTAACCTTTCCGCACATAGGAAGCGAAACAGTTACATCGCATTTTTCCTTAATGAGCCTGCCGACACCGCTTCCCTCATTGCCGACAACAAGTGCACAGCCACCGGAAAAGTCTGTTTTTGCACCAAGGCTGACCGTCCATATCGGCACAGTAAACCCAAACATTCTGCTTTTTAAGTTCTTCAATAACAGAAACTAAATTGCCTACCCTTGCAACTTTAACATATTCAAGTGCGCCGCACGAGGTTTTTTGCAACGATAAAATTAAGCCCAACATTTCTTCTTTTCGGAATAATAATTCCGTGAGCGCCGCAAGCTTCGGCAGTTCTGATAATTGCGCCGAGATTATGGCTGTCCTCAATTTCATCGCAAATTATAATAAAAGGCGCTTCGCCTTTGCTTTTTGCATATTCCAAAATATCATCAACGCTTGAATAGCTGTGAGCCGGAACATTAGCCGCAACCCCCTGATGATTGCCGCCGGCACACATAAAATCAAGCTTTTTTCTGTCCACTGTCTTAACAACTATTTTATTTTCCCTGCACATTGCAATAATACGGTTAATTGAGCCTTCCCTCTCGCCCTTTGCAACAAGCACATTTTCAACCTCTCTGCCGCTTTTGAGAAGCTCTATAACGGCGTTTCTGCCTATTATCAAATTATCGTTTGTTCTGTAATCTTTTTCTTCCTTTGGCATATTTTGTATCTCCATAAATTTATTCAGTTTAATTATAACATTATATAGTATCCATTTCAATTATTATTTAACATAAATCATAATAATTGACTAAGTGAAAAAACTAAAGTATAATAAAGAAAATAAAGGAGTGTTAAATATGGCTGAATATAATTGGGCAACTCTCGGTTGCGGCGTTATTGCGCACCAGCTTGCAGATGCTATGAAAGCAAAAGGCAGGACACTTTACAGCGTTGCCAACAGAACGTATGACAAAGCGATTTCCTTTGCCGAAGAATACGGCATTAAAAAGGTTTACGGCAATATTGAAGAAGTGTTTGAGGATGAAAATGTCGATATTATTTATATTTCCACTCCTCACAACACGCATATTGAATATTTAAGAAAAGCTCTCAGCCACGGCAAACACGTTATATGCGAAAAATCAATTACGTTAAACAGTGCCGAACTCAACGAAGCAATTGACCTTGCAGAGAAAAATCACGTTGTTTTGGCTGAGGCGATGACAATTTACCATATGCCGATTTACAAAAAGCTTGATGAAATAATAAAATCGGGTAAATTAGGCGAGCTTAGGCTTATTCAAATGAATTTCGGCAGTTACAAGCCCTACGATATGAACAACAGATTTTTTAATCGTAATCTTGCCGGCGGCGCAATGCTCGATATCGGCGTTTATGCCCTTTCAATCGTTCGCTTTTTTATGACGTCAAAGCCGCACAAAATTGCCACACAGGTTAAATATGCGCCGACAGGAGTTGACGAACAGGCAAGTATTCTTCTTCAAAACAAAGAAGATGAAATGGCGACTGTTATTCTTTCGCTCCACGCAAAGCAGCCAAAAAGAGCGACAATTGCTTTTGACAAGGGATATATAGAAATTTACGAATACCCAAGGGGTGACGAAGCTACAATCACCTACACCGAAACGCTCAAAAGCGAAAAAATAAGCGCAGGAGATACGGCAAAAGCGCTTGAATATGAAATTGACGATATGGAAAAGGCAGTAGCCGGCGAAAATGTAAATATGCATCTTGACTTCACACGTGATGTTATGGACATAATGACATTTATAAGAAAAGAATGGGGTATGTTTTACCCCGAAGAAGAGGGCAAAGAAATTATTTGACATTAAAAGAAAGGTTAAAAAATATGAGCTATCAATATAACATTATCTATACCGCAGGCGGAAAGGTGCACAAAACTCACCACAGCGAAACCGTAGATTTTGAAATAAGAGAAGAAATCAACGGTGATATTTTAACGCTTACCCTTTTGCCAAAAACAGATATTACATTTCAAAAATTCGAGATTAAAGATAACATCTCATTTTCAAAAGAAAGCAAAATTTTTTGTAAACGGATATCAAAGCTGGACTGTTTCAAAAGAGTATGCACCGAATGACGATATGCGTGATGATTTCAATCCAAAATTTCTGTCTGTTTTAGATAAAAAAAGTTTTAACATCAGGGGTATTTGGGGCGCAGGCGATTTAACCTTCCACGAATATCCTGAGCAAAGCGGAATATTTTACGGATATTCTTACGCTTACATCAGAAATGCAAACGATATCCGCCTTTTTGCTTCCTTAAGCGAAAGAGCCGGATACACAATCATCACATTTAATGCCAACGCTTCAACCGTTTCTGTTGAAAAAGACCTTGAGGGCGTTACATACAAAAAAGGTCAGGAAATCACACTTCTTGAACTTTGCGATATTATTGATAACATTGACAATGCATTTGATAAATATTTTGAAGAGGCAAAAATCAATAAGCCGAGAGCAAAAAGAATGTGCGGCTACACCACATGGTACAACTATTACACAAGCGTAACCGAGGAAATCGTTGAACGTGATCTTGAAGCGATTGCAAAATTAGGCTCAAAGATTGACATTTTTCAAGTCGATGACGGCTACGAAAGAACTGTCGGTGATTGGCTTTATCACGATGAGAAGAAATTCCCGTCAGGTATGAAGCTTATTGCGGATAATATTCACAAAAACGATATGCTTGCAGGCTTATGGCTTGCGCCGTTCGCCGCAACGCCAAAATCATACATATATAACAAGCACAAGGATTGGTTTGTGAAAAATAAAAACGGCAAAATTCCGTTTGCTTCTCACAATTGGGGCGGATTTTATGCGCTTGACATTTACAACAACGAGGTCAGGCAATATTTAAAAGAGGTTTTTGATACCGTCTTAAATGTTTGGGGCTACGATATGGTTAAGCTCGACTTTCTTTATGCTTGTTGCATTATCCGTTTAACGGTAAAAGCCGAGGCGAGATTATGTGCGACGCTATGGACCTTATCAGAGAGCTTTGCGGCGATAAATTAATCTTAGGCTGCGGTGTTCCGCTTGCTCCCGCATTCGGAAAGGTTGATTTTTGCAGAATCGGCGCCGATATGGCTCTCAGTTGGGGTAAAAAGCCGTTTTCAAGAGAAGATGTTTCCACAAAGCATGCACTTCTTAACACGATTTTCCGTCGTGAACTTGACGGCAGAGCTTTTTTAAACGACCCTGATGTATTTCTTTTGAGAGACAATAATATTAAAATGTCATTTGAACAAAGAAAATTAATCGCCGAAACCGCAAGCCCTTTTTTGGCAAATTTGCTTTTTGTCAGCGATGATGTTTCAACGTATAATAACAATCAAAAAGATTGCTTTATCAATGTCACAACACGTAATAAAGCCGACATAAATTATGTAAATATGGACAGCGACGGTGATATTTCAATTAAATATACGCTCGACGGCGAGAAAAAAGGCTATTGCTTCAACATAAACAGCGGCGATAAAAAGGTCTTAATTTAACAGTATTAAAATTTTTTATGTTTCTCTATTGAATACTTACAAAACCTATGGTATAATTAGGTTATGATTTAAAAGGAAGCGATAATTTGAAAATTTCAACTAAAGGGCGATATGCATTAAGGCTTATGCTTGATCTTGCGCAAAATCGAAACGAAGGCTTCGTTGCACTTAAGGACATTGCCGATAGGCAAGATATATCAAAAAAATATTTAGAGCAGATTGTGCCTATTCTCAACAGAGCAGGTCTTTTAAAAACAACACGTGGGTATCAAGGCGGATATATGCTTGCTAAATCCCCTTCAAGCTACACTGTCGGAGATATATTGAGAATAACCG
>ENA-OQBL01001284-OQBL01001284.1-human-gut-metagenome-genome-assembly--contig:-NODE-1284-length-10077-cov-1.993568_pt1 | contig 10077 bp, 15 predicted proteins | sample MGYA00242747_ERZ504553 | MGnify/ENA primary metagenome ERZ504553 (study PRJEB26092, sample SAMD00036240) | human gut metagenome | host: Homo sapiens | study: EMG produced TPA metagenomics assembly of...
GAATGCGCCCAATGAGAGCAAGAGTGTGATCCATGTTTCCTCCTGATCAATTACCGATTTTTTTGCTCATATGCACACAGGTTCCTTTTCCAACCTGTGAGGTGACTTTAACCTCATCCATAAATGCTTCCATAAAAGTAAACCCCATTCCTGATCTGTCCTGATCAGCGCGGGTCGTATATAAGGGCTCCATTGCTTTTTCCACATCTGCAATTCCTATGCCATCATCCTCAATATCCAGATAAATTGTTCTCTCTTTTCTGACACACTTCATCCGTATCTTATGTACCTCTCCTTGATAGCCATGGATGATACAGTTGGTTACAGCCTCTGACACAGCCGTTTTCAAATCTGCTACTTCCTCCAGTGTGGGGTTCAGCTGGGTGCAAAATGCCGCGGCAGCTACCCTTGCCAACCCTTCATTCTCCGGACGGCTGTCAAAAATAATGGTCATTTCGTTGGAATTTCCCATCAGACTCCCCATCCCTTCCAGCTGCATCTCATTTTCTGTTCTTTCCAGTTCCAGAAATTTACTCACACCTGAAAGCCGCAGCAATTTTTTCAATATATCCGTTTACATGACAGGCCTTCATGCAGCCAGAGCGCATCCCCAGAGCCCGGTATCTCCCCATCGATCAAACCTACGCCCGAACTGTCCATAAAAACAGTATTTCCAAAGTCAAAACAAATGGTTCTGATATATATTTTTCCCATAATCCTGTCTGATTCTCTCCGGATCAGCTCAGAAGCCGGATGATCCAGTTCCTCAGGCAGTTTAATATTCAGACAGGTTCCCGTAGTTTCAAAAACAGGTTTCATAAATAAAATCCCCCTTTTTTACTCTATTTTGACCCTCTGCACAGGAAAAAGAAAAAGAGATGTGCAGGTCTATCCCGCACATCCCCGGTTCAGAGGTTTCTCATTATTGTAATTCAGAAATTTTTATTCATAATACTGAAAATCACCATTTTCATCATAATATCCGTTTTCGTCGCTGTAATCAGAATATCCGGATTCATCATACCCACTGTCACCAGATGCATTATTGTAAGAACTGTCATAACCAGAGGAATCCGTTTCAGAGCCTTCTGTTGTATTGTCAGTTCCATCATTGCTTTCGGAATCAGAGGAATCTTCGCTGCCCTCAGACTTACTGTCTTCCGTGATTCCAGACACACCAGTAGCTGAACAGATGGTATTGTAAATTCCCATTACATCATCTCCCAGCTGATCTTCATAAACCTTCTGGATTTCCAATGCAGCTGCATCATACTCATTCTGTGTATACGCTGCATACGCATTCAGAAGTGCCTGATAACTGGTACTCTTCTTCTGCTCGGCATCAAGCTGCTGGGTGATTTCCTCTGCCACATCTCCGGATTCCTTCGCCTCACCCTGGGCTTTGGAAAGCTCCGCACCCTGGCTGACCAGAGACTCGCTGTACTTTACAATCTGTTGATTGGCTTCTCTGTAAATCCCCTGCTTGATAGCCGGAACTGCCAGAAACCAAAATGCAGCCGCACCTGCTGCCACACCCGCCATAAGTGTCACAAACAGTGAAATTCTGGAATTTTCCCTGTAAACTGCCGGCTGTACCACAGTACTTCTGGAAATCTCATCCGAACCTTCTGTCTTGCCCTTGGCACCAAAAAGTCCTTTTTTCTGTTTCTCAAGTCTGGTCGTTACACCAGTTCTCTCATCTACTTCACGAAGAAAACGTAATGTAGTTGTATTGGTCTTATCAATACGAGCCGCCTTTTTCAAGGTTCTTCTTGCCTTGCCCCAGTCATGATTCTTCATATAGATCAGCGCCAGCAGGTGATAGCCTTTGATCAGCTTGGTATTCTGGTTCAGAATTTTGCGAAGCTGAATAGCAGCCATATCCTCATGACCTTCCCTGCAAAGAGCCAGGGCATTATTATATTTTCTTATTGTCTCATTAATAGCATCCAGTTTATTCGAATTCGCCTGAAGACGATTAATATATTCATTCGCAATATTCCGGGTAGACTGCAGATTCTTACTGATCACCCACTCGCTAAGAGCAGCGACCACCTCTCCCATTTCAAAATACACAAGACCCAGAAGATTTCTCGCCTGGATATTTCTCTTGTTAAAGGTAAGGCTCTGCTTCAGACAGTTAACGGCTCCTGAAAAGGTCCCGGATACTGGCCTTCTCCAAGCCCTGATTGTAATAAAGTTTGGATAGATACTCCACCTTTTTCTGGATCAGGACGTTGCACCCGCAATGAGGACAGTAATCCAGATCCTTATCAGCCAGGAACGCGCCGCAATTCATACAGTTCATTAAGTATCTCCTATTCTATTTCATCCTGCGTCCGCTTTTGGACTCCCTGAGCATTTCCTGAAGAATGTCCAGAATATCCGTCAGCTCTCTATCGTAAATAGCCTCTTCCGCGTCTGTCACATCCAGACAGGGCTCAAATTTCTTCAGTTCCTCTTCGTAATCGATCATAAAATTCCTCCACAGACTCCTGAAAAATCAACCAGAAATCCCATGTTTTCTTTTTTCTGCAGACAATTTACTTTTTCAACAAGAGTGTCTTAATCTCTCCCACCAGGTAAAGAGAACCCACGCAGAACAGCATTCCGTCCTCTCCTTTGGCCTCGTGCGCCATATGAAAAGCTTCTTCAATATTATCAGAGTTTCCAACATCTTTACAGCCTTCTTTGCAAAAGATCTCTGCCAGCTCCGCAGACGGCACCTCACGGTATCCCCCAACCTCTGTGGTCACAACTTTACGGAATTTTATCCTACTGCAAATTGTATGGATCATATCCTGGTAATCCTTATCATTCACAGCAGAAAATAAAAGTGTCAGCGGATACTCCTTCTGAAACCGCTCTGCAGTCTCCACAAACCTGCGCACGCCATCCTCATTATGCGCACCATCCACGATCACGCCCGGCAAAATGGTCTCCATTCTGCCCTGCCATCTGGTATTTGCAATTCCTGCCTGCAGCTGTTCCATGGTCACCGGAATCCTGTCTTTCAGCACTTCCATAGTTGTAAGCGCCAGAGATGCGTTCATCACCTGATACCATGCAATAAAAGGAATATGGAACCTGGTATCCCCATAATAATCGTCCTCCAGGGGAAAAATCAATGCCGTCTTATTATTTCCCAGTACCTTGCTCCAGCCTGAATTACTTTATAAGCCGGACTTCCAAGCTCCTTTGCCTTCGCAGCGATCACTTCTGCCGCATCCTTGTCATTTCCATCATAGATTACAGGAACTCCCGGAACAATGATTCCAGCCTTCTCCCCTGCAATCTCTCTTACCGTATTTCCCAAAAACTGCATATGATCCAGACTGATAGATGTGATCACGCAAGCCACAGGATTCTCTACCGCTGTAGTCGCATCCAGCCTTCCGCCAAGCCCGGTTTCCAAAGTCACATAGTCCACCCCTGCCTCTGCAAAGATCACCATTCCCATAAGAAACAGCATCTCAAAATAAGTAGGATGGTAACTACCTTCAGCCACAAGCTCGTCCGCCAGCACTTTCACTCTCTCAAAAGCCTTTCAAAAAGGTGTCATCATCAATATTCACCTCATTGATCTGAAACCGCTCGTTGATCTTCACCAGATGGGGAGACGTAAACAGACCGCAGGAATACCCTGCCTCCCTGAGAATAGATGTGAGAAACGCACAGGTACTCCCCTTTCCATTCGTTCCCGCAACATGTATCACCTTAAACTTCTCCTGTGGATTCCCCAGTCTCCTCAAACATTCCTTCGTATGCTCCAGACTGTTCTTTTTGGTAAACTTCGGAGTCTCCTCAATATAAGCAACCGCTTCCTCGTAATTCATAATCTAAACCACCATTTATCTATCGTATTTCGTCCGTAACTTCTCATGCTCATAGTAAGCCTGGCAGAATACTGCCTTCTGAATCGTTACATTACTCTACCATTATATAATAGTCACACCAGAAGTCCACCCCTAATCGTAACTTTTTATCCGACAAACCTCGCACAGAAGAAATCAGAGAGGTTCCGAAAAAATCTCATACGGCAGAATTTGGGGTTAAAAAAGGAGAGGACACAGTCTGAGCTCCAGCGGAGCAAATTTGTCCTCTCCTTTCTTCGGTTTCAGCAAAATTCTGATGTTTTTAACTTTTTTTGGGCCGCACACCGCGCTCAGAGCAGACCTGATGAGACCAGGTGCCCAGCCGGGAAACGTTCCTATCGGGAATTCACCTTCCACTGACTATCATACAATGCATAAACCGCTCTGTCAAAGCTCTTACTAAGAGCCTTCCTCGTCGAACTGTTACTTCTCTGTACAACTGCCAGTCTGTCAAAATCCGACAGCTCCGTACCCGAGATCACCAGCATGTTCGGACTTACATATGCCGTATCATACCACTCTCCATTCAGCTTCACCTGACTGGACGGGGTGAAATTCGTGCCTTGGATATAATAAGTCCAATCCGTATCCGACACTAACCGAATGGAATCTAAGGTCACATCATAAAGTCCCATCCGCATCTTCGTTCTCTCAAAAGGATTTTCTCCTCCATAAGCATATCGCTGACCGTACAGCACATCATACTGCAGTGTCTCCAGATCGACCTGATAATTCTTGGTATTTCTTCTTGCCTGATGATATTTCATGATCGTACCCTCATGAATACCAACTCTGTCCAGAACCTCTGCTGCGATCTGATAAGAAGCCAGATTCTCATCCTTCTTGGTAAGTCCCATATTATCCCAGATTACATACTCCGTCTGGAAAAGATACTTATTTTTCAGATCCTCCACAGTCAGTCCCATAGTCGGCAGATGATCCCCATACATAACCAGGATCACATCCTCCGGATAGTCCGCCAAAGCATCTGTTAACTCTTTCACAAACTGATCCATCTCATGAATCTGATTCACATAGTACTCCCATTTACAATTCAGCTCATCCGTAGGAGAACCGGAAACTGTAATAGAAGGATTGTCCAGAATGGGCTCGCTTGGATAATCACCATGTCCCTGCACGGAAATGGTATACACATAATCCGGACTGTCAGTAGAATCCAGACACTTAATGATCTCATCCGTCAACACACTGTCTTTTACCCATCCAAGAGGATTCTGCAGGTTCTCATCTGCCATATACTCTTCAGAAGTAAAGGTGTCAAATCCCAGATTTGGGAAAACAGACCTTCTTCCCATAGAAGTTGGCTTCATTATTATGTACCGCATGTGTAGAATACCCCAGATTTTTCAGAACATAGGGCACACTTTCGCAGGTAGTCTCCTTAAGAATACTCTTATAAGGATATTCACCTGGTCCAAAATAGTGAAGACTCATACCTGTAATGGTCTCAAATTCCGTATTGCCGTACCGGCTCCAACAGAAGGAACCTTGTAATATCCGGAAGAATACTCTTTCATCAGCTTCCTGAAGTTCGGGATTGGATCTTCAGAAATATCCAGGTAATTTACCAGTGTCGGGTCAAAGAAAGACTCTAGCTGAAGGAACAGAATATTCGGTCTCTTTCCATCCTCCTTGGTCTTTGGAAGATTGGACTCTGTCTTCTCGATCCGGTTAATCTCATCCTCAGAATAATCCCTCGGCTCACTGATGCCTGTATTAAAAATAGTAGTCGCCAGACAATAAGGATAACCATAATCCTCATAAGCAAACGCAATATTGCCAAAATAATTGGACAAAACCCTTTTTTCAAGAGCCAGCTGTGTCACGCCTCCAAAAGCCACAAAACCAGCAATTACCAGCGGAATCACATACCGGTACTTAATCTTCTGCTCATACTTCGGTCCCTTGACCAGTAGGATCAAAAGCCCCAGCACCACAATTCCGATCAAAATACATCCGATCACCACACCATAAAACGGCAGATATTTCTGCATGATTGCAATACCATCCGTCAGCATATGCAGATCCGGTCCGGTAAACGGTGTAACACGGTTCATCAGAAGAATACAGTTTACGATTCCCAGAAACAGCCAGAAAACGGAAACCACAACTCTCCAAAAGCACCGCCTGTGAAACAGATAAACGATCAGCATTGTAGTAAAAATAAACATCGTATTATAAGCAAATACCAACGGTTTTCCCGTCATATAATCCCAGGCCTCCACTACAGAATGGCGGCACAGTGCCTCTATAAGGAAATAGAGCACTGCGCACCAGAGTGCCTGGAGAATCAGGGAAATCTTATTGCAAAATTTGCTCAGCTTCATGCAAAATCTCCTTTTTATCTCTTAAGCTGCTCAAGCTGTGTTTCAACCTTATCTTTCATCTCTTTGTACTTCGCAAGCTTCTCCTGCTCTGCATCAACCTTGGCAGCAGGAGCCTTATTTACGAAATTTGGATTATTCAGCATTCCCTCACAGCGGGCGATTTCCTTAGTCAGTCTCTCCTGCTCCTTTGTCAGTCTCTCAAGTTCTTTTTCCTTGTCAACAAGGTCTTCCAGAGGCATATAAACAACTGCATTGGAAACAACAACAGAAACTGCATCCTCACCGATACCAGTCTTATCCTGCTGAACATGGATTTCTTTTTGCAAAAGCAAGATTTGCAAAGGATTTCTTGCTGTTCTCATACATCTGACAGATAGCAGCATCTTTTCCAACAATGATCAGATGTGTTTTTCTGTTCTGCGGAACATTCATGCTGGTTCTTGTGTTACGGATGCCACGGACAACTTCCTGGAAACTTCCGATTGCAAGCTCAGCATCAGGAGAATTCCACTCGTCCTTATATACCGGCCAGTCAGAGATCATAATGGACTCTTCCTCCGGAAGCAGTGTGCAGTAGATTTCCTCTGTGATAAACGGCATATACGGATGAAGAAGCTTCAGGCCTTCTGTCAGCGCTGTTCTTAATGTCCAGAGTGCATCGTTTGCAGCCTTTGGATCCTCTTCTGCCTTCCACAGACGAACCTTGGCGATCTCAATGTACCAGTCGCAAAGCTCATCCCACAGGAAATCATAGATTTTCTGAACTGCAATACCCAGCTCATAATTTTTCCATATTGTCAGTTACTTCTTTGATCACATTGTTCAGTCTGGAAAGTATCCATTTGTCCTCAGCGCAAAGAGAACCAATCTCCGGCTCCGTTACATCCTTTCCTTCCAGATTCATAAGAACGAAACGGGAAGCATTCCAGATCTTATTTGCAAAGTTACGGCTGGATTCTACACGCTCCCAGTAGAAACGCATATCGATTTCCAGGTGCATTACCAGTCATCAGAGTAAGACGAAGAGCATCTGCGCCGTATTTGTCGATTACTTCCAGAGGGTCAATACCATTTCCAAGGGATTTACTCATCTTGCGGCCCTGGGAATCTCTTACCAGACCATGGATCAGTACATGATGGAACGGTGTCTTGCCAGTCTGCTCAAGAGCGGAGAATACCATACGGATAACCCAGAAGAAAATAATGTCATATCCGGTTACCAGCACATCTGTTGGATAGAAGTACTCCAGTTCCGGTGTCTTGTCCGGCCAGCCAAGTGTAGAGAATGGCCACAGAGCAGAGCTGAACCAGGTATCCAGAGTATCCTCGTCCTGATGAAGATGCGTGCATCCGCATTTCGGACATTTTTCCGGCATTTCTCTTGCAACTACAGTCTCACCGCACTCATCGCAGTAGTAAGCCGGGATTCTGTGGCCCCACCACAGCTGACGGGAAATACACCAGTCACGGATGTTCTCCAGCCAGTGAAGGTAAGTCCTTGTCAAAACGCTCCGGAACGAATTTCAGATCTCCATCCTCAAGAGTCTTGATAGCAGCTTTGGCCATTTCATCCATCTTTACAAACCACTGAGGCTTGATCATCGGCTCTACGGTTGCATGGCAGCGGTCATGTGTTCCAACGCTGTGATTGTGCGGAACAACCTTTACCAGAAGGCCAAGCTTGTCCAGATCCTCTACCATGGCTTTTCTTGCTTCGTAACGATCCATGCCGGCGTATTTACCACCCAGCTCATTGATGGTAGCATCATCATTCATGATGTTTATTTCCGGAAGGTTGTGTCTCTTTCCAACCTCGAAGTCGTTAGGGTCATGTGCCGGTGTAATCTTTACGCATCCGGTACCAAATTCTTTATCAACGTACTCATCGGCAATAACCGGGATCTCTCTGTCTGTGAGAGGAAGCTTCAGCATTTTGCCAACAATGTCTTTGTAACGGTCATCATCCGGGTTTACTGCAACTGCAGTATCTCCAAGAAGTGTTTCAGGACGTGTTGTTGCAATTTCCACGAATTTTCCTTCTTCTCCAACAACCGGGTAATTGATGTGCCAGAAAAATCCGTCCTGATCCTCATGCTCAACCTCTGCATCGGAAATAGAAGTCTGGCATACCGGACACCAGTTGATAATACGGGAACCTTTGTAGATGTAGCCTTTTCATATAACTTGATGAAGACTTCCTGTACGGCCTTGGAGCATCCCTCATCCATAGTGAAGCGCTCTCGCTCCCAGTCTGCAGAAGCACCAAGCTTCTTCAGCTGGTTGATAATTTTTCCGCCGTACTCTTCTTTCCACTCCCAGGCATATTCCAGGAATTTCTCACGGCCGATTTCTGCCTTGTCGATGCCTTCTTTTTTCAGTTTCTCAGTAACCTTAACCTCTGTAGCAATAGCTGCATGGTCAGTTCCCGGCTGCCACAGTGCTTCGTAGCCCTGCATTCTCTTGAAACGGATGAGAATGTCCTGCATAGTCTCATCAAGTGCATGCCCCATATGCAGCTGTCCTGTTACATTTGGCGGCGGCATAACAATGGTAAATGGTTTCTTATCCGGATTCACTTTTGCATGAAAATATCCGTTGTCCATCCATTTCTGGTAAAGACGTTCCTCGATTCCTTTTGGATCGTAGGTCTTTGCAAGTTCTTTGCTCATAATTTTCCTCCTAAAAAAAGAGCCCCTCACACAATTGTGTGAAGGGCGAAATTAACGCGGTACCACCTTCATTATGTGCAAAATGCAAAGTACTGTTTCCCTGAATGTATTTACAGTCTTCGCTCTGTTGTACACATATCTCTTTCCTGTAACGCTGGAATTGCGTGAAAACTTACTGCAGATATCACTGCCTGTTCAGTTTCCCGGCTCAGAAGCTACCTTCAGTGAATGCGGATCTCGAAATGTCTTCCACCACAGTTATCCCTGGACATTTCTCTCTGGGAGGGCATTTACTTACTCCTCTTCTTCAACGCTTTTCGCTGCAGCGGTCTGATCTCCTTGTAAATAGCCGGAAAAAGCCGCCACTTTTATGGATATAACTATAATTGCATTCTTCCGGCTTGTCAAGCTAATTTAAAAATTTCACAATTACAATAATTTTTATTCCACACTCTTTAAGGATTCCACCATATCAATGGTTTTCAGCTTAAAATGCATCACCCCATTCACCACAATGGAAAATATGCTTGTCAGAATTCCACTGTATAAAAAGCTCAGCGGCTTAATATTTCGTCCAAACATAACTGCATCCACCTCAACCGTAGTAATCACATACCTGTGAATGAGAATTCCAAACACTGCTCCAAAACATAATTCCAAGCACTGTCAGAATCACGTTTTCCCGAAGCACATACTGAGAGACCTCTCCGTCATAGAAGCCAAGCACCTTCAAAGTTGCCAGTTCCCTCTGTCTTTCTGTTATATTGATATTATTCAGATTATACAATACCACAAAAGCCAGCATTCCTGCGGAAACGATCAGCACCAGGATCACCGCATCCAGAGTGCTCAGCATACGGTCAACCTGTGATGCCAGACTACTGGTATAACTGATGCTGAGAGCACCAGGATTAGCAAGGATCCGGCTTCCTGCCATTTCCAGATCATCCTTGCAGTCTTCCTGCATAGTAAACACAATGTTCTCATACTCCGGCTTTTCCCCCGAACGTCTGCTCATAAACCCTGGGCGTCATATAAAGGTAATGGCTCATATAATTCTCTGTGATCACAGCCACCCTCACCTATATTCCTTATCTCCCTTTTTCAGGGGAATCATATCTCCCACCTTTAATCCCAGCAGGGATGCTGTTTTCTCGGAAATAGCAGCACCTTCGTCGGTAACTC
>ENA-OQBL01001285-OQBL01001285.1-human-gut-metagenome-genome-assembly--contig:-NODE-1285-length-10059-cov-3.959928_pt1 | contig 10059 bp, 10 predicted proteins | sample MGYA00242747_ERZ504553 | MGnify/ENA primary metagenome ERZ504553 (study PRJEB26092, sample SAMD00036240) | human gut metagenome | host: Homo sapiens | study: EMG produced TPA metagenomics assembly of...
CAGCGGTCGCAGAGTGCGAGGGGCTTTTGCCCCCGAAGCACGATGCGGGTACCGCAACCCGACATTATCGAGCATTTTGGCAACGCAGAATGCCGTGCCGCAGCCGCCGGAGCGGTGCTTAAGCCGTAAGGCGAGAATTGTGCGGTGTTGCCTAAAATAAAGCATGTGATTTCCCGCCCGACAAAGGTGGAAAAAGCACATGCTTTTTGTATTTGTGGAATCGTGTTATATCTAAGGCAACACCGCACAATTCTAAGTGCCGCAGCCGCCGTATCGGCACTTAGAATTATGCGGTATTGCCCTACAAATGCTTGCTGGGGTTTCGTGGATATTCGTTATTTTCTCCCGCGCTGCAATTCGATCCAGGCCAAGTCTCCGCGCTCCAGGCCGTGGACCAAAACCTCGGCAGTGGCAATGTTGGTGGCAACGGGGATGGCGCGGGTATCGCACAGGCGCAGCAGGGTAACGGCGTTCGGCTCATTGGGCCGGGCGTTGACGGGGTCGCGGAAAAACAGCAGCATATCAATTTCGCCGCAGGCAATCATGGAGGAAATCTGCTCGGCACCGCCGCGTGCACCGGGGTACAGGCAGCGAACCGGCAGCCCACAGGTATCGTGTACCACTTTGCCCGTCACGCCGGTGGCAACCAGTTCGTTCTGAGACAGAATACGCACATAGGCTGTGCAGAACTGGGCCAAAAGCTCTTTGCGGGAATCATGGGCAATCAATGCGATCCTCAAGGTGGGTGCCTCCTATAATTACAGTTATTTTATATAATATCATAGAATAGATTGCTGAAAAATGCAAGCCACCTTTGGTTAAACCGCCCGCTAACCCCGAAAAAGCGTGCAGTGTTACCAAAAAACTTTACACGATTTTGGCAAAACCGCTTTGTGCGAATGTGCTATAATATGTACAATAAATACATAACCTGTAAGGCACCAAAAGCGCCGCACAGGCAAAGGAGGAAAAACGCTATGGAAAAAATCCGCACAGACTGTCATTCGGGAAGGCGCCTGCTATACTATCGCTGCCGCCAATGGCCGCGTGCTGGAAGTTGCCGATTTCAACACCGAGAACGGCGCATCCATCCGCCTGTGGAGCTATGAGGGTCAGCCCTGGCAGCAATGGATTTTTGAGGAAGCCGCCGAAGGCCAGTACCGCATCAAAAACCGCTTTACCGGCAAGGTGATGGACCTGGCCATGAGTGGTGTTGTGAACGGAACCTGGGTGCACCAGTGGGAGAAAACCACCGGCAAGGGCCAGCGGTGGGAGATTGTTCCCGCCGATGGCGGCAAGGCCAAGGTTCGCAATGTGCTGGCTGATAAGGTCATTGACCTGGTAGGCATGCGGGTTGATAACGGTACCCAGGCCCAGATCTGGCAGGATGTGTTTGGCGAAAACCAGCTGTGGAGCATCCAGCCCGTGCCGGATAAGCTGCTGCAAAAGGATATGCCAAAGCCGGAACCCAAGAAAACGGCCCCCAAGTCCACCCGCACCCAGACCGGCACCGGCCGCGCCAAAAAGACCGGCGGCAAAGGCGGACGCCGCGCAGCCAAGTAAAGCAGAGAAAACCGAATAAATAAAATTGAAACAGCCCGCTCATCCGGAAACAAACGGATGGACGGGCTGTTGCGGTTATATTTTGAAAGCCAAACTTTACTGGCGGATCATGCGGTAACCAACGCCGATGTGGGTCTGGATATAGCGGGGGTGGCTGGGGTCTTCCTCAAATTTTTTTGCGCAGCGTTGCCATAAACACGCGCAGGGACGGTGTGTCCGATGCAGCCGGGCTGCCCCAGACTTCGTTCAGCAGATAGTTGTGGGTCAGCACTTTGCCGGTGTTCTTGGCCAGCACGCAGATCAGCTTGTACTCAATGGGGGTCAGGTGAATCTCCGTTCCGCCGCGGTACACACAGCCTGCGGCATAGTCAATGCGCAGTTCTCCGTTCTCGTATATGCTGGCCTGGTCACCTGCGCGGGAAGTATCATACCGCACACGGCGCAGCGCCACGCGCAGCCGGGCCAAAAGCTCCTCCACGCTGAACGGTTTGGTCAGGTAATCATCTGCACCGGCATCCAGGGCGGATACTTTGTCGGTATCATCACTGCGGGCCGAAACCACCAGAATGGGCACATTGCTCCATCCGCGAATCTTGCGGATCACATCAATACCGTCCATATCCGGCAGGCCAAGGTCCAGCAAAATTACATCCGGCCGTGCCGAAGCAGCTTCCAACAGGGCACCGGCTCCGTTCTGTACACGGTGGTACTGATAATTGCGGGTTTCCAGTGTGGTGGAGATCAGCCGTGCAACAGCCGGGTCATCCTCCACCACAAGGATCAGCGGTTTATTCATACAGGGTCACCTCAGTTCGCGGGAGTGTAAAACGGAAGCAGGCACCGTGCGGTGCAGCGTTCTGTACATCGATCACACCGCCATGGGCGGCAACAATGGAACGGCACAAGGCCAGCCCAAGACCCAGCCCGCGGCGGCCATCGCTGCGGGTTTTGCCAAGGGTATAAAACATATCAAACAGCTTGTCCCGGCTTTCTTCCGGGATGCCGGGGCCGTCATCCGTTACGCAGATGCGGACAAATTTACCCTCCGGCGCGGCGAAAAGCTCGATGCGGGAATGTTCGGGGGTATATTTGATGGCGTTGTTGATGAGGTTCACCAGCACCTGCTCGATCAGCTGGGCGTCCATATCGGCCATCAGCAGGTCATCCGCCACGTTGGTCACAATGGTGTGGCGGGCGGCGTCATAGTCTAAATAGGTCAGTACATCGTCAAAAATGTCCTGAACCAGCTCCGGCTGAATGCGCAGGTTTACCTGGCCGTTCTCCATCCGGGTGATGGAAAGCAGATTTTCCACCAGATGGTTCAGCCAGTTGGCGTCCTCATAAATTGCGGCAGAAAGCTCCCGGCGCTTTTCCTCGGTCAGCAGGGGATTTTTCTCGGTCAAAATCAGCGCGTTGCCGGAAATGCTTGTCAGCGGGGTGCGCAGGTCATGGCTGATGCTGCGCAGCAGGTTGGCGCGCAGCTGTTCCTGGCGGGCGGCTTCCTCAATTTCGCGCCGGGCTCGGTTGGAGGCTTCTTTTTTCCAGCGCCAGGGAACACACATCCAGGATGGATAATGCCAGATTGTGCTCATAGGTGCTGAACTCATGCAGCGCCGGGCAACTGCGGTAATCCGTCTGGCCGGGAGGGGGCAGAATCAGGGTTCCCGGTGCAATGTGCTCCGGTGCGGGGGCAAAGCAGACCGGGCGCTCCAACAGCTTGCCCAGCTGGGTGGCCGTTATCCGCAGAATGGTGTCAGGGTCCTCGGCCCCCAACAGGCTGCGGCTGGCTTCCAGCAGCACCTGCGAAGCATAGGCTTTGCGCTCGCTTTGGGCGGCCTGTACCTTGATACGCCCCGTCAGCGAGGAGCAGAGCAGCGAAACGCAGAGCATGACCACTGCCGTTACCATGTCGTCTGACCGGATGCGGAACTGCATAAAGGGGTCAATGAACATATAGTTGACCAGCATCACCGAGAACAGCGAAGCCACAACGCCGTACACCAACCCCGATGTAAAGACATTGATATACATGACGCCCAGGATATAGGTCAGGATATAGTTGGAAGAAACAAAATCCAGCCGGAAAAATACCCAGCTTGTCAGCGTACACAGCGCAAGGACCAATGCGGTCAGGGCGAAGTCCCGCAGCCAAAGCAGGGCAGGTTCGCGTTGCGGCATGGGTGCAGGCTCCTTTCCACTACAGGGCAGGGAATGCGGCAAGGCGGCCCAGCACTGTATTTATCCTATGGCAACACCGCACAATTCCCGCCTTGCGGCTTAAGCACCGCTCCGGCAGCTGCGGCACGGCATCTGCGTTGCCAAAATGCTCGATAAGACATCCAGTATTATCTGCGCTTTTGGCTTGGCATCTGCCGCACCTCGCTCGCCGTATCGGCACTTAGAATTATGCGGTATTGCCCTATTATAACATATTGCCGAACTCTTTGATACAAACGGAATAATCTTTATATAAATTTAATGTAGGCCTACCTTATCCGCGGCAGCCCTGGCACTTTTTTGCACGCTGGGCGGGGCATTGGTTGAAATCAGGCCGCAAATCGGTTATACTATTTTGTAATAATTGGATTGTTCTGCCCTGCGGGCGGTATTGCCATATAAAAAGGAGTGTTTTTACAATGTCCCATACCGTTATGGTGACCGGTGCCGATGGCTTTATCGGCAGCCATCTGGCCGAAGAGCTGGTAAAAAGCGGCGAGAAAGTGCGTGCTTTCTGCCTGTATAACTCGTTTGGTTCTCTGGGCTGGATCGATACCCTGCCCCCGGAGATCCGCAATGAAATGGATATCTTTATGGGCGATGTACGTGACCCCAACGGCGTGCGTACTGCCATGCGCGGGCAGGAGCGCGTGTTCCATCTGGCTGCCCTGATTGCCATTCCGTTCAGCTACCACAGCCCGGACAGCTATGTGGATACCAACATCAAGGGCACCCTGAACGTGCTGAACGCCGCCCGCGAGCTGGGCACCCAGCGCGTGATGGTTACTTCCACCAGCGAAGTATACGGCACCGCCCAGTATGTGCCCATTGACGAGCACCACCCGTTCCAGGGCCAGAGCCCCTACTCTGCCACCAAGATCGGCGCGGACCGCCTGGCCGAAAGCTTTTACCGCAGCTTTGACCTGCCGGTTTCCATTGTGCGCCCCTTCAACACCTATGGCCCGCGCCAGAGCGGCCGCGCCATCATCCCCACCATCATCACCCAGCTGCTGGCCGGCCAGCAGGAGATCAAGCTGGGCAGCCTGACCCCTACCCGCGACTTTAACTATGTTAAGGATACCGCCCACGGCTTTATGGCTATTGCAGACTGCGATGCCGCCATTGGCCAGGAGATCAACATTGCCACCGGCGTGGAACACTCCATCGGCGATTTGGCCAATGAGCTGATTGCCCAGATCAACCCCAGCGCCAGGATCGTCTGCGAAGCCGAGCGCCTGCGCCCCGAAAAGAGCGAGGTCAACCGCCTGCTGGGCGATGCCACCAAGCTGCGCACCCTGACCGATTGGAAACCGCAGTATACCTTTGAACAGGGCCTTGCCGAAACCATTGAGTTTCTGCGCGGCAACCTGGACCAGTACAAGGTCGGCCAGTACATTCTGTAAGGGCGGTTGTAAGGAAGTTTTATGCCAATAAAATTACAAAAGCTGCCCGCCGCTGTGCGGTGGGGGCTGGCTGTGCTGTGCGCCGCCGTGTGCGGCGTGCTGTGGGCCTATTACTGGCGGGTGTTCTTTGGGCTGGATAACCGTGTGTCCCCCCTGGTGGTCACACTGGGGTGTGCGGCCTTTCTGGAAGTATGTCTGCTGGCCGGGTATTGTGTGCGGCGGTTTGCAAAAGGATTTGCGGCAAAAGGGGCCGTGTGCATCTTTTTGTGCGGGCTGCTGTTTGCATTTGCCAACCCGCCGCTGCAAACGCCGGACGAAGCCGACCATTACCTGCGCACCTATGCCATCTCCACCGGGCACTTTGATTTTGATGCTTCCCGCACCTACCCGGACGATGTGGCATACCTGCTGGAAGCGTTCCCCGGTGCATGGGTGAATGCGCATACCTCTGCCGGTGTGGGCACCGACCCCGATACCGGGGCGGAAAAAGCCTATAACACCGCGGGCTATGCCCTGAAGCAATACGGCAAGGACGGCGCAGTGCAGAGCATGGCGGACAGCTTTGCCCTGTACCTGGCGCACGATGTGCGGGATTCTGTGCCGGACCCGGTCAGCGAGCCGGTCAGCTTTCTGGTCATTCCATTCCTGCCGGGCGCGGTCGGTATGGCGCTGGCACGCCTGCTGAGCTTTGGCGCGCTGGGCTGCCTGTATGGCGGGCGCATCGTCAACCTGCTGGCCTACACGCTGTTGTGCGCGTTGGCGCTGGCCAAAGCGGAGCGTTACCGCCCGGCCTTTGCGGCCATTATGCTGCTGCCGATGTCGCTGTTTATGGGGGCATCACTGAGCTATGATGCAACCCTGCTGGGCTGCTATTACCTGATGCTTGCCCTGCTGACCCGCAAGGAGTGGGACACCCGGACGGTGGGCATTTACACCGCCGCCTGCATCTTTGTCAATATCGCTAAACCGTACCTGAACCTTTTGTGGGTGCTGCCTATCTTTTTGGTGGCAAAGCGGGAATGGCACGCCAAGGGACGCCGCCCGCTGTGGGCGCTGGGCGGCTTTGGCGGTGCTATGGCCGTTACCCTGCTGACGGAATGGTACGGAACGGCGTTCCGCTATAACTATCCCATCATTGAGCGCCAGGGCGGCAGCACGGTAAACGGCGGTGAACAGCTGGCCTTTGTGCTGCGCAACCCTCTGCGGACCATTGCTGCGTTCTGGGGGACCCTGGGAGAGAATGATTTCTTTATTGGGCAGCTCGGCCTGTTCGGCTGGAAGGACCTTGCCTATCAGCTTTTTGAACCTGACCGGCCCGCTGGTGCTGCTGTTGGCCGCCCTGCTGGCTGCTGCGCAGCCAAAACGCGCCGACTGCGTTCCCCACCCGCCGCCGCGTGGGCGGGGCGGCGCTGCTGGCGCTGGTGTACGCCGCCGGTGCCATGGCAGCCATGTATATCACCTATACCCCGGTGGGCATGGTGCGCATTGTGGGGCTGCAGGCGCGGTATTTCCTCTGCGTCTGGCTGGCATTGCTGCCCGCCCTGGCCGTACTGCTGCGCAAAACCATCCGCCCCGCCATCACGGAAGAAAAGGCCGAAGCGGCCATCATCCCGCTGTGCGCCTGCTATGCCGTTTTGGGCGCTGTGCTGCTCTTCCAGCACTACTTTGTGGGGCCGGTGTACGTCGTATATGCGTGAGCTGGCTTACGCGTATATGAGAGAATAGTTAAGGCAACACCGCACAATTCCCGCCTGAGGGCTTAAGCACCGCTCCGGCGGCTGCGGCACAGCATCTGCGTTGCCAAAATGCTCGATAATACACAAAGTATTATCTGCGCTTTTGGCTTAGCATCTGCCGCACCTCGCTCGCCGTATCGGCACTTAGAATTATGTGGTATTGCCTTAAAAGAATAAAGAATAATGGCGGTGTGCCTACGGCACGATCAAATCTGCGGTTTTTCGCGGCTTTTGCGTGATAGTCTTCGGGTATAGAATCAGCCTTTATATGCTACCTTGCCCCAATTTTCTAAGCCGCCCACCGGGCGGCGGTCCACCAACATGATTCTCTATTATTTTTTAATTTCAATCCGGGAGGTGCTGTACCGTGCAGATTGTATTCGGCCTGCTGTTTTTGCTGTTCTTCTCCGCATGCTGTCTGTGCGTGGCGGCATGCACCCGGTTCGATGCCGCCCTGCTGCCGTTGCCCGCCTTGTGCGGGTCGGTTGTGGTGCTGTATCTGCTTTCCCTGCTGGGGCTTTTGCAGTTCGGCCATTTTATCATCATGGCGGTCTGGCTGGCCGGTGGGGTCTACTTTGGGGTGCGTGCCGGGTGGCGGGCTATCCGGCAGGCGCTGTTCAGCCCCGGCTTTTTGCTTTTTGTGGGCGGCAGCTGCTTTTTGTGGGTGCTGTTTGCTTTGCAGCAGCCCATGTTTACCCAGTGGGATGAATTTACCGCCTGGGGCCTTGCCCCCAAGATGGTGGCGGAGCGCGCTGCGCTGTATGTGGCGGATCCCATCAACCTGACGGCGAGCTTTACCTACCCGGCAACCAGCCTGGTTTCCTATCTCTTCCAGCGCGTACCGGGCCAGTTTTATGAATGGCAGTGCCTGGCCGGGCTGGATATTTTGTTCCTGGCCTGCATTGCCCCGGCGGCAGCCATGCCGCGCAAAAACTGGGCGGGTGCTGTGTTGGTGTTTGCTGCGGGCTTTCTTCTGCCGTTCTTTTTCAGCGTGGTTCCGGCGGGCACCCCATCCACCATTTACGCCAACGCCATGGCGGATACCCCCCTGGCGCTGCTGTTTGGCGGAACCCTGTGCCTGTATGCCGCGGCGGGCGGGCGCAAAACCGGCTTTTTTGCCTGTGCCATGCCACTTGCCGTGCTGACCATGACCAAAGATATCGGTTTTGCCTATGCCTTGATCGTTACGTTCCTGATCGGGCTGGATCAGCTGTTCGGTACGCCGCACCCGGATACAAAGCCTGCACGCATTTTCGGCGTATCGCTGGCAAAATGCAGTATTCTGGCGGCGGTGGTGCTGGCGGTGTTTATCAGCTGGAACCGCTATACCGCCGCCGTGACCCCAACCGAAACCACTGGGGCCAGCGTGGGCAGCGCGGGCCTGAGCTATGGTGCTGTGCTGACCGGCGGCATCAAGCAGCTGCTGGGCATTGGGCGCGAAGAACGCTTTGCCCAGATCATGCAGAGCATGGGCCAGGCATTTTCGTACCGCCGCGTCTGTTTGGTGGGCGCGCCCATCATGGCCGTCAGCTGCATTCTGCTGCTGTTCACGGCGGCCTTTGTGGCAGCGCCTGCCGGTGCCGCACGCCGCCGCACCGTGGTTGGCTTTGTGGGCGGGGCGTTCTGCTTTGCCGCGCTGTATCTCTTCCACCTGATTTTGTACTTCTACAATTTCTCCGAGGCCGAAGGCTCCGCCTTGAAGGACTATGAGCGTTATATCGCGCCCTACCTGCAGGGGTGGATGCTGTACGGCTTCTGTGTGCTGGGCTTTGCGGTGGGGCAGGGCAGCGGCGCGGCGCAGCGGCTGGGCCGTGCGGCGCTGGGGCTGGCCGCTGCGGCAGTGCTGGGTATTTTTGCCTGGCGCGGTGTGCCCGCAGCCGGGTTCTGGACCAACGCCGACAGCCTGTACACCCTGCGCCGCGATGTAAAGAACCGCGCTGAAGCAATGAACACCGTGCTGGGCTGGCCGGACCGCGTGCTGGTCATCAGTCAGGGCGATGATGCCACCCGCTGGTACTACTACAAGTATGAGCTGACCGCCAAGGTGGTCAACGGCTATGGCGGTACCTGGTGGGGCAACGATGATTATTCCAGCCGGTGGGACTCCGACTTTATGAACCTGGTGGAAAGCCTGAACTGGACCTTGTATGACTTTGAGGCGGTCTGCACCGCAGACTCTCTGACCGCCTATATGGAAGAAAAGCAGATCGACTACCTGCTGATCGACCGCGCGGACAACTATCTGGAGCGGGAGTTCAGCAGCCGGTTCGAAGGCGGGCTGAAAGCGAATATGCCTGCAACCCTCTACCGGTTTGAAGGCCGCAGCAAGCCGATCGCCCTTTACCCCGGTGGCTGTAGCAGAAAGCGGGGTGGTACAATGAAAGATAAACGTCCAACCAAGCGTTTTGCGCCCCCGCCCGTGCGGGCCGCCCGCTGCGCCCCCAGCAGCTGCTGATATTGGCATATGCCGCCGCTGTTATTGTGTGGCTGGTGTACGTGCTGGTGGGCAGCGCTGTGATGCTGAACCATAAAGCAGACGGCACTATGGTGACCCGCACCCTGACGGCGGATGACCTGGAATTTGAAAGCTTTGTCAATTATGATGACGATGAATGGCATACCGCGCCGGTGGATGAACCCGGCTGGTATCTTTCCACCGACAACGACCCGCACATCATCTGGCGGGGCGAAGCCTGGCTGGAAACGGTGGAGCTGGACGCCGTGCACTACCTGCCGCCCGGCAGCGTAGCATTGTATTACCTGCGCCCCGGCCAGACCGAGTACAGCGAGACCCAGAAAGTTTTTGCCCGCGTGAGCGGCGAAAATCAGTATACCTTTGACCTGGGCGGCCTTACCGTGACCGGGCTGCGCATTGACCCGGACAGTGTGGGTGGCGTGCCTACCCGGCTGGACGGCGTGGCGCTCAACCCGGTGCAGCCGTGGTACCTGCGCTTTGTGCCAAACGGCGGCCAATGGCTGCTGCTGTTGTTTGCCCCGGCTGTGGGGGCTGCGTTTGCCTGCCTTGCCGTTGATGTTTTCCGCAAAAAGTAAAAAAGAGCCCTGTGGGGCGGTGCGCCCATGGCTTGGGGGCACACCCGCAGGGCTTTTATGTTGTATAAAATGGTGATTCTATGGAGCTG
>ENA-OQBL01001286-OQBL01001286.1-human-gut-metagenome-genome-assembly--contig:-NODE-1286-length-10053-cov-3.333165_pt1 | contig 10053 bp, 8 predicted proteins | sample MGYA00242747_ERZ504553 | MGnify/ENA primary metagenome ERZ504553 (study PRJEB26092, sample SAMD00036240) | human gut metagenome | host: Homo sapiens | study: EMG produced TPA metagenomics assembly of...
ATGGCATCTGCCGCTGCCTGCATGGCGCTTTCCGTATAACTCCGGCTTTGCAGAACGCTGTCCAGCCATCCTGTCATAGCAGGACCGAACTGTCCGGACTGATAGATAACTTCTCGAATGGATCCCGGATAGACTCCGCTGTTTACCCGATTCATCACAACGGCTCCAACTGCCACCTGGCCTTCATAAGGCTGATTTCCAGCCTCGCAGAATATCAGCGCTGCCAGAAGTCTTTGATCTTCCTCCCGCGCTTTTCTTGCTGCTTCTGCAGCAATCCTTTCTTCCTCTGCTTTCCTTCTGGCCTCTTCTTCTGCCTGAATCTGTTTCACCCGTTCCTCTGTTTTCTCTACAGCAATCTGCTGCACGGCTTCTGTCACCTTTTTTGCCACTTCCTTAGAAGATCCACTGTCCGGAAGATCATCTTCCAGCGAAGTCGCCCCGTAAATCACCGGTGTCTCCCCTTCCGGCGACATAGCAAAACTGGTAAATCCTGCCGTATTTACCGCACAAAGTACGGCGAGTACCGTAAAACGCAATCGTCCTTTTCCCTTTAATTTCATATACTCCTACCTCCTGGTTTTGTAACATTCTTACATTTCTATTATTTTTTATATGCATTTTATTTCTTCTATATTACAAATGTTACAAAATTATGACGTAAAAAAGGCACTCCATGAATATTCATGAAGTGCCTTAATTAACTATTTATTTAATAGTTTTCACGTGAGTATGACTTAACGTCAGCGTCAATTTCCTTGATGAAGTCGTCAAGACTCTTAGAAATTTCTTCGTCAGTACCGTAACGACGTACGTTTACGCTACCGTTCTTCATTTCTTCGTCACCTAATACCAAAGTGTAAGGTACCTTTTGGGTTTGTGATTCACGAATCTTGTAACCCATCTTTTCGTTTCTGTTGTCAACTTCTGCTCTGAAGCCGCGCTTAGCAAGTTCTTGACGAACCTTTTCGGCGTATTCGCCGTGAGCGTCGTTGTTAACTGGGATGATTTCAGCTTGGATTGGAGCAAGCCAAGTTGGGAAGGCACCCTTGTAAATTTCAGTTAAGTAAGCAATGAATCTTTCCATAGTACCAACAATACCACGGTGGATCATAACTGGACGGTGTTCTTCACCATCTTGACCAACGTAAGTTAAGCCAAATCTTTCTGGAAGCATGAAGTCAAGTTGAATAGTTGACATAGTTTCGTCGTTACCCAAAGCAGTCTTAGTTTGGATATCAAGCTTAGGACCGTAGAATGCTGCTTCGCCTTCAGCTTCAACGTAGTCAAGGCCAAGGTCATCCATAGCACCCTTAAGCATCTTTTGACTTCTTTCCCACATTTCATCGTTTGCAAAGTACTTTTCAGTGTTCTTTGGATCACGGTATGAAAGTCTGAAGTAGTAATCAGTAATGTCGAAGTCCTTGTATACGTCCATGATCAACTTCAAGATCTTAGCAAATTCGTCTTGAACTTGATCAAGAGCTACAAAGGTGTGACCATCGTTCAAAGTCATTTCACGTACACGTTGAAGACCTGACAAAGCACCTGATTTTTCGTATCTGTGCATCATACCAAGTTCAGCAACACGAAGTGGCAAGTCACGGTATGAACGAATGTGGTGCTTGTAAATTTGGATGTGTGATGGACAGTTCATTGGACGAAGTTCAAGCATTTCGCCATCACCCATATCCATTGGTGGGAACATGTCATCACGGTAGTGTGCCCAGTGACCTGAAGTCTTGTAAGCGTCAAGGTTCATAAGTACTGGAGTGTAAACGTGTTGGTAACCATCAGCTACTTCACGGTCGATGATGTAACGTTCAACAACACGACGAATAGTAGCACCCTTTGGCATCCAGTAAGGAAGACCTGCACCAACCTTAGGATCTACGAAGAAGAGGTCAAGGTCACGACCGATAGTACGGTGGTCGCGTTCCTTAATTTCTGCACGACGCTTTAAGTCATCCTTCAATGCTGCTTCCTTGAAGAATGCAGTACCGAAGATTCTTTGAAGCATTGGGTTTGATGACTTACCTAACCAGTAAGCACCAGCTACTGACAAAAGCTTGAAGTGCTTGATCTTACCAGTGTTTGGAAGTAATGCGTCAAAACCAAAGTCTACGAAGTCGCCTAACTTGTAAGCGTCAACCTTGTCGCCTTCAACCTTCTTCAAAAGTTCACTCTTGTATGGGTCGTCCTTGTAGATATCTTCAAGTTCTGACTTGTCCATTTCAACGTGTTCAATTGCTTGACCACTCTTAACAAGCTTTTCCATAGCCTTTTCAAGTTCTGGCAATTCAGTAACCTTGATTTGGTCCTTCTTGTCAGTGTCAACGTAGAAGCCACCTTCGTCAGCTACGTGTTCACCTAAACGAAGTTCTGGGTACTTCTTCTTAGCAACAGCTTCAAGTGCAAATGCTGCAGTTGCTCTTAAGATATCCAAACCTTCTTCGTCTTTATCAGTAAGGATAGCAATTTCAACGTCGCTATCGATTTCGTAATCAAGTGGCTTAACTTGGCCATTTACCTTAGCACCAACAGCAGCTTTTCCAAGTGAAGTTGCGATTGATGAAGCTACATCTTTAACTGAAACAGCTTTGTCAAATTCTTTCTTTGAGCCGTCTGGTAAAGTAACTGAAAAACTCATAAATTACCTCCAAAAAAAATTCCCAGTGCTCATAGCACTGGGACGTTAATTGCGTGGTTCCACCCAAAATTTCAGGTTAGCGTGTGTCTAACCTCTTATATTCGGATTGATAAAGGTATCCAACCTAAAATTTTTTAACTTTGGGAATAAACGATTGGGGGTGAGCCTCTAATGAAGGACTTCCAGAACTAGGTCCCTCTCTCTGAAGCGAGGTTCATCATGTCTCGTTTAGTTAGTTTCAATTATACGCATTCGAGCTGGGGATGCAAGACCTTTTTAAAAATTAATGCAAAGAATTTCTGCGGTCAGGTCCTGGCACCACAATTTCTTTAGCCAAAAAGCGGACACGCTGCATCAGTCTTCTCGCCTTAACTGGGTCGGTCGCATTACGCGTTTCTTCAAAGTGTGACTGCAATGCTTCCATGTCTAAATTGGATGAGAAGAAGGTTGGCAAAACATTATCCATTCTTGCCTGCAAAATTACGCCTAAGACGTCATCACGTGACCATTGGCTGAGACTTTCGGCCCCAATATCATCCAGAATAAGCAAATCGCATTCGGATAATCTACGGATTTCTTCTTGCAAGCTAATTCGGCTATTATCGTCAAAGTGACTAGCAAGGCCGGCAATAAATGTTGGCACGTGCAAGAAAATGACGTTTTTATTCATGTTGGTAACGACATAATTAGCAAGACCTGCCAAAATATAGGTCTTACCAACGCCGAAATCACCTGAAAGATATAGTCCCTTTGGTGCGGGTCTTTTTATACTTCTTCAAGAAATCATAAATAAAGCAAGAACATTGTTCCGATCGTCTGTAACGTCAATTTCACTTAAACTAACGTCATGCAAACGAGCAGGCAAATCAATGAGCTGCAGCCGTCTTTGCGCTGCCTTTTTACGGTCTTGTGCGATCTTAGCTCTTGTCGGTGCATAGCGAATGTCGATTACCTTGCCGTTTAAAAATAGCTGCGGTGCATAACCGGCCATCACCTTGTTGGGATGCGTTTTTTGTGAATAAAATTCGTACAGATTCGACATGCTATTGTGAATCATCTTTTGATCGATTTTATCCGCATTTTGCTTAAGAAAAGCTTGCACATCAGGATCATGCAAGGCTTGATTCTCCAAAGTCTTTTCATCGCCTAAATTGCGCTGTTTAACAATTTGCTTGATCACATTGCCTATCGGTTCCATTTATTCACCTGCTTTCTTATTTATTGTTCAAATCTTTAAACAAATTCTTCAATTGCGCAGTAGAAATACCGGAATTGGTATCAACCTTCTTCTTGCTCCAATCGGTGCCTTTTTCTACGCGCTTATTTTGATAGTTATAGTTTCTTCTAGATCTTCTATTATTGCCATTGCCAAAACTATCGCGACGTTTCTTCACGTACTGCAAAGCCTGAACCGCGGTTGCAACACCATGTTGGAGCCAGTCGTTAGCGATCTTGTAGGCCAAGTTTGAGTTCACTACAGTATCGTAAGTCAAACAAGTATAGGTCAGAATATTGATCAAATCTTCTGGCAAACCATACTGGGTGTGCAAATTATTGATAATCTGCCGCTCGCCTGCACTGGCAATACCGCCCTTCTCTGTTTTTATCTTATACAAAAACTCAGCGGGTGAGCTTTCATTGGCTTCCTTGAGCAACTTCTTATCGTTGTCGTCCAAGCCCTTAATTGCAGCCAAAGCCTTTTTACGGCCTTCATTTACCTGCTTTTGCACGTGTTCTCTAGTGTTAATCCGTTTGTAGTTCTCAGCTAAAGTATTGCTAATGTCGCGCATGTTCAATTCATACGAACCATGAAGGCATGGCAAACTCTCATCCACGAATTCTTTTTCGGACAAGCCATACGTCTGCATCAAAGAGCGAATTTGATTCTTCTTATTATCAACTTCACTAGCTGGAATTTGATAAACCTCATATTGCTCTTTGATAAAGTCCCAATCGATTGCATCCCTATCGTTAACTTGGGCCACCTCTTCTTCATGAACTTTGTTTTCTTTGGCGGCCTCAATTACATCGCTGGATGGAGTGATTGCTTCATCCCCCGGCAAACGGAACATATCAAAGAAATTAGCCGAAACATCGCGCGCATTCTTAATAGGCTTTTCCCGCAACTTAGCTTCTTTAGCGAACTTGTGGCTTAATTCATGAAAGGTTTCTTCGCCAACTTTTTCCTTAAGCAAACTTGCAAGAAGCGGCGTAGCGAAAAACTTATCAGCACTAGGCACTTTTAGCAGCTTAAAAACTAAGACATTATTGAAAACATTGTCAGATAAAAATGTTTGAACTAATCCCACCGCCTCTAATTTATGAAGCGAGGTAAACATCGTCTTTAAGCTACAATCCAGTTGTTCTTGCAGCGAATAAATACCCTTAGAATCAGAAATAATGCCGTATGGATCATAATCACTGATTAAAGTCTGATATAAAGCCACCGCAACAGCACCAACTAATGGCTGATACAATTTGATCAATATTTGCTCGTCTTCAGGAAAAAGCGTAACTCGATTGGCTACATAATATAGATGCTTGGGATCAGATGTCTCAAACATTTTTAATTACCCTTTTCCTTTTTAGCCATCATGTCTTCCATAGTCTTCATAAAGCTAGACATGTCTTTAAATTCACGATAAATGGAAGCAAATCTAATGTAAGCTACATCGTCCAAGTCGGCTAATTCATCCATGACGTATTGACCGATCTTCTTAGATGAAATTTCGCTTACACCTTGTTTTCTAACTTTATTTTCGACATGGTCAACTAATTGTTCGAATTGTTCGCTACTAATCGGACGCTTTTGCCCTGCGGCCATTACACCATGCAAAATCTTCTTACGGCTGAACGGTTCACGCGTTCCGTCGTTTTTAATTACTAATAAAGGCGCCGTTTCAATACGCTCAAAGGTCGTAAAACGGAAACCACAGTTTTCACATTCTCGACGTCTTCTAATTGCCCGGTTTTCATCACTAGGACGTGAATCAATAACGCGGGAGGCATTTTGATGACAATTTGGACATTCCATAGCTATCCCTCTTTTTTGATTTTATTTAATAATTGTTCTAGTTTACTTTCTAGTTCTTTTATTGTACCAGTATTTTCAATTACAAAATCAGCCAATTGTGTTTTTTTAAGACAACGGCATTTGGCTATTAATCCGCATTCTGGCTTCTTTATCAGTTAAATTATTTCTTTGTTTAATCGCTCTATTTGAATAGATTCTGGCAAAGTAATTACCAACACACTATTGGCAATATGCTTCTTATCTAAGCCAGATTCAAAATAAACTGGTGCATCAAGGATAACCATATCTTCATTTTGATATGATGTTATCTTTTGTATTGTTTTATCGAAAATTAGAGGATGAGTCAACTGATTTAGTCTATTTAGCGCACTTTTATTACTAAAAACTAATTGACCGAGCTTTTTACGGTTAATCGTTTGGTCATCATTCAAAATATTCTTCGCCAAAATTATCCTTAATTGCTTGCCACGATGCGTTTTTGGGCTCCATTAAATCATGCGCAATTTCGTCACAGTCGACAATAGGAATATTTTGCTTTTTAAAAAAATTGATCCGCGGTGCTTTTGCCTGTCGCAATCCCGCCAGTTAAAGCTAAAACGTATGTCATTTGTATATCACCTGACAATGTGGGCAAAAAGTAGTGCCTCTGCCTGAAACTTTAATTTTCTCAAAAGTCGTGCCACATCTAGGGCAGGCTTCACCAGCGTGGCCGTAGACTTGTAGCATCTTTTGGTAGCCACCGACTTCTCCGTTGGCATCTAGATAACTGTGAACGGTGGTGCCGCGCTTTTCTGTGGCAATTTTGATGGTTTCATTAATATTTTTACGCAGATCTTCTACTTTATCGGCAGGAATTTTGTTAGCCAAACTCAAGGGATGGATCTTGCTTTGCCACAAAGTTTCATCCACATAAATGTTGCCTAAACCTGCAACAACAGTTTGATCGAGCAAGACATTTTTGATGTTCTTCTTTTTTCTCTTTAAGCTAGACAAAAAATACTGCTCACTAAATTCCGGCGTATTGGGTTCAACGCCCAGTTTACCGATGCCAGTTGTTTGTCGCTCGGTTCCGGTCAAAACTAGCTGCATACGGCCAAATTTGCGCACATCGTTATAACGCAAGGCAGTGCCGTCGGTAAAAATAAATTCTACGTGATCATGCTTGTCTTTAGGCGCTTCCGGCGTAGTTAAATGATACTTTCCTTCCATGCGTAAATGCGACACAATTGTTAAATTATCATTCAAGCGAATCAATAAATACTTGGCATAGCGGTCGATGCGAATAATCTTTTTGCCTGGCAGTTCATTGATAAACTTGTCATGGTCCGTCGCAACGATTTTTGGATACCACAGAATTACTTTTTCAATTGTCTTTCCTTTAATTAAAGGAGTTAAAGTTCTCCGAACAGTTTCAACTTCGGGCATTTCAGGCATCTAATCACCTACTTTGCATCGTACCAATTGTGGCCCCAACCAGAATCAGCAATTAGTAGCACATCAAGCTTAACTGCTGATTGCATTACTTCTGGCACAATCTTCTTGATTGTTTCAAGTTCATCTTTTGGCACGTCAAAAATTAATTCGTCGTGCACCTGAACTACCATCTTGGTCTTGAGGTGCAATTCATCAAGCTTCTTTTGCATGTTAATCATGGCAATCTTGATGATATCGGCAGCTGAACCTTGGATTGGTGAGTTGATGGCGGTTCTTTCAGCGAAGGCACGCACGGTGTACTTCTTAGCGTGAATATCTGGCAAGTATCTGCGACGGTGCATAATTGTTTCGGCATAGCCTTTGTCACGCGCTTCTTGCACAGCCTTATCCATGTAATCCTTGATTTGAGGATATTGTTCGAAGTAGTTGTCGATAAATTCTTGAGCACGTTTTCTAGAAATGCCTAAGTTCTTGGATAAACCGTAATCGGAAATACCATAAACGATACCGAAGTTAACAGCCTTAGCGTGACGACGCATCAGTGGCGTTACTTGATCTGGTGAATCCAAGTGGAAAATCTTCATCGCGGTGTGTGAGTGAATATCGTATCCGGTCTTGAAGGCCTCTTGCATGTTTTGATCGCCAGAAACGTGGGCCAAGACACGAAGCTCAACTTGTGAATAGTCGCAAGAGAAGATGTAGCCGTCTGGTTCACTTGGCACGAAGGCCTTTCTGATTTGCTTTCCTTCTTCAGTGCGGGTAGGGATATTTTGCAAGTTAGGATCCACACTAGAAAGTCGACCAGTTGCAGTCAAAGTCTGCAAGTAACGTGTGTGCACGCGGCCATCTGGTTGAATGACGTCAAGCAGACCCTTTACATAGGTAGATTGAATCTTGGCAATTTGACGATAGTCCAAAATTTCGCTAACGATTGGGCTTTGCGTCTTCAATTGATCAAGTACTTCAACTGAAGTTGAATAACCAGTCTTGGTCTTCTTGATGACTGGCAAACCAAGCTTTTCAAACAAAATGTGACCTAATTGCTTTGGTGAGTTCAAGTTGAACTTTTCACCGGCTTGACCATAAATCTTGTCTTCGAGTTCCTTCAATTTAACGGCAAATTCATTTTGCAGTTGAATTAAAGTACTTGCTTCGACCTTCATCCCGTTCATTTCCATTCTGGCTAAAACGCGAGCAGTTGGGATTTCGATTGTGTCAAACAAGGCATCTTGTTCGTGTTCTTTAAGCTTTTTAAGAAGCTCCGGCTTAAGTTTTTCAATGGCGTTGACCTTGGAAGCTAAGTGGTTGAATAATTCATCATCGTCATCAGGGATGTGTTCACTCTTACCTTTGCCGTAGACTTCAAGGTCGGTCTTAACGGAATAATCCCCATAAAGATGGGCAATTTCACCAAGATCGTTGGAGTTATTTTCATTATTAATCAAGTAGGATGCCAAAAGCATGTCGTAATCAAGGCCGTGAGTGTGAATGCCCAAACGATGTGCAGCAACCATTGTTCTCTTCAGGTCAAAGACATTCTTCTTAATCTTTTCGTCTTCTAAGATGTGCTTGATATTATCTTCTTCAAGCAATTCCACGTCTCTTGAAACGTAAATCTTGTCGTTAATCTTCAGGCTGAAGCCAACAAAAGGAGCTAAGTGATAGTTAGCACCGAGCATTTCCAAGTAAAATTCAATGGTATCATCTTCAGTAGCATTAACATCCTTAACGTTGTCGTCGTTTAAAACGATGTATTCTACTTTTTCAACTTCAGTACTATCTTGACCAGCACCTGAAGCATTTAGGTCAGCTAAGAACTTGCGGAAGTTCATCTTTTCATAGAATTGACGCAGCTTTTCATAATCAACTGGCTGACGTTTTATATCATCAATATCCAGAGTTATCGGTGAATCACGGTCAATAGTTGCTAACTTTTTAGCTAAAAATGCTTTGTCCTTATCGTTGATCAAGTTTTCTTTCAGCTTGGACTTCTTCATTTCGTCGATATGATCGTAAATCCCTTCAACGGAACCGTATTTTTGAATCAAACGTGATGCAGTCTTAGGACCAACTTTAGTTACACCAGGGTAATTATCGGAATTATCCCCCATCAAAGCCTTCATATCAATGAATTCAGTTGGAGTGACGCCGTTAATTTCCTTCATATGTTCAGGTGTGTAGGCTTCAAGTTGAGAAACTCCTGATTTGGTTACTTCAACAGTAGTGCTTGGAGAAGCTAGTTGAGTCAAGTCACGGTCACCAGTCACGACAGTAGTAGTAAAGCCGTTCTTCTCACCTTTATCGACAAAAGTACCAATAATGTCATCTGCTTCGTAATTCTTCAATTCATAAGTTTTAATACCCAGATCGTGAAGCATTTCTTGAATGTAAGGCATTTGTTCAAGTAACTCTTCCGGAGTTTTTGCACGTCCACCTTTGTATTCACCATACATTTTTGTTCTAAAAGTGACTTTTCCTGCATCAAAAGCTACCAATACGTGGGTTGGATCAACGTCTTTTAAAAGGACATCGAGCATGTTCTTAAAAGCGTAAATGGCATTAGTGTGCAGGCCGTCCGGACTCTTGAAAGATTCTAGTTGACGATAAAGAGCGTAAAAGGCTCTGAAAGCTACAGAGTTACCATCGATTAGAAGTAATTTTTTATCTGCCATTTTATTCCCCCTTTATAAAAATTGTTCTCTATACTTACTTATCTATTTTACCAGTTTCAAGGGTAATCTTTTAATAGGAAGTTTAATCGAAAAGAAAAAGCTCCACTTTTATGGAGCCTTTAAATATTAACCTTTCTGATTAGCCTACAATTAGCTTTAAAAGGAATAACAGAAAGCATATATTGATTTCAATCCACGCACTCATATAAATGCGACCATAATTTTAAAAATTGTTTTAACAACAATCTTAAAATTAGGTTCTTAAT
>ENA-OQBL01001287-OQBL01001287.1-human-gut-metagenome-genome-assembly--contig:-NODE-1287-length-10049-cov-2.348821_pt1 | contig 10049 bp, 12 predicted proteins | sample MGYA00242747_ERZ504553 | MGnify/ENA primary metagenome ERZ504553 (study PRJEB26092, sample SAMD00036240) | human gut metagenome | host: Homo sapiens | study: EMG produced TPA metagenomics assembly of...
GGTTTGTGCCCATCAGCCCGGAAAAGTTTGAAACCATCCAGAAAGAACAGGGGGCGGCACTATGAACTTGCATGTGATAAGCCCCGGCCCGCTGACCACCGTGCAGGATGCAGGCCGCACCGGCTATGCCGCGCGGGGGTTCCGCACCTGTGGAGCGGCGGATGGTTACGCTATGCGGACCGCCAACCTGCTGGCGGGCAACCCCCGGGCAGCCGGTGCCGCCGTGCTGGAAATGACCCTGCAGGGCGGCAAGTATCAGTTTGACGGGGACGCTGTTTTTGCCCTGGCGGGGGCCGATATGCCCGCCGCGCTGGATGGCCGCCCGGTGCCCGCCTATACGCCGCTTTTGGCCCGCGCGGGGCAGGTGCTGGCAATCGGCGCGGCCCGCAGCGGGCTGCGCGGCTACCTGGCCGTGTTTGGCGGCGTGGATACCCCGCCCGTGCTGGGCAGCCGCTCCACCGACTTAAAATGCCGGATGGGCGGGCTGGATGGCCGCGCACTGAAAGCTGGGGATGTGCTGCCCATTGGGGCGGCACCCGCCATGGTGGAACAGCGCTGGCAGCAGATCTGCGCCAAAGGGGCAAACCGCCCGCTGGGCACGGCGCGCACCCCCGCAAGGCCGTGGCGCTTTTTGGGCGGGCGGAAGCTGCCGCTGTTCCGTGCGGTGCCCGGCCCCCAGACCGATGCCTTTACCGCAGTGGGGCAGGCCGCATTTGTACACGGGGTATATGCTTTGACAGCAGACTGTGACCGCATGGCCTGCAAATTGCAGGGGCCGCAGATCGAGACTGTGGATGGGTCGGACATTGTATCGGACGGCATTGTGGCGGGTTCGGTGCAGGTATCGGCCAACGGGCAGCCCATTGTGATGCTGGCTGACCACCAGACCACCGGCGGGTATGCCAAAATTGCAACCGTCATCAGCGCTGACCTTTCGGCCATGGCGCAGCTGCGCCCCGGCGAAAAGCTGGCGTTCCAATATGTGACCGCGGCGCAGGCTGTTGCAGGAGCCAGGGCGCAGGCGGCCGTGCTTGACAAAATCAGGGAGCGGATGAAATAATGGACTTTGCAGCCATGAAACCGGCCGACCTGCGCGGGCTGATCCGCAAGGGCGAACTGACCGGCCCGACCACCGGCATGTGCAACGGTTATGCCCAGGGCAACCTTGTAGTGCTGCCCCAAGGCGCTGGCGTGGGACTTTTTGCTGTTCTGCCAGCGCAACCCCAAAGCCTGCCCGCTGCTGGAAGTGGCGGACGCAGGCGAGCGAACCTTTGCCCAATTTGGCAAAGGCAGCGATATTGCTACCGATATCCCGCGCTACCGGGTGTACGAACACGGCGAGCTGACCCGGGGAATACACCGATGTGAGCAAATTCTTTGAGGAGAGGAACGACCTGGTCAGCTTTTTGATCGGGTGCAGCTTCTCCTTTGAATCTGAACTGCTGGAAGCGGGCATCCCGGTGCGCCAGATCGAAGAGGGCGTGAATGTGCCGATGTACAACACCAACATTCCCTGTACCCCGGCGGGGGTGTTCAGCGGAAACATGGTGGTCAGCATGCGGCCCATCCCGTACCGGCAGGTCCCGGCGGCAGCTGCCATTACAGCGGGCATGCCCCGCGTGCACGGTATGCCGGTGCAAATCGGTGAGCCGGAAGCCATCGGCATCCATGATTTGGCTCACCCGGATTACGGCGATGCCGTGACCATCAACCCCGGCGAAACACCGGTGTTCTGGCCCTGCGGCGTGACCCCGCAGAACGTCGTGATGCACTCCAAGCCGGAGTTCTGCATCACCCATGCGCCGGGGCACATGTTTGTGACTGACGTTAAAAAAATGTGGAGCTGAAATATTAAGAGCAGATAGTAAAAACCGCAGGGGCGCACACTGTGCGCCCCTGCTGGGGCAGAAGCATTGCCTTATGCTTGAAAATGGAGGATTGAGCCATGCCGCATATTGATTTGAACTGTGACCTGGGCGAAAGCTTTGGCGCGTATACCATCGGAATGGATGAAAAGGTGATCCCGTTTATCACATCGGCCAATGTGGCCTGTGGCTTCCATGCAGGCGATCCGCTGGTGATGCAGCGCACCGTGGCGCTGTGCAAACAGAGCGGCGCGGCGGTGGGGCGCACCCCGGTTTCCCTGATCTGCAGGGCTTTGGCCGCCGCCAGATGAAGCTGACCCCGGCGGAAGCCAAGGCCTGTGTGCAGTATCAGATCGGTGCGCTGAAAGCGTTCTGCGATGCCGCCGGTGTGCCGCTGCACCATGTAAAGCCCCACGGCGCTTTATATAACATGGCGGGCAAGGACCGCGCGCTGGCGGATGCCATCTGCGCCGCAGTGAAGGAGAGCGCCCCCGGTGCGGTGTTGCTGGCGCTTTCCGGCAGTGAGATGGTCAAGGCGGCCCAGGCCATCGGCCTGCCGGTTGCCAATGAGGTGTTTGCCGACCGCGGCTACCGCCCGGATGGCAGCCTTGTGCCCCGCGGAACCCCCGGTGCCATGATTGAGGATGAGGACGAAGCCATTGCCCGCGTGATCCGCATGGTAACCGAGGGCAAAGTGACCGCCAACGACGGTACGGACATTGCCATCCAGGCGGATTCCGTCTGCGTACACGGCGACGGCCCCAAGGCTCTGGCCTTTGTAGAAAAGATCGGCGCGGCCCTGCAGGTAGCCGGGGTGGAATTGAAGGCGTTTTGAGAAAATGAGCAGGGGCACCGTTCAGCAAATGCCGTTTTCCCCTGTAGAGACCGTAAGGGCGCACAGTGTGCGCCCGCAGGTGTGCGCCGGGTGATGAAGTGAAATACCCGGCAAAGCCCGTCATGCGGGACGATGCAGGTGTCGTTCCCTGCAAATTTTTAGCCTGGCAGCGGGAAACCGCTCCTCAGGCCGCTTCGCGTCCAGCTCCCCTCCAGGGGAGCCATCACATACCTAAAGTAAGGGCAATACCGCATAATTCTAAGTGCCGATACGGCGAGCGAGGTGCGGCAGCTGCTAAGTCAAAAGCGCAGATAATACTGGATGTCTTATCGAGCATTTTGGCAACGCAGATGCCGTGCCGCAGCCGCCGGAGCGGTGCTTAAGCCGTCAGGCGGGAATTGTGCGGTATTACCTAAGATATTGGCTCCCCTGGAGGGGAGCTCCGGCGAAAGCCGGTGAGGGGTGGCTCCCTGCCGCCAAAATTAAAATTGCGGATAATAAAAACAAAAAGGCGCGTGCCAGCCCATGGGGGCAAGGCACGCGCCTTTTGCTATGCTTATCCCCGCACGCGGAAGCTGCGCTCGGCAGGGTCCGGGGGGATGGATTTGCAGGTAAAGGTTTCAATGTGGATCCAATGGCTGGTGCCGGTAATGGTGGGCACCAGGCGATCCAGCTGGGCGGCGGAACCCTGGGCTTCCAGGTCCACTGTGCCGTCCCAGTTGTTTTCCACCCAGCCGGTCAGATCCAGCAGCTGGGCGGCATACTGCGCACGGTAGCGGAAGCCAACCCCCTGCACGCTGCCGGTAAAAATGCCAGTGGCGGCGTTCCACGGCGGCGCTCATTCTGCGGGCTCCTTCTGCGGTTCGCTCTGGCTGGCGGGGTTCGGGTCAAAGCTGTTCAGCCGGGCCGTGCCGGACAGCAGCCACGCCACAAACAGCGTCATAAGAATGACGGAATCGATCGGGTGCAGCACAAAGTTCAGCGGGTAAAGCACACCGGCGGCCAGCAGCGGCAGCAGCGCGCTGTAAACCAGCGCCATGCGGGTGTTCTGGGCAATGCGGGCATCCACCGCGCGGGAAATGCGCACTGCGGCAGCGGCATCGGCCAAATCGTCCCGAAGCAGCATCACATCGGCGGCGGGCAGCGGCTCGGCTCCCATGCCAATGCCGACATTGGCACAGGCCAGTGCCGCGGCGGCAGAAGTACTGCCTATCATGGCGGCAGGGCCGTTTGTTTGCAGGCGGCGCAGTTCGGCTTCCAGCTCTGCGGGGGCAAGGCCGGATACCACGTGGGCGTCATCCAGCCCAACCTGAGCGGCAACGCGGTCTGCATTGGTGCGGCTGTCGCCTGTCAACAGGATCACATCCAGCCCAAGGGCTTTCAGCGCGTCAAGGGCGGCTTTGCTGGCGGGCTTTACGGCATCGGCAACGCCGATCAAACCGGCTGCGTGGCCGTCGAGCGAAAAGTAAAGCGGGGCAATGCCGTCAGCGGCCAGCTGCTCGCCAGCTTGCTGCAAATCGGGGGTCAGCTCGCACTGGGCGGCAATAAACTCTGCGCTGCCGCCTGCCATCACCTTGCCGGCCATTTTGCCGGTCAGGCCCTGGCCGTCCAGAATGGTAACGTCCTTAACGGCGCTCAGCTTGATGTTCTCCGCAGCGGCTTTGCGCATCACGGCGCGGGGCCAGCGGGTCCTGGCTCTGGCTTTCCAACCCGGCAGCCATGCCAAGCAGGAACTTGGCGGGCACGCTGCGGGTGCCCACAATGGTGACCACTTCCGGCTCGCCGTTGGTGATTGTTCCGGCTTTATCCAGCACGGCGGTGTGCAGGGTACCGATGGACTGCAGGCTGGCGGCTGATTTTGAACACGATGCCGTGCTTGGCACCCACGCTGGCACCGGACATGATGGCAGCCGAAGCTGCCAGCGCCAGCACACAGGGGCTGCTGACAGCCAGCACGCTGATGGTGCGGGCCAGCGCAAAAGCAAAGCTCTGCCCCAGCAGCAGCCAGATGATGAGCACCACGCAGGCAATGCCGATAACGGCGGGCACAAACACGCTGCGTACCTTATCGGCCAGGGAACTCAACGGCACCTTGGCAGCGGCAGTGGTCTGCACGGTATGTACCAGCTGGGCGGCGGTGGAATCTGGCCCGATGCGGGTGGCACGGCAGATCAGGGCGCCGCCCTGGTTGGCGGTGGCGGCGTAAACAGTGCTGCCTTTGTGTTTGGCCACGGGGGCGGCGGCACCGGTCAGGGCAGATTCATCCACCGTGGTTTCGCCCTCAATGACAACGCCATCTACCGGCATCACATCGCCGGGACGAATCAGGAAGATATCGCCCACCGCGACTTCATTCAGCGGCACGGTGTACTGCTGGCGGCTGCGCAGCACGCAGGCGGTTTCGGGAATGCGCTCTGCCAGACTGTGCAGAGGGGCCATGGCTTGTGCCTTAAACCGTACTTCCAGCAGCTGGCAGGCTGCGGCAAAGATCAAAATAGCGGCGGCAGAGGGCAGGAACAGCTCCTGCGGGGCATCCTGTGTAAAAATGGCGATTATGCCGTAAACCAGCGCCGCCCCGGAACTGAGCGCCACCAGCGTATCCGGCCCGGGGCGCGGATGCTCTTGCAGCCGTTGATAAAATAGGAACGGTTCAGCCAGCAGACCGGCACGGTGAGCACCAGCTGCACAATGCCGCACCACATGGCGTTATCACCGGTCAGGAACGGCGGCAGTGGCAACCCGAAAGCAGCGCCAAGGCCAAGGTAAAAAAGCGGAATCAGCAGGCAGGCACTGATGACCAGCCGCCGCTTGATCTGGGAAACAGCGCTGCCCGGCATGGCGGCAGCGGCCCCAGTAGGTTCAAAATTTTGCATTGGAACACTCCCGTATCAAATAAGAGTTGCAAGCGTCAGGAGATGTTGGTGGAAGAAAGCCGGTGATTGGGCCGGGGTGCCTGACGGCACACCCCCTACCATTAAAACAGACCTTCCGGCAGAATAATGTCGTTTTGCGGCACGCGCTGCCAGCTGAAGCCGTCGGCCAGCTCGGCAGGGGTGCGGGGGTCCGGGGCGTTTTGCAGCCCGCAGGCATAGGCCAAACGGCCAATGATCTGCTCCGGCGTATAGCGCGCCTGTAAATGCTCCAGGCTTTCGTCCCCATCCCGTTTGGAAAGCCGCCGCCCATCCACGGCCAGCAGCAGCGGCATGTGATAAAATTCCGGCGCGGGCAGGCCCAGTTCCCGGTAGAGCCACAGCTGGCGCGGCGTGCTGGACAAAAGGTCTGCCCCGCGCACCACCTGGGTAACGCCCATCAGGGCATCATCCACCACCACGGCCAGCTGGTAGGCAAACACACCGTCCGCCCGCCGCAGGTCAAAAATCCCCGCAGTCCTGCGCCAGATTCTCGGCATAGGGGCCCATGTGGCCGTCCACAAAGGAAATGGGTTTCGTCCGGCACCATCACCCGCCAGGCTGGCTTGCGCCTGGCGGTGCGCAGAACGATCTCTTCCGGCGTCAGGTTCCGGCAGGTCCCAGCGTATACCACCTTCCCATCGGAGCGGTGGGGGGCATCGGCGGCGTGCAGCTGGCTGCGGCTGCAAAAGCAGGGGTAAACCAGCCCTTTGCGCACCAGCTTTTGGTAATATTCTTCATAGATAGCGCTGCGCTCGCTCTGGTAATAGGGGCCGCGAGGGCCGCCCTTGCTGCCGCCTTCATCTGCGGCAAGGCCGAGCCAGGCAAGGTCGGCTTCCAGCAGATCAGCAAATTCGCGCGGGCAGCGCACGGCATCCAGATCCTCAATGCGCAGCACAACCTTGCCGCCGCTGCTTTTGGCCGAAAGCCACGCCAGCAGGCAGCAGCACAGGTTGCCCAGGTGCATCCGCCCGCTGGGGCTTGGCGCATAGCGCCCGACTGTGCTGCTCATTCCAGCGTATAGCGGGCATCGCCCAGGCTGCGCAGGTGGACGCGGTAGAACCCGGCAACGGCCCGCACCATGGCGTCAGCATCGGCCACCGCGGCGGTTTCCACCGCACTGTGCATGGCCAGCTGGGCCAGGCCAATATCTACCATGGGAACCGGCACGGTATGGCTTTGCAGGTTGCCCAGTGTGCTGCCGCCCGGCAGGTCGGCACGGTTGGCAAACACCTGCACAGGAACGTTGTTCTTGCGGCAGATCTCCTTAAAAATCGCGCCGGTCAGGCCGCTGGTGGTGTATTTCTGGCTGGCATTGACTTTGACCACAACACCCTTGCCCAAAATGACCTTGTTGCAGGAGTCAGCCTTATCAGCAAAATTGGGGTGAACGGCGTGGGCATTATCGGCGCTGAGCACAAAGCTGTTGGCAAATGCCTGGGCCTGTGCCTGGGCACTGTGGGGGATCGCATTCAGGATGCGGTCGAGCACATCGCGCAAAAAGCTGCTGTCTGCGCCCTGGCGGGTGCTGCTGCCCACTTCTTCGTTATCAAACATCGCCCAGACCGGGGCGCAAGCGCTGTCGGTCTCAGGGGCGGCGTCCAAAAAGCCGTACAGGGTGGTGGCGGCGCACTCCAGGTCGTCAATGCGGGGGGCCATGAACAGCTCGCTGTCCGGCCCAATGCGGGTGGGTGCCTGGCGGGTGTAAAGCGAAAGGTCAAAGTCCACAATGTCCTCTTCTTTCACACCGGCGGCCTCAGCCAGCAGGGCGGGGAAGGGCTTGGAACTCTCCAGCCCGTATAGGGGCTGCATGTCCACCTGGGGGTTAAAGGCGTGGCCGCTGTTCAGCGTGCGGTCCATGTGGATAGCCAGCGATGGGATGACCAGCAGATCACGGTCCAGGTCCACCAGGCGGCTTTCCAGCGTACCGGCGGCTTCATCCCGCACCAGCACACGCCCGGCGGCGGAGAGCGGACGGTCCAGCCAGGTGGACATAATCATTCCGCCGTAGCCTTCCACGTTCAGCTTGATGCAGCCCGCAGCGTTCACGTTGGTGTTCTTGATGCGCCAGGTGGGGGAGTCGGAATGGCTGGCAGCAATGCGCCAGCCGCCAATGGCGTGGGCAGGCACCCGCCAGGCAATGATGGAACTTTCGTTGCGGGTCACATAATAACCGTGTTCCGGTTCCAAATTCCAGTATTCGGCTTCCTCCAGGCGGGTGTAACCGGCGGCATCCAGCAGCTGGGCTGCAGTGTGTACCGCGTGGAACGGCGACACTGACTGGTGCAGAAAATCAAAAAGCTGTTCAATTTGCATGGGATAGAACCATCCTTTTATGTTTATATGATGAAATCTGTATGGTTGTTGGCGCGTGGGACAAAAGAATCCCACCCCACTTTATTTTACACCGCACAAGAGATTGATTCAACCGCAGTTTGGGCAATCCAATGCGAGTGTATGGTATATGCTGCCTTCAAGATCTTTCCAGGCAAAACCGGAATCGGTCAGCATCATATAGGAATGGGCGCTGTTTTCCTTCGGGATGGCAACGGAACCAGGGTTCAGATACAAATTGCCGCTGCCAAATTCCTGCCAGGCGGGCACATGAGTGTGGCCGTGCAGCAAAATATCCCCCTTGGCAAGCGGCGGCGGGCAGGCCGTGTTGTAATGGTGGCCGTGGGTGGCAAACACTGTGCGGGAACCGGCATACAGCAGGGCATAGTCGGCCAAAATCGGGAAGTCCAGCACCATCTGGTCCACCTCGGTATCGCAGTTGCCGCGCACGCACAGCAGCCGCTCCCGCAGGGGATTCAGCATGGCAATTACCTCTTTGGGGGCATAGCCCTCCGGCAGGTCGTTGCGGGGACCGTGGTACAGAATATCCCCCAGCAGCAACAGCTTGTCCGGCTGCTCGCGCTCCATGGCGGCAAGCAGCTGCCTGCAGTAAAAAGCCGAACCGTGCAGGTCGGATGCAATCATCAGTTTCATGGCAGTTCCTCCGGCGGTGGGCTTGACGCAGCACGCCGCCTTATACTATAATAATATCAATCGACCGGCAGGAAGCCGGCCCTGTGGCGCAGAAGCGCCCAACATCCTGGTGCATGCTGCACCGTATGGCAGATGACAACTTGATATTGCTTTGATGATAGATATGCAGAAGGTATCGTGTTTCCCAGCAGGGGGACGGGATATTTTCTGCATTTTGTTTTTGTGGATTTTTATGCGGTTTTCCGATACGCTTTAGTTCCGGCAGCCGTCCAGCACGGCCGCGGCGGCCTGCTCCACCAGGGTGCCGATGGGGGCGCTCACCCCAACCACCAGGGTATCGCACCGGTTGGCGGGGATCAGGATACGGCGGGCATCGCTTTGAGCTACGGCCTGCGCCATGGCGGGGGTGATTTCGCCCAGCAGGGCGTCGGCCATCACAATGCCGATGGGCCCCAAAATGACATCCGCCCGGCGGCAGCCCACCACCACGGCGTTCTCGCCGGTGGCAGCGCGGTCAGCCCCGGCTTTCAGCATGGCGGAAGTGGCCGCGCTGTTGGTGCCGATGGCCGTTACCACCGCCTGCGGAACGGCCTTTTTAACGGCGGCAACCAGCTGGCGGCCCAGCCCGCCGCCCTGTCCGTCAATCACAAGAATTTCCATAAAAGAAAACCTCTTTCTTTATCTCTGTTTTACCATCATCGTATCATGGTGTTCTGCTGCTGTCAAACTGTGGAATCAAATAAAAAAATAGAATGTGAGGAGTTTGAATCATGAAAACATCCACCCGTAAGCTGACCCTTTCCGCCCTGTTTTTGGCCCTGGGCCTGGTGCTGCCGCTTATCACCGGGCAGATCCCGCAGATCGGCAAAATGCTGCTGCCGATGCACATTCCCGTGCTGCTGTGCGGCATGGTATGCGGCTGGCCGTATGGCCTGGCCGTTGGCGCGGTAATGCCGCTGCTGCGCGGGCTGCTGTTTGGCATGCCGGTGCTGTACCCCACCGGCATTGGCATGGCGTTTGAGCTGGCTGCCTATGGCGCGGTGATCGGCCTGCTGTATGCCAAGCTGAACAAGCGCGGCGTGGCGGGCGTTTATATGGCGCTGGTGCCCGCCATGCTGGCCGGGCGCGCTGTGTGGGGCGTGGCCCAAACCGTGCTGCTGGGCCTTGGCGGCAATGGTTTTACCATGCAGATGTTCATTGCCGGTGCATTTGCCACCGCGCTGCCGGGCATTGTGTTGCAGCTGGTGCTGATCCCCGTGGTGATGGTGGGGCTGGAACACGCCGGTGTGCTGCGCGATACGGTGTAAACGAAAGAAAAATACAAAGGCAACACCGCACAATTCCCGCCTTGCGGCTTAAGCACCGCTTCGGCGGCTGCGGCACGGCATCTGCGTTGCCAAAATGCTCGATAATGTCGGGTTGCGGTACCCGCATCGTGCTTCGGGGGCAAAA
>ENA-OQBL01001289-OQBL01001289.1-human-gut-metagenome-genome-assembly--contig:-NODE-1289-length-10038-cov-2.861669_pt1 | contig 10038 bp, 11 predicted proteins | sample MGYA00242747_ERZ504553 | MGnify/ENA primary metagenome ERZ504553 (study PRJEB26092, sample SAMD00036240) | human gut metagenome | host: Homo sapiens | study: EMG produced TPA metagenomics assembly of...
GGGCGGGAATCATCTATTTCGCTGGCTTTCAAAAGTCGGCTTCATGCTGAACAGGCTGCCCTGATAAGCAAAGCCGTACTCTTCTTTCAGGTATTTGCGGGCCAGCTGGCTCATGTAGGGCCAGGCGCTCTGCGGCTTAGCCGGGCATTCGTTGCAGTTATACAGGCTGCCCGGCCTGCATTTGCCCTCGCTCTGCTGCTGGCAGGGGAAGGTTGCTACCGCATCATAGCTGGTTTCGTGGGGAGTAAAGGTCACACTGGTCAGGCTGTGCAGGCCGGTCTGGCCAAAGGGCATCAGGCTGAAAAACGGGCCGTTCCATCACGGTAATGCCGGTATTTTTCAGCCGCTCATCCACCGTGCACAGGATGATCTCGCACTTTTCGTATTTGATTTTGAACGGCGGCAGACCCAGCATGGCGTGGATATCGTTCACGCCCGCATAGGTTGCGTTCAGGATGAACGGTGCTTCCACCGTGGTATCCCCTGCCGTTACCCGCCACACGCTGCCGACTTTTTTGCAATTTTCGTCCGGCTTATGGCTGTACAGAACCTGCACATTGGGCAGCTTTGCCAGCTGTTCCAGGAACCAGTTTTTCAGCACCTGGGCATCATAAGTATACTCGGTGGTCAAAAATGCGCCATCGCACATACCGTTATTAAAGTAGCGCTCCGGGGCAACATCATCACAGCGGATCTTGGCCGCGGCGCAGAAGCGGCGGAATTCGGCCGCATTGGTCCAGCTGAAATGTGCGCTGGTGGCATAGATCTGGTCAAAGCTTGTGTGCAGGCAGAAATCATAATCCCGGCAGAAGCGCTGGAAGTAATGTGCGCTCTTGATGGCCGTGGAGTAGCTGCGCGGGTAATGGTAGCCCATGTGTACGCGGGCCTGATTGATATAGGTCGCGCGCATGAACGGGGCGGGGTCCCGCTCCAGCACCAGTACCCGCTGGCCTGCCGCGCCGCACTTTTGGGCTGCGTACAGGCCATACAGGCCAGCACCAATAATGATTTTATCCACTGTCATGCACAGGACCTCCGATAATCTATTACTATGCCGGGCACCCCTGCCCGATTACGGGTTATACTTGCCCGTTGCGGCGGCAAACAGCACCTGCAGCAGATTGCTGTTGCCCTTAAAGCCGCTGATCTTGGTCGGCGTTTTGCCGGATGCCGGGTATGCGCGGGTCACGGGGACCTCGCAGGCGCGCAGACCCCAGCTGAGTGGCACGAATGCTGAGGTAGGCCAGCAGCTGTACCCCATAAACACATCCCGCAGCGGCTGCACATCGGGGTGGGTCAGGTATTCGCGGCTGTAGGCGCGGTAAGCGTTGGTGGTATCGGTAAACCACTGGTGGGCTGCCGCGCTGATGATTGGCGCATGGATCAGCCGTACCGCCGCATAGCGCGTTTTGGGCGTATTGATGGCATGACCGCCGGGGATAAACCGGCTGCCCTGCACAAGGTCATAGCCTTCTTTCAGCTTGGCAACAAATTCCGGAACATCCTCGATGGAATCCTTATTGTTGCCGTCAATGGTCAGCACGCCCTTATAGCCAAAGGTCAGGGCAAAATGCAGGCCCATGCGCAGCTGGGCACCCTGTTTGCCGGGGCCGGTTTTGACCAGCAGGGTGTTCACCCCGTACAGCTCCAGCGTATCGGGGTTCATGCTGCCATCGGTGGAGCCGCCGTCGCAGATGACAATATCCACCAAACGGTCCACCCCGGCTTTCTGGGCGCGGCCCAACTCGGTCAAAATGCGGGAGCCCTCATTGATGACGGGGATCAGCAGGCAGTAATCGCTGCTTTTGGGCAAAAAGGCGGTGCAGGTATAATCCGGCACGCCGGGAACATTCTGGATCGGCACTGGCTGCAGGCTCATGCAAACACCTCCGCAATATAGGCAAGGGTCTTGCGGACGGTTTCCACATCCGTCCGCTTCATCTCAATGGAAACATCGCCGCTGTAGCCAACGGCTTTCAGCAGCATGGCAAGTTCTTTGTGTTCCTGGCGCGGAACAATGGGTTCCAGCCCCGGCTCGCTGATATGAACATGGCTGACGTATTTGATATCATCCACAAAATCCCGCAGGCGCTCGCCGTTGGAGATCATGGTGGAAAGGTCCAGATTAACCGCAAGGCCGGGGCTTTGCAGCCGTTTGACCATGGCAAAAGCATCGGCTGTATTGTTCAGGTAGTTGGTGTATACCGGGGGGTTGGCCTCAATGGCAAGCACCACATCATAGTGGGACGCCAGCGCACCGGCCTTGGCAAAAAAGGCATCGCCCTCCGCCGCGGTGTGCGGCGGGTCCAGGCGGCGGTTTTTGGGGCAGCCGAACACCAGACTGGGGCAGTTGATGGTGTGGGCAAACTGGAACGCCTCGGCGGTATAATCCAGCAATTCTTCGGCTTGCACGGGGTCAAAAATATTGCCGGTCTGGCCGTACCAGATGCTTTGCATGCTGGGTACATGGAACCCCCAGCGGTTGAGCAGGTAGCCGCCGAACAGAGCGGCTCCGGTCAGGTTTTCATACGGATATTCCGGGAAAATACGGGTGGGGGCAATTTCCAGCCCGGTAAAGCCGTTCTGCTGCATGGCAGCGTAAACAGCTTCGTCATCCGCTTTATCCCACGCAATATTGGAAATTGCAAGTTTCAGTTCGGACATCCTCAGTTCCTCCATGCGCGCATAAAGGCGCAGATCTCATCCAGCTCCTGCTGTTTTGTGCACAGGTATCCGTCCGCCCCGCCCAGCAGCGCAGCATGCCGGCTGCGCAGGTCATAATCAAACGGGGGCTTGGGCAGCTCGTTCTGCCAGTCGGCTTTGCCGGTCACTGTGGTGTAAACCTCCGCCGCCGTAACGGGCGGGGTGGTCAGGTTGAGGGTGGTCAGGCCGTTTTGCAGCGCGGTCTGCACATCCTGCCACAGGCGGGCCAGGTGATAGAACTGGTAACGGCTGCGGGAATCCGTGAAGGCAAGGGCGTTAAAATCATTGCCCGCGAAAAAATTCCCGCAGGGCCGCGGCATCCACCGCACCGTTGAGCTTATAAAAGCCGTTATCTGCCAGGGTATAGCCATCCCGTACCAGGGGGGATTTTTGTGCAAGTTCGGTATATTTTTCCGGCTTGAGCATAGCCGGGGTGATGGTGTGCAGGTCAAACAAAAAGTTCTTTTTCAGCCCAATGCCGTATAGGGCAGGCAGCCGCACAATCAGCGCATTGGGGTAATCCTCCCGCACCCATCGTTCCAGCTGCAGGCGGTTGCGGCCATAGGCGGGCAGGCCGTCCGGTGTCATGGGGCTCTGCTCGTCCTTTCCCCTGCTGTCGGCATAGACAGCGATGGAGGAGATCAGCACCAGCTGTTTGGGGGCGATCTGGTGCAGGTTTTCCCGCGCGGCGGCCATCACGGCAAGGTCGGCATCCGGGTCTGCATTCGCCAAAAACATGGCGGCGGGCACCCCGGCGTACACGCACAGATCCGGCTTGGCACCGAACTGCGCGGCAATATCGGTGGAATGGCATACCGCGGCAAACGCATGTTTTGCCGCCAGGTTGCCCCCACAAAACCGGTGGAACCGACCAGAAGATCCTTTGCCATATGCCCTGCCCCTTTTGCTGTTGATTTTTGCCGCAAAGCAGCGCCCTGCTTTGCAGATTGATACAGAATAGATTATACCATACCCCGGCGGTAAAAGCAATTAAAGCAATTTTAGACAGCAAATAAAAAATCCCATCATGCCAAAGCGGCACAATGGGAATAAAAAACAGACAGTATCAATACCGGGTGCGCGGGATCTCCACACGGTCGGCCACAGCGGCTTCCAACTGGGCAACAATGGTTTTCATGCTCTCTTCAAACTCTTCATCGGAAGAATTGTGGAGATCAGCAACGAATCGGGCTGGTTTTCCAGCTTTAAGCTGAGCGGCGGGTTAAAGTTGACACCCAGGATATATTCGTCCCAGTGGTTCAGCTTCCACATGTCACGGTCGCTGGCGCGGTCGATCATGCGCTGGTGGCACACTTTGGGGTTAGTATCTACCCAAATCACAACCAGCTCCGCCTGCTTCTTTTTCAGCTCGGCACGCAGGGTGGTAATATAGTCAAGGTCACGGATCTCCTGCGTAAAGGGGGCGTTAATCAGCACAATATCATCGTACTCCAGCGCTTCCATAGCAAGGTCCAGAACCACACGATATTCCAGGTCACGGATATATTTTTCAAAAAAGATGCTGCTGCGGTCATACGGCTGGTGCGCCACCGCAAAGATTTGCTTGGACAAAGGGATCAGGGTATCCTTATCCAGATAGACAACGTGGTTCAGCGCTTTTGCCAGCTGCTTGGAAATAAAGGTTTTTCCGCAGGCCGGCGGGCTTGTGACCAATATCAGCTTTTTCATGCACAGACACCTCTCCAGAAAGATTGTCATTTAATTAACCAAGTTACAGGTATTATTATACACCAAACTTTTGTCCTTGGGAATAGATAAATGACCATTTTTCGGACTTTTATGGACTTTTGGTGCCATTTTTGCAGGCAAATTTGCACCAAATTGTACAACTCCGCCCAAAATTCACCCATCAGTTTAGCAAAACCAACAACAAAAAGGGGAACGCTCGCGCAGAACGTTCCCCGGCATTGGATTATCTTATGTTTGAAAATCCGTTTTATTTCCCTGTTATTCTGCCTGGGCGCACAGGTCCAGGTAGGCTTTGATGATGCCAAGCCCCACCGGGCCGGATTTTTCCGGGTGGAACTGGGTGCCGATCACGCAGCCCTTTTGGGCAGCGGCGCACACCTTGCGGCCGCCATACACGGTATCGGCCAGGCGGTATTCCTTGGCTGCGGGCTTTGCTTCATAAGAGTGGATAAAATAGCATTCCTGTCCCGGCTGCACATTCTGCAAGGCGGTACCGGAAAAATCCGTGCGGCCGCCCGCCGGGTACAGTGGGTTCCAGCTGATGTGCGGCACCCGCTGGGGGCTGCCGTCCGCGTCCACATCCGGGATGCGCACCACGCGGCCGGGAATCAGGCCAAGGCCCTTGTGCAGGCCGAATTCTTCGGATTCGTCAAACAGCATCTGCATCCCAAGGCAGATACCCAGCAACAGGGTACCCTGGGCCGTCTTTTGCTTGATGGGCTCGATCAGCCCCAGCTGTTCCAGCCCCTGCATGCCGTCCTGGAAAGCGCCCACGCCGGGCAGCACCAGGGCATCGGCTGCCAGAACATCTGCCGGGCTGCTGGTCACCTGTACTTCTGCCCCAAAATGGGCGAACGCATGCTGCACGCTGAGCAGGTTGGACAGACCGTAATCGATCACTGTTACTTTCATACCCGGCGCACCTCCACCCCGCCTGCGCGGATTTCATCTTTCAGTTCCTGCACGGTTTCTTTTTTATAGTGCAGCACTGCGGCGCAGGCCACAGCATCGGCACCGGCTTTGGCACCGTCCACAATGTCATCCCCGCAGCCAACACCGCCGCCGCAGATGACCGGCACATTGACCGCCTTGGTCACAGCCTCGATCAGTTCCAGGTCCATGCCGCGCTGCAGGCCCTCGTTGTCCACGCTCATCAGCAGGATCTCCCCTGCCCCAAGCGCCACGCCGCGTTTGGCCCATTCCACTACATCATAACCAGAATGGGCGCGGCCGTTGTCATAATAAGCTTCCCACTTGCCGGCCAGTGCGTTGCGCTTGGCCTGGATGGAAAGCACCATCGCACTGGCTGCCAAAGGCGTTGGCAACCTCGGTGATCAGCTCCGGGCGTTTGATGGCCGCCGTGTTGATGGCAACCTTATCCGCCCCCATGGAAAGAATGTGGCGCACATCCTCGACGCTGCGCAGACCGCCGCCCACGCAGACCGGGATATACACATCATCCACGGTTTTGCGCACAATATCCGAAAGGTTGTTACGGTTATACAGGCTGGCCACAATATCAATGTACAGCAGCTCGTCAATGCCCTGCTCATAATATTCCCGTGCAAACAGGTTGGGATCCCCCCAGCTTGCGCAGGCCCTCCAACTGGATGCCTTTGACGAGGTTGGTATCCTTGACATCCAGCCGTGCAATCAGGCGGATTTTTTTCTTAGCCATAAAAAAGTTCCTCAGTTCCTAGAGCTCTTGGGCAACACCGCACAATTCCCGCCTTGCGGCTTAAGCACCGCTCCGGCGGCTGCGGCACGGCATCTGCGTTGCCAAAATACTCGATAATACACAAAGTATTATCTGCGCTTTTGGCTTGGCATCTGCCGCACCTCGCTCGCCGTATCGGCACTTAGAATTATGCGGTATTGCCCTTGGCCTTATATTTCGTGGTGGGTGCCCTTCGGGTCGCCCCAAAGCACTTCGCTGTCGCCCTCGTAGGGGGTGTGACGCAGTTTCCACATGTTGTCCTCCCATTTCCAAAGGTGGGGACTGCGGAAACGGTCGGCCAGGTGCATAAAGTATTCGCGGTCCATTTTGGGCTGTTCAAACAGCTGGCTGGCCCAGGGGAAGTGCTGGCGGTCCAGGGACAGATACTGGAAGATCTCTTTTTCAAAGCGGTCGGGATACTCGCCGTCAAACTTTTTGCACAGCGCCTTGCCCTCTTCCAGGGTGATTTCCTCGTTGCGGATCTCCTGTGCAGCGTCATAGGTGGTGCGGCCGATGCCGTACTTGATGTAGGTGGTGTAATAGAAGAAGTCGTCGATCTTGTCATCGATGGAGTTGTACTTGGAGTAGGTGCCCTGGGTGCGCTCCGGCGCGGGGCGGAAGCCGCCGTGTTCTACACTGTAATAGTAGGCGCCCTGCGGATGCCATTTTTCGTAATAGCCAAGGTAGCGCACCTGAACATGGTTTTTCTCCAGGTTGGAAGTTTCGGACGGCAGGTAGATGGCTAGGTCGGCCTTATCCACCTTATAGTCCTCTTCCAGCTGGCGCAGGCTGACACCGCCCAGGTAGATATGGTCGTAATCATTGACGGCAAAAAAGTGCTCGTCACGCAGGGCAGAGTTGTTATCCGCAATGGGGTTGCCGAACTCGGCCTCGTTCTCGCCGTAGAACACCAGGGGAATGCCGAACTTGGCGGCCATCTTGGGGGCCAGCTGCTTTTGGCCCAAAATGAACGGCTGGAACGGGTGGAACAGGTTCTCGGTCGCCAAACGGGTCAGCAGACGGTGGGTCATGCCGTTGGGGGTACACAGGTAGTTATCAAACCCGGCGTGGATCCAGGCCTGCATGTTATCCCAGCCCCAGGGGGTGTAGATATGCGGTGCCCAAGTCACCGTCAGGGGGTGCATGCCGTATTTGTATTTCAGGATGTGAGCGGCATAAAAGCTGTCCTTGCCGCCGGAGCCGGGCACCAGGCAGTCATAGCTGCCGTCATTTTTGCGGTATTCATCGCACAGCTCACGCAGCTCTTTTTCGCGCAGGGCCCAGTCGATATGGCCGTTAGCCTTATTGTGGCAGGCATGGCAGGCATCGCAGGTGCCGTCGTCCTGAATGACCATCGTCTTTTTAATGGACTTGATCGTATGTTCAAATTCATAGCAGGAGTTCGGCTTCTGGTTGCTCATCACGCATTCATTACAGAACTGTACATGTTTGGGCAGGCCGTAATAAGCTTCCAGCTGATCCTCCGGGATATCGGGCGTGTATTTGGCGTAATCGATTTCGACATAACGAGGATTCTTTTCCATATTTCTCACTCTCATTCCATCCGTGGTAATTCCTATTGAACCAAAAAAGGCGCTGTCCGTATAGCAATGCTATCGGACAGCGCCTTTGCTGTTCTGTGGATATTATAGCACAGCACCCTGCTGTTTGCAAGATGCCAGCCTATTTTTTACATCGGTGCAGTGCTTTTTATTTCTGGCTGACCACTGCGCCGTTGATCAGAACGGCTTTCACGTTGGTCATAACCTCAAACGGGCAGCCATCGGTCAGCACCAGGTCTGCATCCTTGCCGACCTCGATGGAGCCAACACGGTCAGCAATGCCGATGTGCTTGGCCGGGTTGATGGTGATGGCCTGCAGCGCGGCAAACGGATCCATGCCGGCTTTGACCGCCATACCGGCGCACAGCGGCAGGTACTGCTGCGGAATGACCGAGTTATCGGTGATGATGGAAACATGGCAGCCCGCTTTTGCCAAAACGCCCGGCGTTTCCCAGGATTTGTTCTGGAGTTCAAACTTGCTGGCAAAGGTCAGGCTGGGGCCGACGGCCATGGGGATATTGCTTTCCTTGGCCAGTTCGTCCACGATCAGGTGGCCTTCGGTCACATGTTCCAGCGTCAGGCCTACATCGAACTCTTTGGCAATGCGGATGGCGGTAAAGATATCGTTGGCCTGGTGTGCATGGGCTTTCAGGGGAATGGTGTGGTCCAGCACCGGCAGCAAGGCTTCCAGCTTCTGGTTATAAGCGGGCATTTTGGTCACATCGCCGTTGGCGGCAGCCTTGCGGGCACCGTAATCCCTGGCGGAAGCCAGCGCCCCGCGCAGGAACGCAGCGGTGGACATGCGGGTAGAATCGCATTTATCTTTATAGCAGCGCTTGGGGTTTTCGCCAAAGGCGCATTTCATGGCAACGGCTTCCTTGACGATCATGTTGTCCACACGCTCGCCCACCGTCTTGATGGCGGTAAAGGTACCGCCCAGCACATTAGCGCTGCCCGGCCCGGTGCACACGCAGGTAATGCCTGCTTCCCGTGCATGGGCAAAGGAGGGATCGCGAGGGTTGATGCCGTCAATGGCGCGCAGCTGCGGGGTCCAGATGTCATTCATCTCGTTGTAGTCGTAGCCTTCGTACCCGATGCCATAACCATCCAGGCCGATATGGGTGTGCGCATCCACAAAACCGGGGAAAATATCCAGCCCGGCAGCATCCAGCACGGCGATATCGGCGGGCACGTTCAGTTCATGCCCCATGGCAACAATGCGGCCGTTTTCCAGCAGCAGGTCGATCTGCTGTGGTTCCGGGTGAACGGCATCATGAACCCGGCCCCCGCGCACCAGCAGCGGCGCGGCGGTATGTTCTGTATTCTGCATCATTGATTGATCCTTTTTTCAGCCCTGTTATACTTCAAAATCCAGGCAGGTGCGCACGGCGGTATAGGGGCGCACTTTGCCATCAGCCACAGCCACATGGGCCGGGTGAACGGCATAGCCTTTCAGGGCGGCTTCATCCACAAAGGTGGTATCCAGCATCAGGTCCGCATTGGCGGAGCTGGGCAGGGCCTTGGTGTAAACATGGATCTCCGTCAAACCGGGGATCTGCCCGGCCAGACCTTCCAGCCCGGCTTTGATATCCGCCTTGACGGTTTCCTGTTCAGCGGCGGGCATCTCTTTCAGTTTCCACAAAATAACATGACGTACCATTATTTATTTTCCTCCCAGATGGGGTGTTTCAGCACCCACTCGCCGCAGTCGTTCTTTTCAAACAGATCACGGTTATAGAACTTATCCATGATCTTCCAGAACTCGCTCTCGGTGTAGCCGCAGAAATCGCAGAAATCACGCACGCACAGCGGGTCCAGCTTGCCATCGCGGGCCTTGATGATGGGAATGGCTTCCTCGCGGGTCATCATGCCATAGCGGATATAGCGGGCGGTATAGTCGGTTGCAGCGGCATGGCCGAACTTGGGGTACTTGAGCCAGGAGTGCACCAGGTAGGCGCGGGAATCGATCTGGTCAAAGTTTTCGGCATGGTGGGTGCGGTCCCATTCATGGGTCAGGTCATGGAAGCCGTGCTCCTTGGCGATCTGGTAGTTCTTATAGCTGTTCCAGGGCACAAAGTAGCTCATATAGAACGGGTCCAGCTTCGCGCGCTCTTCGGCAGAGGGAGCCAGCGTCAGGGACAGGTCGTTTTCGGTCACGCCGTCGCCCACCAGCTCTTCCATCGGGAAGCCGACCGCCACGCCATTTTCGATCTGATCCATGGCGGAATAAGTCTCCTTATCGGAGCAGCCGCCGTATTCAAAGCTGACGTTCTCGCCATAGCACAGCATGGGGGTGTTGAACTTGGCTGCCATGTGCAGCGGGAAGGTATAGATCAGGCGGTCCAC
>ENA-OQBL01001290-OQBL01001290.1-human-gut-metagenome-genome-assembly--contig:-NODE-1290-length-10036-cov-4.001716_pt1 | contig 10036 bp, 10 predicted proteins | sample MGYA00242747_ERZ504553 | MGnify/ENA primary metagenome ERZ504553 (study PRJEB26092, sample SAMD00036240) | human gut metagenome | host: Homo sapiens | study: EMG produced TPA metagenomics assembly of...
AAGGATATTTTGTTTTTCTCACTTGAAAACCTTATTTTTGCATAACAAAAACGTCCTTTGAATGTATGCAAGATGAAACAAGCCGCTGAATTTCGCTCGTTTCTAAATAGTTACCTATTAAATAAAATAACAAGAGAACTATTTAATTTTCAGTTAGATAGCAAAAGCATTGTGTTTCGCAACGTATGTTGTTATCTTGCCTATATTTAATTTCTCACCGATAACCTTCATTCTGTCATTTATATGCTTAGTGAGATTCTTCTTTTTCTTCTCATGTTCCCAAGCATCATCACCGGCTTTCATAAAAGGAAATATATAAATACTCTTTCTCGGATTGTTCCCCCACTTTTCAATAATAGACTGCATTTCAGGAGTTATCGGTGCATAAATCCGTTTTGTGTCACGAGTACGGTCCTTTGTCTTTTCACGAATAAACGAAATTTCTCCGTTTTGAATGTCAGAGAATTTAAGGTTTATCAAATCTGCAACGTTGATACCGTTGCAGAAATAGATGAATAGCCATAAGTCACGATAAAACTCTGTGAACTTGTTACCGTCCGAATAATTGGCGATAGCTTTGAGTTGTTTCTTGTTGAGTGCTTTTTTCTTGCCTACACCTTCCTTTATCTGGTATTTGCCTCTCCCGAAAGGATAATCAGCCTCTCTAATCACTCCGGCAGATTTGGCAATATTCATGATAGCACGAATATTTCTCATGTTGATAGCCAAAGTTGTCTGACTTACTGTTTTCAGGCAGAATTTCTCAAAATCACGCAGCCACTCAACTGTAATATCCCTAATTGGTACATTATTCCTTTTATACCGCTTAATCAGTGAGAGCGTACTTTGATAAAAAGTCTTGGAACCGAACTTGTTGTTTTCATCCAGTTCTTTTATCTTGGCTTCAAGCATTTCATTGATAGTACCGCCGATGTTTTTTCCTAGTCTTGTATTCAGACGGTCAAAAGAGAAAGTTCCTCGTTCGGCCAGATATTCCACATTCTTTAGAATACGGCTGAGCTCTTTCCCGATTTCTTCCTGAATGTCTCTGCACTCTTTGGACTTGCCTTCAAGCGCTTCTTCAAGTTCTTCTTTTGAAGTCAAGCAGATACCGACTGAATAATACTTTGGTTTGCCCTGATAATACACTTTGATTTTTACCGGATAAGTACCTTCTTTATTAATGGTGCGAGTGTCGAGTACAACCGACACGACAACGCCGTTTTTAATGATTTTAATCATGATGTTTGAGTTAGTTGTAAACGGAATTGTTTACCGGTAATATATCCCCCAATTTTTGGAATTATAAGTTAAACAGACCTTTCAAAAGGCATTTACAGGTATTTTCAAACAAAGTTTGCAGTATTGTTTTGGAAATATTTTAAGGCAACATTGAATAGGTGTATTCTGAAATTCGGTAGAATATTTTGTATTTCAATATAAAGTGATTACTTTTGCATAAACAACAAAAAGCATGAGAATAATAGCGAGAAGCAAAATAATCGAGTATTATACCGAGCATCCTGACGCGGAAACTGCACTCGAAGACTGGTATCAGAAAGTGAAGAAAGCAGAGTGGACTTGTTTTGCTGATATGAAACAGATGTTTAACAGTGTGGATAATGTAGGCAACCAACACTATGTATTCAATATCAGAGGAAACAATTATCGGTTGATTGTAGTAATCAAGTTTACGATAAAAACAGTCTTGATTCGCTTTATCGGTACTCATGCCGAATATGATGTAATTGACGCTAAAAATATATAGACGTATGGCAAAGATTCAGAATGAAACAGCTTATAAGGCAGCAATGGATAGAATAGAAGAGCTTCTGCCATTGGTTGATGACAATACGCCTTTGAATGACAAGAATCTGATAGAATTGGATTTGTTGTCAGAACTTGTTGCGGATTATGAAGATGAACACTATCCGATAAAATCACCTTCTTTAGTGGATGTGATAAAACTTCGTATGTATGAAATGGGATTGAATCAGGCGAAACTTTCAGAACTTCTTGGAGTAAGCCCTTCACGTGTCAGCGACTATCTTACGGGACGTTGCGAGCCTACCCTTAAAGTAGCTCGTGAAATGAGCCGGAAACTCAATATTGATGCGAATATAGTGTTAGGTATCTGATATGAAATCCAGTTCAAAAACGCCCATTTGCACGAAAATTGCACAAATCACCGGAAAACAGAAGAAATAACGTGATTACGGATGAAAAAGAAATATTATATTTGCCCTTGAAAAAGAGCCTCTTAAGTAAAAGCGTGAAACGCAAAGAAATAGGAAGACATCGGTACAGCTCGGTTTCATAATCATGAGGTCCCCGGTTCAATCCCGGGTCCCGCTACAAAGAAGATTTAGACTGTTAGGAGGCTTCCACTCTTGGCGGTCTTTTTTGTTTTTAATACTCATTTTTTACTATGGTTTGTTTTCAAATTATAGTAAAAAGGAAAATATGAATACAAACAGTTGATATATGGATAGTCCTCTTGCATTTTAAGCCACTAACTTTGTGTGCAAATATCAAGTGACTATTATGAAAAGACAACTGTTCACATTTTCCTTTCTGTGTCTGCTTGCACTAGGTACAAGAGCACAAAATACCCTAACCTTGGAGGACTGCCTCAAAATAGGTATCGAAAACAACTTGTCCTTGCAAAGCAAACGGAAGGAAATACGAAAAAAGGGGAAATACGGCATCTCTGAGAATCGAGCCAAACTGCTACCCCAAATCAATGGTTTTTGCCAACTATAACGACAATATCGATCCACCCGTCTCCGTTACCGACGGTTCAGCATATGGCAATCCCTACAATGTAACCCAAACCTTGCAATACAACGCCAACTTTGGATTACAGTTGCAGATACCACTTTATAACCAGACACTCTACACCACTCTATCCATAGCCAAAACCATGGATGAGATGAATCGCCTTTCTTATGGAAAGGCAAGAGAAGACCTCATCCTCCAAATTAGTCAAATGTACTATTTAGGACAGGTTACAGCTGAACAGATTATTTTGATAAAAGCCAACATCACTCGCCTGGAAGAGTTGAGAGATATCACTCAAGCCTTCTATGACAACGGCATGGCTATGGAAGTAGATGTGAAACGCGTCAACATCAACTTGGAGAACCTCAAGGTGCAGCACGACAACGCACAAGCCATGATGGAACAGCAGCTGAATCTACTTAAATACATTATCGACTATCCGGCGGAAGAAAGAATAGCACTGGTACCAGTGAATACAGAAACGATTACGCCCGCAGCACTCACCGGGCTGTCCGAAACACTATATGAACTCCAGCTGTTGCAATCACAAAAACAACTTGCTGAACAGCAGAAAACAATAATCAGCAACGGTTACATCCCCTCCTTGAACCTGACAGGAAGCTGGATGTTTTCCGCCTATACAGACAAAGCTTACCATTGGTTCCATTCCGGCCCTTCCAACCATTGGTATCGCTCCTATGGAGTGGGCCTCTCCTTACGCATTCCCATTTTCGACGGACTGGACAAACGCTACAAGATGCGTAAGGCAACCATCGACATAGAGAACATCAAACTCGCCCAAGAGAATACCAGAAAGAATCTTCAGACACAATATCTGAATGCTACCAATGACCTGATGAACAGTCAGCGTAACTTTAAGAAGCAGAAAGACAATTATCTACTTGCTGAAGATGTATATACCGTTACTATGGACCGTTATCGGGAAGGAATCGCCTCAATGACCGAAGTATTGCAGGACGAAATGCGGATGAGCGAAGCCCAAAACAACTATATCAGTGCCCACTACAATTACCGGATAACCAATCTGACTTTGCTGAAGCTGACGGGACAGCTGGAGACGTTGAGCCCCTCAATTCCTTAAAGAGGAAGATGAATAGAGTCCGTATTCAAGGACGGATATATATAATAATGAATAAACAATATAATATAGAAGATATGGAAACAAAAGAGAACAATAACACCGCAAGTACCCATCAAGAGAAAGCACGGAAATTGAAGAAGCTTCGCCGTTGGCAAATCGTTGTCAGCCTATTAGGAATAGCTATCCTTATCTGGGGGAATAATTCAAGTGACCTGCCTCTTTTTGGAACTACAAACGGACGGAAACCAGTAATGATGCACAGATTGAACAATACATATCTCCCGTCAATCTGCGCGCATCAGGATATATCAAGAAATTTGTTTCACAGAACACCAAGAAGTACACAAAGGAGATACCTTACTTATATTGGACGACCGGGAATATAAAATCAGAGTCATGGAAGCTGAAGCTGCACTCAAGGATGCACAAGCCGGCGCCACAGTCATTGGTGCTACACTACAAACCACGCAAACTACAGCCTCTGTCTACGACGCCTCCATAGCAGAGATAGAAATCCGCCTTACCAAGCTGGAGAAAGACCGCCAGCGATACCAGAACTTGGTGAAGAGAAACGCTGCCACCCCCATTCAATTGGAACAGATAGAAACCGAATATGCAGCTACCCACAAGAAGTTGGAAGCTGTGAAACGGCAACAGAAAGCTGCCTTGTCGGGTGTGAACGAAGTGTCACATCGCCGTGAAAATACAGAAGCTGCCATACAACGGGCAACAGCCGCACTCGAAATGGCACGGCTGAACCTCTCCTACACCGTAGTAGTAGCTCCTTGTGATGGGAAATTGGGACGGCGTACTCTTGAAGAAGGACAATTCATTACTGCTGGACAAACCATCACCTACATTCTGCCTGACACACAAAAGTGGATTATAGCCAACTACAAGGAAACCCAAATTGAGAATCTGCACTTGGGACAAGAAGTAGCCATTACCGTTGATGCCATCAGCGGCAAAGAGTTCAAAGGGAAAATCACTGCCATCTCCGGAGCCACTGGTTCCAAGTATTCCCTAGTGCCCACGGATAATTCTGCCGGTAACTTCGTGAAGATACAACAACGCATCCCAGTCCGCATCGACTTTACCGATTTGTCTAAAGAAGACAACAGTAGCCTTGCCGCCGGTATGATGGTAATAGTCAAAGCGAAAACAAAAAAATAGGGATTAAGGATTAGAGGTTAGGGATTAAGGCAACCAACTCCTTAATCCTTACCCCCTAATCCTTAATCTTTAACCCTTAATCCCTAACCCCTTAACCCTTATCCCCATGCCCTCATACCCCAAGAACTATCCTTTCTACAACTGGGTACCCAAACCGGTAGGTATCATCATCCTATTCGTATTCTTTTTGCCGATACTGACTGTGGGCGGTACCTACTCGGTGGCAAGCACCGAAATGATGAGCGAACTCGGCATCATTTCCGAGCATATCCAGTTTGCCAACTTCGCCACTTCCATTGGCATGGCAGCATTCTGCCCTTTTCTGTATAGGCTGGTAGTCATACGCCGGCAGAAAATGATGTGCCTGGCAGGATTCTCCCTGATGTACATCTTCAGCTATATCTGTGCCAAGACAGACAGCGTTTTCCTGCTGGCACTATGCAGCATCTTTATGGGATTCCTACGAATGGTGCTGATGATGGTCAACCTCTTCACCCTCATAAAGTATGCAGGGCATATCGAGGCGTACGACAAAATTACACCCGGCAACGAGCCCACAACTGACGAAGGCTGGGACAAGCTGGACATCGAACGGAGTGCGGCACAACCCGCCATCTACCTATTCTTCATGGTACTGGGGCAATTGGGAACCTCGCTCACCGCCTGGCTCGCTTTTGAATATGAATGGCAGTACATACACTACTTTATGATGGGGCTACTATTACTTTGCATCCTCATCACCTTCATTACTATGCCTTATCATAAATATACCACCCGCCGTTTCCCCATCAACTTCAAGCAGTTCGGCAATGCCTCCATCTTCTGCATCACACTGACCTGCATTACCTACGTGCTTACTTATGGCAAAGTGCTCGACTGGTACGATGACCCAACCATACAATGGGCCACAGTCTGCGCCATCATTGCTGGCGGCATATTTCTCTATATCGAGTCTACCCAGCGCAATCCTTACTATCAGCTCGATGTATTCAAACTGCGTACCATCCGTATGGGTTTCCTATTCTATTTTCTGTTAATGGTACTGAATTCCAGCGCCATGTTTGTCAATGTATTCACGGGCATAGGCATGAAACTGGACAACTTCCAGAATGCCACCCTGGGCAACTGGTCCATGCTGGGCTACCTCATCGGCGGTATAGCCACTATCTGGCTCAGCGTAAAAGGCGTACACTTCAAATATCTCTTTGCCGCCGGTTTCCTTCTATTGGGGCTTTCCGCCATGTTCATGTATTTCGAGGTACAAGGTGCAGGACTGTACGAACGGATGAAGTATCCGGTCATCATCCGTTCTACCGGTATGATGTTCCTCTATTCGCTGATTCCAACCTACGCCACCCAACGCATGCCTTACAAATATCTTTCTTCTTGGATATGTACCATGCTTACCGTACGCATGGTATTGGCTCCCAGCATCGGAGCCGCACTCTATACGAATGTACTGCAAGAACGCCAACAGCACTACGTCACCCGCTATGCACAGAATGTAGACATGCTGCACCCCGAAGCATCCACCTCGTTTACCCAGACCGTACAAGGTATGCAATATCAGGGAAAGAGCAAACAAGAAGCAATCAGCATGGCTGCCATATCCACCAAAGGACGCATCCAAGTGCAGGCCACCCTCTCTGCTGTAAAGGAAATGGCAGGATGGACACTCTACGCCTGCTTGTTTTGCATGATATTTGTGCTTGTCGTGCGGTATCCTAAACGAAAAATTACTAACTTAGCAGACAATTTTCAGTATAACCTGTAATTTTGTCTGTTATGGATACCCAACAAGAACGTTTATCCCACTTAGACCGCGCATTGTCAAACGGAGAAAACATTTGTAGTTCAGAAGGTATGCTCTGCTCCTTTCCTGCCTCCCTGAAAAAACCTTTTATGATTAATGGAGCAGGACTGATTGTCTGCCGCCAAGGCAACTTCACCTTTTCACTTAACATGAAAGCATTCTCGGCCCAAGCTGGCGAAACAGTTTTCATCCCGGAAGATTCTCTCTTCCAAGTGTTGAGCGAATCGGAAGACCTGCAACTATTCATATTCATTTACCAGATAGAACCGATACGGGACATCATAGGCAATTCAGTGGCAGCCATGTACCTATACATGCAGCTCCGGACTGAACCATGCTACGTATGGAACACCGGAGATGAAGAAGAAGTTTTGAAATACATGTCCCTATTGGACAATACCCTGCACTTAGACAACAACACCTTTAATGATTACGAACAAAGACTGCTTCTACTGGGACTTACATACCGCATCTGTTCCATTTACAACCGTAAACTGATGAACCTAAAAACAACGGTTGGTCACAAACATGAAATCTTTATCCGGCTGATTCAGCTGATAGATGCACACTACACGGAAGAACGCGGCGTAGAGTTTTATGCAGACAAACTCTGCTTATCACCCAAATACCTCTCTGCACTATCCAAGTCCGTCTGCGGATTCACGGTGCAGGAACTGATATTTAAATCCATCATCCGCAAAAGCATCTCACTACTCAAGAACACCCAGAAAAACATCCAGGAAATCGCCGACTTCTTCAATTTTCCCAATGCTTCTTATTTTGGAACATTCTTCAAGAAACAAACCGGCATGTCTCCGCAACAGTACCGTAAAAAATAGAAAACGTTACGCTTTCAACCGGATAACGAAGCGACTCCCCTTACCCAGCTCACTCTGGACAGCCAATGTACCGCCATGAGCTTCCACAAAGTCTTTCGAAATGGAAAGACCTAAACCACTACCTTGCACTTTAGTGCCCGGCACTCGGAAATAACGGTCAAAAATGCTCTGATGATAACGCGGGTCGATACCTTTTTCCAAAGTCCTGCACATACATTTCTACAAAGTCCCCGTCATGCCTAGCGCCGATAACCACCCTCCCGTTCTCTTTGGAATAGCGGATAGCATTGCTCAATAAATTGGTGAGCACCCAAGCAATCTTTTCGCTGTCGACAAACAATTTAGGCATTTTTTCTTCCGGATACTCCACTTCTATCTGAATGCCGAATTTATCAGCTTGTACCTGATTGGCCTTGATAGCATACTCTATCAGTTCAATGGGCTTCGTTATCTTAGGCATCATCTGCAATTTACCGGCTTCCACCTGCGTCATGTTCAATAATTCCCCGGTAATCCCAAGAAGGCGATCAGCATTTTCCTTGATGCTGTTCGACAATTGCTCCTGTTCGTCGTTCAACACCCCTACCCGTTTGTCCTCCAACAACTGCAGACTCATCAGAATAGCGGATATAGGCGTTTTCAGTTCATGAGAAATAGTCGAGATAAAAGTAGTCTTGGCACTGTCCAATTCTTTGAATTCTGTAATATTTTTCAGTAAAATCACATCGCCAAGATTATGAGGTTCGTCATCATCAGCCTCTGTATTTATAATGGTAATGTAAGAAGCTTTAAAATAACTCTCCTTATTGTCTGCATAAATTTTCAACGGTTCTTTCTTTTCACCCGGAGTTACCAATTCACGAACTAAACGGCGAAGCAAATCATTCTTCAAAGAAAGCTCCTCAGCCGAACGGCGAATTACTTCCTCCCGTTTCAAATTCAGCACAGTTAAAGCCTCATTATTGATAAAGAGAATTTCCCTATTACGGTTCAAGCCAATAATAGGTTCATCAATACTATTCACAATAGCTTCTAGAAATTTCTTAGCAGAAAGTATGTCGTTCAGCGTACTGGCGCGATACTCCGTCAGTCGTTCCGCCATCCGATTAAAACCATCAGCCACTTCACGAAACTCTTCGTGTCCACTCATATCCAGACGTTTCTCATAATTATGGTTCGCTATTTCAAGAATCCCACGTGTCAGTTCTTGAATAGGTTTGCTGATGGAACGGGGAAGCCATACCAATAATATGATACTGGCAAAAATACACACCCCACCTATCACAGAAATCCAGAGCAATGCACGTTGCAATCCCGGTACAGCAGCAGGACTATCCGGCTCCGTAGCCGTCAGTATCTGTAGATTCACCACAGAAAGAGCAACCAGCAAAATAATCATTCCAGCCAACACCCCTACGCTGAGTATCAATTTTGTACGAATATTCATAATGTTCCTAAGAATTAATATTATGCAAGTATAATCAAATCTATGTTTACTTGTGCCAAATCACGCACAAATTTTTCGGTATTTCAATATCATAAACAATGATTTCGGAAAAGAAAGTGACGGACTTCCCATGCAGACAGTTGTTATCTGTTTCTCCCTACAAGTATCCACAATGCTTCCCAACACATCCGACGATTGTACCTGAACAACCTCCCCCCCCAGTTCAGTCACCAATTTGAAGTGGTTCAACAAATACCTTTGATTTGCCAGACCGATACGGTCAGTACTTTCTCTGGGAGTCTGTACATAAAGGGCGACAAACGAAGTATTGTAGCGGGTTGCCAGACGTGCAGCTTTACGAATGATGCGTCGTGGTGTTTTCTCGTTGCTGCTGATACATGCCAGAAACTTCTCATGACGGACTCCCACACTGGTAACCACCTCATTCTCCACTTTCTTTTCCACCCGCAAAGCCACCTCTTTCAAAATGCCAGTTCACGTAATTGGAGAATATTTTCCCGTTTTGAAGAAATTGTTCAAGGCAGTAGGGACCTTTTCCGGTTTGTAAATTTTTCCAGCTTTCAAACGGGCTATCAATTCTTCCGCAGTCAAGTCAATATTCACCACCTCATCTGCCATCTTGCAAAACGCTATCGGGAATACGTTCCTTCACCTCAATACCCGAAATGCCCTGCACTTCTTCATTGACACTCTCAATGTGCTGGATGTTAACGGCGGAAATCACATTGATACCCTCATCAAGCAAATCCATCACATCCTGCCAGCGTTTCTCATTCCGACTACCTTCCACATTGGTATGTGCCAGTTCATCCACCACTACTATCTCAGGGTGTATCTGATAATGGCATCAATCATTCTCA
>ENA-OQBL01001291-OQBL01001291.1-human-gut-metagenome-genome-assembly--contig:-NODE-1291-length-10021-cov-3.945826_pt1 | contig 10021 bp, 9 predicted proteins | sample MGYA00242747_ERZ504553 | MGnify/ENA primary metagenome ERZ504553 (study PRJEB26092, sample SAMD00036240) | human gut metagenome | host: Homo sapiens | study: EMG produced TPA metagenomics assembly of...
ATACACAAAGTATTATCGAGCATTTTGGCTTAGCAGCTGCCGCACCTCGCTCGCCGTATCGGCACTTAGAATTATGCGGTATTGCCTAAATTCCACCTGGCCCCCGGAGAGCGGGGCAGGAAAGCCGTCCTTTTACTAAAGAGGAATCAACATGCCAAGCAAACGTACCAATGATTCGGTTGACCGGATCCTGGAAGAACTGAATATGCAGCAGGCGCAGGCCGGTCTGCGGGACAGCGTCACCGACCATCAGGTCGATGAGATCCTGCGCAGCGTCGGCATTTTATCGCTGCCTGACGAGCCGCTGCCCGAGGACACACTCGCCTTCCCGGAGGGAGACGCGCTGGACGACCTGCTGCAAAAGCCGGTGTCGCAGCCTGCGCCCGCCCCGGCACAGCCGCGCCCGCATACCCCGGTGCAGCAGCCTGACCCGCAGCCGGTGCAGCCCGACGCGCGGACGACCCGCCCGCCGGAGCAGCCGCTGCCGACGGTGGACAAGACCGGCACGCAGACTTTCAGCGGGGACACTACCGGCACCGGCATCATCAAGGGCTTTCTCGGTAAGATGGCCCCCGGCGGCGATGCCGAGTCGCTGGACCAGGGCAAGAACGAGCTCAAGCGATTCTTCGGAACCTCGGTGGCCGTCGTGCCCGATGAAAACGGACGCCTGCACGAGCCCGGCAAGAAGAAACGCAGCCTGTTCGGCTTAAAGCACGCCGAGGATACGGGTGCCTTTGAGCCTATCAATGTCACGATGGGCGGCGGCAGAGCCGTCGAGCAGGCGGAACCCGAGGAGGAGTACTATCCCGATGCCGAGCTTGAGCCGACCCCGGCCCAGCCAGCCCGCTCTGCGAAAAAGCACGGCTTCTTCGGCAGTCTGTTTGACCGCGAGGAGGAGACCGAGGAGCTGATGATCCCCGAGGAGCGCGCCGAGGAGCCTTCCCCGTACCGTCCGGGAGCTGCCGTGCCTCCGCAGCAGCCTGTGCAGACGCCCTCTGCGGCAGCTGTGCCTGTGCAGCCTGAGCCGCCCATGCCGCCTGCACAGGAGGAAACCTCCACGCAGGAGGTCTGGCGCAGCAAGTACACCCGCCCGGCCCGCCGCGCCGCGGAGGAGAGCGGCCATACCGTGGAAATCATCCAGGGCACGGTGGGCTATGCCAAAAACCACCCGTCCGCGCCGTCGCCCTCCGGCATGACCGGCACGATCTACCGCAAAAAGAAGAACACCGTGGAGTTCACCCCCGGCCAGAAGATCCAGAAGGCCCCGCCGCCGCAGCCTGTGCCGCAGCGCAGTGGGGAGCCTGTGGGCGAGCCCATCGAGACGCCCCGCGGCCAGACGTCCACCGGCTACACGATGCAGATCGGCGGGCTGGACGCCGTCCCCGTGGACAGCACGCAGGACTTTATGGCCGCCTACAACGCCGTGCGCCCGCAGCGCCGCCCGGCTTCCGCGCCGGTGCAGCCCGCAACGCCCGTGCAGACGCCCCCCGCGGCGGATGCCTATGACGAGTCGGCTGCCGTTGATGAGTCCTCCTGGGCGAAGCACGACGGCACCGGCCAGTGGCCCGTGCCCCGCCAGTGGGACGACGTGGACACGCTGGTCAACACGCTGACCGGGAACATCCACCTGACGCCGACGGCCCGAGCATTCCGGCTATACCCAAAACAGTGCCTCCGGGACGGCCCCGTCCGCCCCGGCGCACAGCGGCTTTACGCAGCGCATTGATATGCCCGCCGCACCTGCGCCCGGCAGTCCGGCCAACGCGGGCAGTCAGGCCCCCGCACCGGCCCACACCGGCTTTACCCAAAGGCTGGACCCGGCCCCGGCGCAGCCCGCCCACAGCGGCTACACCCAGAACCTGAACCAACAGGCCTCCGCCGCGCCGGATACGGCCTCCTTTGTCAACGGCATCGCCGCGGCCATCAACACGCAGCAGCCGGCAGGGGACACGCGCGATTATGAGAGCGCTGCGGCGCGGCTGACGGACTCGCTGGCGGATGATCCCGCAGCCACCCGCACCCGCGCCCGCATCCCGACGGCGGCAGAGGTCAAAAAGGCCGCTGCCCGCCTGACGGGCCGCGCCGACGACGAGACTGAGGACAACGCCGCCTCCCCGTTTGACACAGCGGAGATCCCCGTGCCCCACAGCCGCGAGTATGAGCGTGCCGAGGACGCCCCGGCGATCCGCGCTCTGCTGGCGAAAAAGCGTGCCCGGGCAGGCATTGCCTGCATCGTCTCGGGCGCGATGTCTCTTGTCATGATCGTGCTGGCACTGCTGCCGGTGCGCCCCGCCGCCCTGAACGACCCCATGGTCTACCCGGCGGCGCTGCTCGTGCTGCTGCTGGTCAGCTGCGCCGTCAACTGGCGGACTTTTCTGGACGGCTTCAGGGACTGGGCAAGACCCCCTCGCCGGACAGCCTTTCGGTTTTACCGGCGCTGGGTGCTGCGGTGCAGTGCCTGGCCGTTCTGGCCACCGGCGGTTACACCGACGGCACGCTGATGCTGGCCGGTCCGGCAGCGCTGATGCTCTGCATGAATGCGGCGGGCCACGCCCTGAACGCGGCCACGGTCTGCGATGCCTTTGAGAGCGTCAGCGGGCAGGACGGCTACGCCGTTGCCTACCGCCTGAAGGACGCCGGAGCCCTGCGCGCGATCTCGCAGGGGCTGTCCGAGCCGCATCCCTGTGTGCTCGTCACCCGCCCGACCCAGATCTTCCGCAGCTTTCTGACCAACAGTGCCGCCCACGGCACCAGTGATAAGAACCAGCAGCAGTTTGTCTGGCTGCTGGGCGGCTGCGGTCTGGCGGCCTTCCTGTTCACGCTTATCACGTCCAAAAGCGCAGCCACGGCGGCCACGGCCATGACCAGCCTGTTCTGCCTGGCCGCGCCGCTGGCCGGTACGCTGATGTCGGCGGTACCGGCCCGCATGATGCAGCAGCGCGCCTACAAGGTCGGCGCGGTCATCCCCGGCTGGCGGGACATCCGTCAGCTGGGCCGCATCAATGTTGTGCAGGCCACGTCGCGCCAGCTCTTCCCGGAGGGGTGCGTCACGCTGCGGGACATCCATCCCGTCAAGATGGAGCACATTGACACCGCCATTGTCTATGCGGCCTCGATGCTGGCCGATACGGACTCGACGCTGAACAAGCTCTTTACCGGCATGGTCGCCAGCAAGAGCCTGCTGGAAAAGGTCACGGATCGCCAGGCTGTGCCCGGCAAGGGCTATATGGGCTGGATCCGCAAGGAGCGCGTGATCCTGGGCAACCGCGCCATGATGATGGACTACGGCATCAAGGTGCCCAGCCAGGAGTATGAGCAGCACTACACGCTGAACCAGCGCCGCATCGTGTATATGGCGGTGGCGGGCAAGCTGTACGCCATGTTCCGCATTGCGTACCAGAGCGACCCCAAGATCGCCGCGGATCTGGAGCTCGTGCACCGCACGGGAATGTACCTTGTTGTGGACTGCGACGACTTCAACTGTGATGTCCGGCTGCTGGAGACTGCCTACGGCCTGCCCACCGGCTCGGTCAAGGTGCTGTCCGGCGCCGAGCACGAGGCTGTTGCCCCGGCGGTGGCCTGGCTGCCCGAGAGTGAGGGCAGTATGCTGCATCTGGGCAGCTTCCGCAGTCTGGTCGGCGGCCTGGTCGCTGCCGCAGGGGCCGCCCAGGGCGAGAAGTACGCCTCCTACGCGCTGACCCTCTCGGTGCTGGCCAGCACCGCGGTGGGTGTGCTGATGACGCTGACCGGCGGCATTGTCGCGCTGCCGCTGATCGGCATTGTGCTGTATCAGGCCGCTTGGCTGGTCATTACGCTGTTCTTCCCGCTGATGCAGCGTTAAGGCAGCACAGAATGATGTTAGGAAAGGGGAGCCCCAATGTACCGTGCACGCGAAAAACAGATGTCGATCTACGACTATCTGCCGCCCTACCACGGCGAGCTGTGCAACGCCAACCGCTGGGTGCGGCTGGCTGCCGCCATCGACTGGGATGGCTTTGAAAAAGCCTACAGTGCGCTGTTTGCCCCCGGCGGCAAGGTGGCGCTGCCCGCCCGCGTGGCGCTGGGCTGCCGGATCATCCAGCTGCACTATGCGGCATCGGACCGCGAGGTCGTGGCGCTGGTGCAGGAAAGCCCCTACCTGCAATATTTTTTGGGGTTCGAGAGCTTCACCGACGCGGTGCCGTTCTCGTCCCGCACGGTGGCGCGGTTCCGCGCCCGCATTCCGGATAAGGCTGTGCGCCCGGCAGTCCGCCTGCTGCGCAGCTTTCAGTGACCCATTTATATAGAGAGGTATTCATGGAATTGTTTTTAGACGCACTTCTGGACGCATTGATCGACGGCGTGAAAATGCTGCCGTTTTTGTATCTGGCCTACCTGCTGATCGAGTGGCTCGAACGCCATCACGGTGAGAGCATCGAGGGGGCCCTCGCAGGCGGCGGGCGCTGGGGGTTCATCCCCGGTGCGCTGCTGGGCTGTGTGCCGCAGTGCGGCTTCAGTGCGGTGGCCTCCAACCTGTACGCAAGCCGGGTCATCACGCCCGGTACGCTGCTGGCGGTGTTCATCGCGACCAGCGACGAGGCCATCCCGCTGCTGGCGGCGGAGCCGTCCCAGTGGATCACGCTTGTGCTGCTGCTGGCCTGCAAGGTGGCGTTTGCCATCGTGGGCGGCTGGCTGCTGGACATCCCGCTGCGCCGCGTTCTGCCGCATTCCCTCTACGGCGGTTACGAGGGCCATGCCGACGACGTCGACTGCCATGAGGAACATGAGGAATCGAGCAGCATTTTTATGGCGGCACTGCGCCACACGCTGGAAATCTTCGTGTTCATCCTGCTGTTCAGCTTTATCATCAGTCTGCTGTTTGAGGGCTTCGGCGAGGAACCCATCACGGCGGCGCTGTCCGGCATGGGCATCTTCCAGCCGATGCTGACGGCGCTGGTCGGCCTGGTGCCCAACTGCGCGGTCAGCGTGCTGCTGGCCCAGCTCTACGTGCAGGGAGCCATCAGCTTCGGCAGCCTGTTCGCCGGCCTGACCGCCGGTGCGGGCGTCGGCCTGGCTGTGCTCTGGCGCGTCAACCCCAGCTGGAAGCAGAATCTTTTCATGACCGGCCTGCTCTGGGCCGTCGGCGCTGCGACGGGTATGCTGCTGCAGCTGCTGCCGCTTTGATACAAAAAGGCTTCCCCCTCGGGGGAAGCTGTCAGCGGCCCCGCCCGCTGACTGAGGAGGGCCAGGCCTCCCGACACCACCCGTTCACGAGTCGCTGCGGCACACTTGCCCCCCATCCGCTTCACTTCGTTCAGCACCTTCCCCCGCGGGGGAAGGCTTTTTAGCATCTCCAGTCTGTATACTATACAATTTGTATATTCAAAAAGGAGGACTCCCCATGCAATACAGTATTGAAAACGACATTCTGCGCCTGACTGTCGACTCCCACGGTGCCGAGCCGGTCAGTGTCATCCATAAGCCCACCGGGGCCGAGCTGCTCTGGCAGGCCGACCCTGCGGTCTGGAAACGTCATGCGCCGATTCTTTTTCCGTACACAGGCAAGCTGACCGGCGGCAAAATGCTGGCCAAGGGTGTGGAGTACGCAGGCGGTCAGCACGGCTTTGCCCGCGATGTCGAGCACACGATGACCCATCACGCCGACAATCTGCTGGAGTTTGAGCTGCACGCGAACGCCGAGACGCTGCCCAAGTGGCCGTATGCCTTTGTGCTGCGCTCCACCTTCACGCTGGAGGGGGAGACCGTCCACCACACGCTGACCGTCGAGAACCCCGTCGAGGACAAGCTCTGCTTCGGCATCGGCTACCATCCGGCTTTTGCGCTGCCCTTCGATGACCGCCACGTCACCGAGGACTACGAGATCCGGTTTGACGGCGTCGAGTCGCCGCTCTGCGTCAGTGCTCAGCCCAACGGTCTGCTCAACGGCCAGAGCTACTACCTGGCCCGCAACGTCGAGGCCATCCCTCTGACGGATGACCTGTTTGACAGCGACAGCCATGCCATGGTCAACCTGCGCAGTGCGCATGTTTCGGTCATCGAGAAGGACACGGGCCGCAGCGTCATCTGCGATGTCTCCGACTTCCCGTACACCCTGATCTGGTCCGCGCCCAAGAAGCCGCTGCACTTTATCTGCATTGAGCCGTGGCACAGCCTGCCCGGCGAGGAAAACGGCCCTATCGACTGGGAGCAGCGCCCCTGCGCCGCGATCCTGAAGAAGGGCGAGAGCTGGTCCACCACGCTGTCCACGACCTTTGTCCGCTGAAAGTCAGATGAAAGCATTGAAAAAATACCGCTGGCCGCTGACCGGCGCACTGCTGGGGGTACTGGTCTTTCTGGCTGTTTACGGCGTGCGGGTGCTTGACCCGACGAGCGTTGACTGGATCCTGAACAGCCTCAGCCCCGACCCGATCCAGCACTATCTGGGGTGGGAGCTTTTCCGCCGCAGCCCGGTGCATCTGCCCTACATCGGCGCGAATTACAACGCGGTCTACCCGTTCCGCACCAGCGTGCTGTTCACGGATTCTCTGCCGCTGGCGGCGCTGTTCTTTAAGCTGCTGGGCGGGATTCTGCCCACGCGGTTCCAGTATTTCGGCTGGTGGGGGCTGCTCTGCTATGCCCTGCAGGGCGGCCTGGCGCAGGCGGTCATTGCCCGCATTGCGGGCGTGCAGCCCACATTTGGTCGGGACGACAAGAGCAAGGCCGCCATCGCCATCATCATGAGCCCCGGCCAGACCGCCAAGCTGTGGGGCAGCGTGCTGGGCGCGGGCGTGCTCGTGCTGTTCCCGGCGCTTACGATCCGCATGTTTGCCCACACGGCGCTGGCCGCCAACTGGCTTGTGCTGCTGGCGTTCTACCTTTGGCTGCGCAGTGACGAGCTCATGCCCACGACCCGACGCGCCTGCCTTATCTGGGGCGGCATGGGGCTGCTGTGCGCAGGCATCCACCTCTATTATCTGCCGATGGTCGGTCTTGTGCTTGTGGGATACGCGGTGCGCCGCGCCCTGCAAAAGCGAGGCCCGGCGGCTGTGCTGGCACCGATTGCAGCGTTCTGTGCTGCGGCGCTGGCGGAGTTGGTGCTGTTGGGGGCGTTCGCTGTTAACTTTGCAGGCTACTCCAACGGCTACCTCAGCGGCGCAGATTACTTCGGCCTGTTTGTGCCGTGGCTGGCGCAAAGCTGGGAGCAGAATGTTTATGCAGGCGTCGGAACATCGCTGGCCGTGGTGTTGGCGGTGTTCGGCATAGTCTGCAACGCCCGCAAGGCGGAAAAATTCTTTGCCGCCCACCGCGACTGGCTCATTGCCGGCGCTGTGGTGCTGGTGCTGGATTTGATTGCCGCGGGCGGAAACGCCATCACGGTGAACGGAAAAACGCTGTTCACCGTTCCCATCCCGCAGTTTCTGATGAACTTCTGGGCGATGTTTTCCTCCTGCGCGCGGCTGGCGTGGTTGGCAGGTATGCTGCTGGCTGCCGTTGGCTGCGGGTTGGTGCTGCGCCTTTTGGGATAACGGTGTCGCGCCCGCCCTGATGCTGGCAGTCTGCGCCGTGGCGCAGGGCTGTGGCCAGAGGTCGGAGCTGTTCAACCGCTGGACGGACTATCACTACTACGGCTTCCGCTACGAGAATAAGACCCTGCTGACCGACCCTGTGTGGGAGCAGATCGCCGCCAGCGGCAAGTACAGCCATCTGGCCTTTGCCACATTTGACTTTGAGCATGACGAGTTCTGGGATCTGGTCGACTTTGCCGCCGACCACGGCTGGACCTCCAATAGCTTCTACATGGCGCATATGGACGGCAACCTTGCGGCGGTCACGCTGCCGGGCGAGCTGAACGAGCTTTCCCCTGACACGCTCTATGCCTTCATCGACGAGGACGAGCTGGCGCGGAACAGTTACGACCTGCACTATTACCGGCTGGATGGCATCCTGATCGGCAGCGTCGAGCCCATCGACGGCATCGAGGAGGAGCCTGCGCCCGAAGTGCCCGCCCACACGATGGATTTGACGAAGTCGGATGTTGACCCGCTCTTTCTGGCGGCGGATGGCATTGTTCTGGGCATGAACGGTGAGATGATGACCGAGGAGTGGACGCTGTTCCCCGGGCGCTACCGTGTGACGCTGACCGGCAGCGGCTTTGACCACAGCTACATCTACGCGCGGTACGGCCTCATCAACGAAGAAACCTACAAGCTGGACATTGACTTCACCGGCATCGACCCCAACGAAATGACCTTTGAGTTTACGGCCACCGAGATGCTCCACTACTGGCGCACCGCCGTCCACACGCTGGACGACGCAAATGTCACCGTCAACAGTGTGACGGTGGAGAAGGTAGGGTAAACCGGTTCGGTTCTCACATCCGGCTGTTTACCGTTTTCCACAAACAAAAAAAGCCTGCCTGCACAATCAGTGCAGGCAGGTTTTTTACTTTATAACGCTGCTAAATCAGAACGCAACCTTCTTGGCCACGTAGTCGCGCAGCTCGCTGATGGGCATACGGACCTGCTCCATCGTGTCGCGGTCACGGACGGTCACGCAGCCGTCGGCCTCGACCTTGTCGTCGCCGACAGTCTGGAAGTCCACGGTGATGCACAGCGGGGTGCCGATCTCATCCTGACGGCGGTAACGCTTGCCGATGGAACCGGCATCGTCGTAGTCGACCATGAAGTCCTTGGCCAGCTCGTTGCGGATCTCCATCGCCTTGTCGCCCAGCTTCTTGGACAGGGGCAGCACGGCGCACTTGAACGGTGCCAGATAGGGGTACAGGTGCAGCACGGTGCGCACATCCTCCTTGCCCTTGGCGTCCACGAGGCGCTGCTCGTCGTAGGCCTCGCACAGGAAGGCCAGCGCCACACGGTCACAGCCCAGAGACGGCTCGATGACGTAGGGGATGTAATGCTCGTTCGTCTCGGGATCGAAGTACTCGAGGCTCTTGCCGGAGGCCTCCTGATGACGGCTCAGGTCGTAGTTGGTGCGGTCTGCAATGCCCCACAGCTCGCCCCAGTCGGTGAACGGGAAGGCGTACTCGATGTCGGTGGTGGCGCGGCTGTAGAAGGCCAGCTCGGCGGGCTCGTGGTCGCGCAGGCGCAGATTTTCTTCCTTGATGCCAAGGCTCAGCAGCCAGTTCTTGCAGTAGTCCTTCCAGTAGGCGAACCACTCCAGGTCGGTGTTGGGCTTGCAGAAGAACTCGCACTCCATCTGCTCAAACTCGCGGGTACGGAAGGTGAAGTTGCACGGGGTGATCTCGTTGCGGAACGCCTTGCCGACCTGGCAGACGCCGAAGGGCAGCTTGCGGCGGGTCGTGCGCTGGATGTTCGCAAGTTGACGAAGATGCCCTGCGCGGTCTCGGGGCGCAGGTAGCAGGTGGAGGAGGAATCCTCGGTCACGCCGATGGCGGTCTTGAACATCAGGTTGAACTTGCGGATGGGGGTGAAGTCATGCTTGCCGCAGACGGGGCAGACGACCTCGGGGTGGGTGGCGATGAACTCGTCCATCTCGTCAAAAGTCATGGCATCGACGTCCACGCCCTTGCCCTGCTCACACTCGGAGATGAGCTTGTCTGCGCGGTGGCGGCTCTTGCAGGCGCGGCAGTCCAGCAGCGGGTCCGAGAAGCTTGACACGTGGCCGGTGGTCACCCAGGTCTGGGGGTTCATCAGGATGGCAGCGTCCAGCCCGACGTTGTAGGGGCTTTCCTGCACGAATTTCTTCATCCATGCCTTTTTGACGTTGTTCTTGAACTCGACACCCAGAGGGCCGTAGTCCCAGCTGTTGGCCAGGCCGCCGTAGATTTCGCTGCCCGGATAGATGAACCCGCGGTTTTTGCACAGGTTCACGATCATGTCAAGGGTCTTTTCACTGTTCTTCATTACGTTACTCCTTCCGCATGGCTGGCTGCCACACAAAGCGTTTTTCCCACCGCGCCGGATGAATTTGGCACGATACGCTTATTATAGCATAGGTTGCGGGAGGGAACAAGGGCAGTTTGCGAAAAAAAGGCTTCCCCCGAGGGGGAAGCTGTCAGCGG
>ENA-OQBL01001293-OQBL01001293.1-human-gut-metagenome-genome-assembly--contig:-NODE-1293-length-9998-cov-2.282342_pt1 | contig 9998 bp, 12 predicted proteins | sample MGYA00242747_ERZ504553 | MGnify/ENA primary metagenome ERZ504553 (study PRJEB26092, sample SAMD00036240) | human gut metagenome | host: Homo sapiens | study: EMG produced TPA metagenomics assembly of...
TTTACCAGCTCAGAGTAGATCATCATATGAGTTCTGTATTTCTCATATTCCTTATCATCTGCGGGAATGGGATCCAGGGTGAGCACGTCGATGATCTCACCGGCACTGTCCCTGCCGATAATCATGATGCTTGTGCAAGGGGCGCAGCTGTCCGAGCAACTACCTTGGAAAAAGTATTGGTATAGCTGCGGTCTACGTCCACACACTGAAGGGCGCGGTGCTCCGGAAGCACGGATCCGGAAATTTCCACCAGTTTGTTCCAGTCATCTCTGGCATATAGATGTCCACATCATCATCCCAGGGAATAAATCCCTCGTTTCGCACAACACCGATGGCTGTTCCTCCCGCCATCACATATCTCAGATTATTCTTTTTACAGATCTCATCCAGCTCACGAAAAAGCTGCAGCAGATGTTCCTGTTTCTCTGTCATTGGTTATCCTCTCTGGTTTATGATTTCCAGAATGTCTGCCAGAGTCTCTGATTCCTCATTAAAAAGTCTGGTACATTCCGTTCTCTCATCACTGATCATAATAAGCAGCTCCTGCAAAAGGTAACGGAGGCCATTGCCTTCGAAGTTAAAGCAGTACCGCTTCAGTCCCTTGCTATCGTCTATCTTTGCCTCAAAATATCCTGTATTCCACCAATCTCCCGGGATGGTCACACGGCCTTTCGTACCGATCACAACAAACTCATCCTCCACATCTACTGTGGTGCCAATCTCGATTGTAGCAAGAGCATCCTGATATTTCATGGTAATCATATCGTAAATGCAGTTTCCAGATCTGTCCTTCACCACATTGGAATTCACTTCCTGGTAATTTCTTCCCAGTATCTTGATAATAGCACACAAAGGCAGAACTGCAGTTTCAGAAAAACTTCTTCCTCCTTCGAAATGGTCCTGGGAAATAGAGCATTTCACACACACAATATCGCCCACCAAGGCGCTGTGTGTCTGCCAGACAAGCTGGTTAAAGGCCCGCAGATACACCAGATTTATTTTCTCCACAAGGAGTACATGACGGGCTGCTGCAAGTGCAAACAGGTCCTTCAGCTTCTCCTTATTCTCTGTCATAGGCGCATCACTTATCACATATTTTCCAAGCTCCAGGGATCTGCGGATGTATTTCTCCCTCTTAGGCTGCTCGGTTTTGATATAAACTATGTCTACCTGGGACAAAAAGCAGTCAAATCCCTGCTGCCATTCCCCATTATCTGCCTCCACGCTGTAATAGGAATCCAATTCATATTTGTCACAAAACGACTCCGCTGCCTCTGCATTCTCAGAAAAAACGCACTCCACATGAAGACCGCTGACATATTTTGTCTCCCACACAATCCCATTATCCTGGTCATTATCTGTAACTACACCCACGGTGTAAGTGGTTCCCTCACCGCGCAGCTTGGTGCTGGAAATATTCTTGGTACGCTCCAGGTACACCACATCACAGTAATTCTTAAGGTAGTCAAATTTGCCACGCCAGTCAGAACCAAGCACCAGAAGATCTACCTTATACTTGATGATATCGCTGAGCTTCTGTCCCTGGTACTCCTCGATGATGATCTCATCTGCAAAGCCGGTACGGCGTACGTTCTCAATCCTTTTTCAGAAGACTGTCCCGCACGTTCAGCTTGCCACGCTCAATATCGTAGCTCTCGCTGGTCACGCCCACGATCAGATAATCGCCCAATGCTTTCGCTCTTTTTAAAATATTATAATGTCCCTCGTGGAACAGGTCAAAAGTTCCGTAAGTGATTACTTTCTTCATCGTATTTCCCCTTAAAACCCCTGCTGTCAGATTCACCCTGCAGTAAAATACTCCCTTTCATTTCCCCGGTTACTGTTCATAGCCTGAGCAGCAACAAATCCGAACCAGCTGCCGTCCGGGACTAATAAATACATTTAGTATAACACAGTTTGCATAGTAAGTCATTATGAAAGAATATCTGCTTTACAAAAATATTCCCGGGATTTAACGAAAAATACAACTCCTTTTTTACTGTGAAACCACTGAACTGCTGCCTCTTTCTTAATAAGAAAGAAAGACAATCCGTCAGGACTGCCCTCTTCATGATCTTCTTTCTCTTCTGCATCAAAGGAGGTATCCCATGTGGCAGCCAGCTCTTCAATAGCCATTCTTCGCTGAGCCAGTACTGCAAACCGGTCTTCCTCTTCACTATCATATTCGTCTTCCAGGCCTTCATCCTCAACCTTCTTCTCACGTTTGAAAAGAATGAAGGTGATCAGTCCCATAACATTGGTATAGACCCAGTCCACCGGAAGACTTCCGAGTATCAGTACAAACAGAACTGACACTCCAAATAACGCCCATACATTCATCAGCTGCGGAATATTCAGGATCATAAGTCCGTTCATCAGAATCATGATGGGATAATGGAAAAAGTAAATTCCCATTGTGTTTCTTCCCAGGAAAATAAATGGATGGCGTTTATCTGGCATCAGCATCAGCAATGCGAAAATAACCGTAAAGGAAATCAGATACATCATTCCTCTGACTACCATTCCCTGCACATTGTCCATTCCACTTGCAAGATAGGAATGATTGCCTCGGAAAAGGTCTACCGGAATATTATTTCCGATCATATAATTGGTCGCCACAAACAGCAGAATGATCACGAAAAGTGCAACCACGATCTTGCCTTTAAATTTGCGGATCACCTTGGTGTATTCACTCTTCCATAAATATCCTGCCACAAAAAACGGAAAAAATACCACAATTCTTGAAGCTGATAAAAATGTACTGAATTCCATTCTGGTTCCTGCCCACAGCGCAAAAATAATGCTGAGAGGTACAATAAACCTTATTTTTCCAAATGCTTCTATGGTCAGACGGTATGCAAACAACGCAAGCACATACCACATAACGGTTCCGGAAGGACGAGCAGTTCATAATCCATTTTTATTTCCCAGCCAGATCTGCGCTGCCCAGGTAAGTGTATAGCCCAGAATATATGGAATCAATAAATTCTTAACATTCTTCATCACATTCTGAGGCTTCTTGGACAGATAACCGGAAATAAATATGAACGCCGGCATATGAAATATGGTAATTCCATACCACACAAAACGCACAACCTGATCTGCTTTAACCAGCTGGAATGCAATAATGTGATTAAAAACCACCAGGAAAATCAAAAATATTTTATATTATCCACAAGGTAGGAATATGGGATTTCCTGTTCCTTCGTATTCTTGCTCATTTTAGCCACCTTTATACTCTGACATAATTATTTTTCAAGCATGTCAGTTTTATGAATAAAGGATAACATATTTTTGCGGTTTTTGGAATAACTTTTAATATTTTAACGTGTTTTGAAATATTTTCCTGTGGTTTTGTGTTGCCGATGAACCGCAATAATGTATTATTTCATTTCTCCAAAAATCCTGCTGGTGCAGTTTGCGCCCTGTAGGTGTTGCCGCCAGGCCACCCTCTGCTGTTTCTTTAAGGGCAGTGGGCATCACATCTCCTACCTTTTTCATAGTCCAGATTACCTCGTCTGCTGGAATTGCACTTCGGATTCCGGCCAGAGCCAGCTCTGCTGCCACAAACGCCCCTGCTACGCCTGATGCATTTCTCTTAATGCATGGAATTTCAACCAGCCCTGCAACAGGGTCACATACAAGACCCAGAATATTTTTTTCAGAGCAGTGGCTACTGCTGACTGGATCATATCAGGTGTGCCGCCGGCAAGTTCCACGATTGCCGCCGCTGCCATGGCAGATGCAGAACCACACTCAGCCTGACAACCTCCCTGCGCTCCTGCAAGTGACGCATTATTGGCAATTACCATTCCCACTGCAGATGCTGTGAAAAGGGACATGACGCATTCCTCTTCTGTAAGCTGGTACTGCTCCTGCATGGTGAGTACAGCTGCCGGTACAATGCCGCAGCTTCCCGCTGTAGGCGCTGCTACGATTCTTCCCATGGAAGCGTTCAGTTCTGATACTGCAAGGGCACGATAGAGGGCGCCTCCAAGAAGGGGACCTGTAAGATTTTTCCCTTGCTCTACAGCAGTGCGCATGCGATAGGCATCTCCACCAGTGAGGCCACTTGTGCTTTTCAGATCCGGGGCGCTGCCAGGCTGGATACAGGATGCCATAACCCGATAGTTTTCCCTCAATTTTTTTATATATTTCCTGCTTCGGCAGTTCCATCTGCTCCGCCTGCTGCTCCAGAACCAAAGCGGACAGGCGACAGCTGTTCTCCTTCGCTGCCTTCAGCAGGGATTCCATTGAGTGGTAGTTTAGATCCACAGTGAATTCTCCTTTATTGTAGTTTTTAGTGGAGTGAAATCTCCCGCAAAGTGGGGCGTGCAGATTGCGGGAATGATTTTTTAAACACGCTCTAACATCGTACTGGAATATATATTCTCCAGCCGGTTAATCTTCTCATTGAGTTCCGGAACAAAGTGGCTGTCGCTCTCGATAGTCATTACCGCCACACCACCCTTGGTCTCACGCGCCAGGTGGAAATTGCAGATATTCACCCCATACTCTGCCATCAGCTCTGTAACCGCAGCAATCGTCCCTGGTGCATCCTTGTGAAGCACGATCAAAGCAGGATTCTGCCCGGTAAGGGCAACCTCCATTCCATTCACCCGGGTGATCAGGATATTCCCCCCGCCAATACTGCTGCCCCGAAGAGACACCTTTTCCCCGTCTGCTGCAGTCAAAGTGATCTCCGCAGTATTCGGGTGCGTATTCTCCAGTTCACCAGTCTCAATCTGAATTTCCAGTCCCTCCTTTTTCGCCACATCAAGTGAAAAGCGGATACGCTCATCATCTGTCTGCATTCCCAGTATTCCCGCCACAAGAGCCTTATCCGTGCCGTGTCCCTTATAGGTTTTCGCAAAAGAACCATGCAAAAATATGTGCGCTTTCACCGGAGTTTTTCCAAGAAGAGCCCTTGTCACCAGACCGATCCGGGCTGCTCCCGCAGTGTGTGAGCTGGACGGTCCGATCATGACCGGCCCCAGAATGTCAAATACATTCATACTTATTTTCCTCTTCCTTTTATTCATCCGCTGCCTTTTTTCGTTTCCGGCAGCCTGCAGATGTTTTCACGTTACCGCTCACATCTGCACTGTTATTGTTCCATCTTAACATTAAAACATACCTTTTACAACATGGATAAAGGGTAACTGTTTACTTCTTGTTTACTGTTCACTCCGTTCACAGTAACGCGCTTCGCAATGCACAATACTCCCGATAAATAATCTTATGTTTCCTTTCTACCTGGACTGTGGTAAAATAGTTCTATGTAAATCGCCTGGAACCATTCCGGCAAGACTATTTTCAGATTTCTTTATGAAAGGCACACAATTCATGAAACGAGTGATTACTTACGGTACCTTTGATTTACTTCACTATGGGCACATTAATCTGCTGCGCAGGGCGAAAGCTTATGGCGACTACCTGATCGTAGCTTTATCTACAGATGAATTTAACTGGAACGAGAAGCATAAAAAATGCTATTTTTCTTATGAAAAAAGGAAATCCCTGCTGGAAGCCATCCGTTATGTGGATCTGGTAATTCCGGAGGAGAACTGGGAGCAGAAGGTAAGTGATATTAAAGAATACCACGTAGATACCTTTGTTATGGGTGACGATTGGGAAGGGAAGTTTGACTTTCTGAAGCCTTATTGCGACGTGGTGTACCTGCCGAGGACACCGGAGATTTCTACTACGCAGATTAAGGCGGATCTGCAGAAGTAGGAAGCATTGGTAATTATATGATCAGAGATTTCGTATGATTCATACAGGTTACGAAATCTCTGACTTTTTTATTTCATGACAGCAATGTGCGCGCGATTTTTCCCGGACTACTTAGCAAGACGGATCATATTCCAGCTGTGTTTTCCAAGCACAGTACTTAATTTACCGCCGTCAATCCGGCTTGCAGCGGATTTCACAGGCACAACCTTTTCGGGATCCGCTTCTGTATTTACAGCTTTCATATCGTCATTGGTAAGTACAATGTGTTCTTTCACCTGATAGCCTTCAAACTGGCGCAAATCGCAGCTTACCTCCAGATCTTCCTCAAGACTTTTATTCACTGCAAAAATTGTAAGAGTATCTTTCTCCTCATTCCATACGCACACAGAATCCAGACAGGAAACGTCACAGTAATTCCTGCTGTCGTATACCGGAGCCAGTACCTGTGTATTCAACACAGTTCCTCTTCCGAAAATGCTTGTGTACATATATGGATAAAAGATAGTCTGGCGCCATGCACCTGTATCGGAGGTCATGATCGGCGCGATTACATTTACCAGTTGTGCCAGGCATGCCATTTTCACACGGTCTGCATGGCGAAGTAAAGTGATCAGCATGCTTCCAACCAGAAGGGCATCTTCAAAATTTATAAATATCCTCAAGCTGATGTGGAGCCTGTCCCCATTTTTCCAGTTTCTCGTCGGCTGCATTGCTGTGATACCACACATTCCACTCATCAAAGGAAAGGTTAATGCGCTTTTTCGCCATGCTTTTTCGCACGGACAGCGTCGCAGATGCTGACTACGCCGGAAATAAAGTCATCCATCCCTTTGGAATTTGCAAGAAATCAGGGGTGTCATCAGCAGCATTGCCGTAATACTGGTGAAGGGGACATATAATCCACCAGATCATAGCACTCGTCCAGAACCGTGTACTCCCAATCTCCAAATGTCGGCATCATCAGATTGGAGCTTCCACAGGCAACCGTCTCGATCTCCGGATCCAGCATTTTCATAATGCGGGAGGTCTCCGCTGCTGTTCTTCCATATTCATATGCAGTCTTATGTCCCATCTGCCAGGGACCATCCATCTCATTTCCAAGACACCAGGTCCTGATATTGTGAGGCTCTGCGTGTCCGTTCGCCTTACGCATATCGCTGTAATAGGTACCGCCTTTGAAATTACAGTATTCCAGAAGATTTCTGGCTTCCTCCGGTCCTCTTGTGCCAAGATTAACTGCCATCATCACATCGGTATCCGCTTTCTTCGCCCAGTCCACAAACTCATCCAGACCAAAATGGTTATTCTCGATCACGCCCCACGCCAGCTCCGGTCTGGCTGGTCTTAATTCCTTTGGTCCTACGCTGTCCTCCCACTTAAACCCGGAAACAAAGTTACCTCCCGGATAACGGACAATAGGAACCTGCAGCTCTCTTACCAGCTCCAGAGTATCCTTACGGAAGCCCTGCTCGTCAGACAACGGGCTGCCCTCCTGATAAATTCCCTGGTAAACAGCTCGACCAAGCTGCTCAATAAATGATCCGAAAATTCGTTTATCCACCTTTCCGGTGAGGAAATATTTGTCAATAACGATCTGCGCTTTTTTCATAGGTATCCTCCTTATATGGTACCAGTTGTATGGCATTTTTCTGTCTTTATGTATCTATTATTTAATGGCATACGAATTTTTTACCAGATTTTTTCTTCCGATATAGTTGACTTTTTTCCGATAATGATTACAGTAAAAAATGGCGAAAGGAGTCCGGACCATGAATTTTTTCGAAGCTGCAGACAGGGATTTTTCCATTCAGTTCTGCGAATACAACTATTCAAACCCTGATTATGATCAGATCTACCGTCCCAACGGAAGCGGAGACTATCTGTTTTTGCTTTTTAAGACACCCATGAAGGTTTATCTGGATAAAAAACTCAGTATTTCCGGGGAAAATGCGTGTATTCTCTATGCCCCCGGGTATGAGCAGCATTATAAGGCTGTTCACAGATTCCGGAACAGCTACCTTCATTTTTCCTATAAGGCAGATCTGAAAAAACAGTATGGGATCCCACTTAACACTGTTTTTTATCCGGGAAACTGTGAAGAGATCGATGCCTGCATCCGGCTCCTTCACAAAGAACATATAGCAAATGATTTATTTTCCGATAAATACGAGTATACTCTCTTTCAGCAGCTTATGATTACAATTGCAAGGGGACTTAAAAGCCATCAGATACATGGAAGTGGAACAGAAGGAGACAGTCTTTATTCTGCATTTCGAAAGCTTCGGCTGGAAATGCTCACGAACTACGCTAAGTCATGGGACACCACAGAGCTTTGTAAAAAGGTCAGTCTGGAAAAAAGCCAGTTCTATTCCTGCTATCAGAAATTTTTCCAGAGTACCCCTCATGCAGATTTGCTTCAGATCCGTATGGATAAGGCGAAAAACCTGCTGACAAATGAAGCACTGACTGTCCAGCAGATTGCGCTGATGTGCGGATTTTCAGATTTTTCCCATTTCAGCAGATATTTCAGGAAACAGGTAGGATGCTCTCCCCTGCAATGGCGCAGAAAATGGGAGAGCCCACTAGAGCCTGTTTGAAAAACGGCTCTAATACTTTAACGATATTTCCAGATTCCGTGAAGTGCATAGGACAAAAGAAACAGGCACTTCTCAGCGGCCCATAGCCAACGTAACGGTACACCTGATAGGTCATGATGGCAGATTGGCTTGTTTCTTGACTTTCCGCCCTGGGACAGACGATATTTCAGATAGGGCTTATTGATTCCTGTGGCATGTCCGTATTTTCGCACCACCTTCAGCCAGGTGATATAATCCTCATGGCTGTCATCATGCTCCATCGGAAATTCCAGTGCCACCTCACGGAGAATCAGAACGGAAGAACAGTTAATGCTGTTATGTTTCAGAAGCTCATGATAATCCAGCCTGGATTTAACCGGAATATACTTGCCTGTAAAGGTTCCGTCCTGATTCATGAGATCACGTCCTGTGGAGCAGATTACATCACCGGTCATTGCAAGAGCGGCCAGCTGTGCCGCCAGCTTTCCCTCTTCCCACCAGTCATCTGCATCCAGAAATGCCACATATCTGCCTTTCGCAACAGACACACCGCGGTTACGGGAACCGGCAGCACCAAGATTTCGCTCATTTTTTATATAAACAAAATCCGGTCTGTTTTCCCATGGAATGAGAACTTCCCGGGTTCCATCAACAGAGCCGTCATCAATGACAATCAGCTCCAGTGGTACATCCTGCGCATAAACAGACTGTACTGCCCGGGTGATGTATTTCTCACCATTATATACGGGCATGATCACAGATATTTGTGGGGTTTGCCCTGCTTCCCGTTTTGTATTTGTATTATGAAATTCACTATCCTGTATAGTTCCCACCCATTTCTGTCTTTCCACGTTATGCACTCCTTATTATTTCTGCTTCTGAAGCGTTTTCATTGTTTCTATTATAGCCCAGAACCTTTTCTTCGTCCAGAAAGGAAAAAAGATTGTAAATATGGAAAATACTGTTGTTACAGGCATTACAGCAATCAGGCAATTCCATATTCTATCAGCAGTTTATTTCGATATTCTTTATCCGTGGTGACTTTTAATAATTCGCTGATGCGATTGGATAGAATAAGCTTCTCGATTAAGGTCGCCATTTCATCCTGACCTTCCTGTCTTCCTTCTTGTCTTCCCTCTTGTCTTCCTTCTTGCCAACCTTCTTGCCGACCTTCTTGCCGACCTTCTTGCCGACCTTCTTGCCGACCTTCTTGCCGACCTTCTTGCCGACTTTCTTTAAATCGCTTTACACATGTCAAATCCGCCTCCTTCGGTTTGTATTTTCTGTTTAAATCAGTTGCAAGTTTCGGATTCCAGCCATTACAGCAAGAAAATCATAGGCATCTTCTGGTAAATTTGAAAAAAACCTCTGGGTTTTCCTTCTATATATAATTTAATTTCGTTCGATCATTGGTTCTTTTTAAGAAACCGCCAAACCTGACGCAGGTCTGTTTGAAACCATTCCTCATTTTTGAAATGGCGCATTTCAAAAATTACCAATGATTTTTCCACAAACAACCGCTTTAATTCTTCGGGAAATATTTCTGTACGAAATAAATCATCCATTTTTCTCGCTGCTTTCCAGCGTTTCCTCCCAAAATATATTACAATATGAATGACTGGGTAAAATTTATCCCTTTTCCTGGCTCCAGAAAGATATTCTTCTCCGTTCTTCAAGTCTCCAGCT
>ENA-OQBL01001295-OQBL01001295.1-human-gut-metagenome-genome-assembly--contig:-NODE-1295-length-9994-cov-7.218709_pt1 | contig 9994 bp, 10 predicted proteins | sample MGYA00242747_ERZ504553 | MGnify/ENA primary metagenome ERZ504553 (study PRJEB26092, sample SAMD00036240) | human gut metagenome | host: Homo sapiens | study: EMG produced TPA metagenomics assembly of...
GAGAGAGATCAAAGCGGCCAGAGGGGAGATTTTTGGATGCAAGGGGAAAAGTTCTGGCATCAAACAGGACGGTATGTACAAATCTCTGTGATCCACAGTCAGATTAAAGAACCTGAAAAAGTAATCGCCCTGCTGTCTGAAAAACTGAAAATAGATGAGGCAGAAGTGAGAAAAAGAAGTGGAGAAAATCTCTTCCATAGAAATAGTAAAGACAAATGTGGAAAAAAGTACAGGTGATGAGATAAGAGAGTGCAGTCTGGCAGGGGTGAAAGTTGATGAGGATTATAAGCGTTACTATCCATGTGGAAGTCTGGCTTCAAAAGTCATTGGCTTTACGGGAGGTGATAATCAGGGAATTATCGGTCTGGAAGTGAAATATGAAGAAATCCTGAGGGGACAGCCGGGTAAAATCCTGACAACAACAGATGCCAGGGGTGTGGAAATTGATAAATTGGGTGAGACAAGGGAAAAACCGATAGAGGGGAAAAGCCTGATAATCAGCCTTGATGTAAATATTCAGGAATTTGCGCAGCAGTCAGCTTTGAAAGTAATGGAGGAAAAGCAGGCAGAACGTGTATCTATCCTGCTGATGAATCCACAGAACGGCGAAATATATGCATGTGTCAATGTGCCGGAATTTGACCTGAATGATCCTTTTATCCTGACAGATGATCTGAATATGCAGTTAAATGAATCCGGGATAACAATACCGTCGGAAGATCACAATGAACAAAGTGAACTGGCAGTGCAGATTGCATCAGGAAAAACAAATACAGAAAGAAAGCAGGAATTACTGAATCAGATGTGGAGAAATCCCTGCCTGAATGATACTTATGAACCGGGCTCCACATTTAAAATCATCACCATGGCAGCCGGACTGGAGGCTGGTGTTGTTTCACCTGGGGACCGTTTTTATTGTCCCGGATATAAAGTGGTGGAGGATCGCAGAATCCACTGTGCAAAAAGAACAGGACATGGATCCCAGAATTTTGTGGAAGGTGCACAGAATTCCTGTAACCCTGTGTTTATAGAGGTGGGGCTTCGCCTTGGGGTAGAACGTTATTATAAGTATTTCAGACAGTTTGGACTTCTGGATAAAACCGGGACAGATCTTCCGGGAGAGGCAGGAACTATTATGCATCAGAAGAAAAATATGGGAGAAGTGGAACTGGCAACGGTTTCTTTTGGACAGTCTTTTCAGATTACGCCTGTTCAGCTGGCTGCAACAGTAAGTTCACTTATAAACGGAGGCAGACGGGTGACACCGCATTTTGGAGTCGCAGTGTTAAATCCTGACAGAACAGAGGGTGAGAAACTGATTTTTCCGGTAAAGGAAGGAATTGTCTCTGAAGAGACTTCGAAGGAAATAAGAGAAATCCTGGAAACAGTAGTATCTCAGGGTTCCGGAAAAAATGCGAAAAATTGAAGGATATGCCATCGGTGGGAAAACTGCCACTTCTCAGACACTGCCAAGAAGTGCAAATCGTTATATTTCCTCTTTTTTGGGATTTGCACCTGCAGAAGATCCGCAGATACTGGGACTGTGTATTATTCATGATCCGAAAGGAATCTATTATGGAGGGACAGTAGCTGCACCTGTGATACGTGGTATTTTTGAGAATATCCTGCCATATCTTGGAATTGAAAAAGTGATGTTTCTGATTTTTCTGCAGAAGGCAATTAGGGAAATTCCGCAGGCAGGGTTGATAAATAAGCAAAAAAGCCTTATACTAAAAGAAATCTGAAAGTAAAAAACTTTCAGGAAAAAACGAAAGAATGAACGAGGTGTAAGATGGAATTTCAAGTTGTAATCCCTGTGCTGATTTCTTTTGCAATCAGCGTTGTATTAGGACCGGTCATCATTCCTTTTCTTCGGAGACTGAAGATGGGCCAGACAGAAAGAACAGAGGGTGTACAGTCCCATTTAAAGAAAGCAGGAACACCTACAATGGGTGGAGTGATCTTTCTGATCGCCACAGCGATAACTGCATTATTTTATGTAGGGGATTATCCGAAGATCATTCCGGTACTGTTCCTGACTCTTGGATTTGGAATTATCGGATTTCTGGATGATTATCTGAAGGTTGTGCTGAAACGCTCAGACGGACTGCTGCCATGGCAGAAATTTTTACTTCAGGTAGTTCTGACTGCGATTTTTGTATTTTATATTGTTAAGTATACAGATATCTCACTGACTATGAGAATCCCATTCTGGAGCGGACATTTCCTGAATCTTGGATGGCTGGCAGTTCCGGTCCTTTTCTTTGCTGTGATCGGTACTGTGAATGGAGTTAACTTTACGGATGGTCTGGATGGTCTTGCTTCCAGTGTGACTCTGATCGTTGCAGTATTTTTTACAGTAGTTTCTATTGGAATGAAATCGGGGATCGAGCCGATTACAGGTGCAGTTGTGGGAGGACTGATGGGATTTCTGCTGTTTAATGTATATCCGGCAAAAGTGTTTATGGGAGACACAGGTTCTCTGGCATTGGGCGGTTTTGTTGCAGGTACGGCTTATGTGATGCAGATGCCGTTATTTATCCTGATCGTGGGTCTGATCTATCTGATAGAAGTACTTTCCGTTATCATTCAGGTAACTTATTTCAAGGCAACACATGGAAAGCGTATCTTTAAGATGGCACCGATCCATCATCATTTTGAGTTATGCGGATGGTCTGAAACACGTGTAGTTGCGGTATTCTCAGTTATTACAGCGGTTATGTGTATGGTCGCACTGCTGGCACTGTAAGATTTTGGCTAAGCAGATTTCAGCGTTATGCTGATAAAAGGGAGGAAAATTATTATGGAATTACAGGGAAAAAAGGTACTTGTATTCGGTTCCGGAAAAAGCGGAATCGGAGCATCTGACCTTCTGGCAAAGGTAGGAGCATTTCCGGTTATCTATGACGGAAATGCCGAAACAGATAAAGACGCAGTTGTACATAAAACAGATGGGACATATCCGGTCACTGTATATGCAGGAGAACTTCCGAAAGAAGTACAGGACAGTCTTGATCTGGTAGTTTTAAGCCCCGGAGTGCCGACAGATCTTCCACTTGTAAAGAGTTTTTATGAGCAGGGGCTTCCGGTATGGGGAGAGGTGGAACTGGCATACAGAGTAGGTGACGGTGAAGTGCTTGCCATCACAGGAACAAACGGAAAAACTACTACAACAGCACTTCTTGGAAAAATTATGCAGGATGCACGTGAGTCTGTTTTTGTAGTCGGCAATATTGGAACCCCATATACTTCCAAAGCACTGGAGATGAAGCCAAATTCTATAACTGTTGCAGAAATCAGCAGTTTTCAGCTGGAAACGATTGATGAGTTTGCACCAAAGGTATCTGCAATCCTGAATATTACAGAGGACCATCTGAACCGTCATCATACAATGGAAGAGTATATACGTGTGAAAGAACTGATCACTGAGAATCAGGGTACAGAAGATGTATGCGTGCTGAATTATGAAGATGAGGTTCTGCGTGAGTTTGGAAAACATCTGACTCCACGAGTGGTATATTTCTCCAGCGGACGTAAACTGGATGAGGGAATTTATCTGGATGGAAATAAAATCATCCTGAAGGACGGAGAAAAAGAAATCGAAGTAGTTAAGACAGAAGATCTGAAGCTTCTTGGAAAACACAATTTTGAGAACGTTATGGCCGCAGTTGCAATGGCTTACTACGATGGAGTATCCTTGGAAAGCATCCGTAAGAGCATCTGTGAATTTACAGCTGTTGCACACAGAATCGAATATGTGACAGAGAAAAAAGGCGTTGTATATTATAATGATTCCAAAGGAACTAACCCGGATGCGGCAATTAAAGGAATCCAGGCAATGAACCGTCCGACACTTCTGATCGGCGGCGGTTATGATAAACAGTCCGGTTATGATGAATGGATTGAGGCATTTGACGGAAAGGTACGTTATCTGGTGCTGATCGGTCAGACAAAGGAGAAAATCAAAGAAGCTGCTGAGAAACATGGTTTCCATGACATCATCCTCTGCGAAAATCTGAAAGAGGCAGTAAAGGTATGTGAGGAGAAAGCACAGCCTGGAGATGCTGTTTTGCTTTCTCCCGCATGTGCAAGCTGGGGACAGTTTGATAACTATGAACAGCGTGGAGATATGTTCAAGGAATATGTAAGAAATCTGTAGAATATCTATAAGTAAGAATTATAGCTGTCCGGCAGAGAAAGACGAAGCTGCAGTGACCGGCTATAGATAATTTTGCGGAGAAACAGATGGCGCGAAAAAGAGCGACAGATTTATCAAAAACAGATATGACGATGCTGGTACTGATAGTACTGCTTGTGATTTTTGGCCTGGCAGTATTATTCAGCTCCAGTGAATATAATGGCAGAGTACGTTTCGGCGACTCTGCCTGTTATTTTAAGAAACAGTTATTTGCCACAGCATTGGGTATGGGAGTGATGTATATGGTTTCTTCCATTGATTATCATTTTTTTCTGAGGCTGGGACCAGTGGCATATCTGATTTCAATGTTTTTGTCCGGCGCAGTACTTTTTGTAGGTCAGGAGATCAACGGCTCAAAAAGATGGCTGAATCTTGGACCTTTATCTTTTCAGCCTTCAGAGTTTGCGAAAGTTGCTGTGATCCTTTTTCTTGCATGGCAGATCGAGCGTACAAAAAAAGCAACCAGGGGCTTTGGATTTATGTGCAGGACAATACTGACCCTGCTGCCGATCATTGGTCTTGTAGGTTCAAATAATCTGAGTACAGCGATCATTATTCTGGGTATCGGTGGAATCCTGATTTTTGTATCCAATCCGGGATATCTGGAATTTATCGGGCTTGGCAGCGCAGGTGCAGGTTTCATAGCTGTTTTTCTTGCTGCAGAGAGTTATCGTCTGGAACGTCTTGCAATCTGGAGAAATCCGGAGAAATATGAAAAAGGATTTCAGACGATCCAGGGACTGTATGCCATCGGCAGCGGCGGAATATTCGGCAGAGGATTTGGAAACAGTCTGCAGAAACTTGGATTTGTTCCGGAAGCGCAGAATGATATGATTTTTTTCGATTATATGTGAGGAAATGGGAGCAGCCGGAGCTATCTTTCTGATTTTTCTGTTTGCAATGCTTCTGTGGCGGCTGGGTGTGGCTGCCATGCATGCAAAAGATCTGGCCGGAGCTCTTATCTGTTGCGGGATTATGGGGCATCTGGCTCTTCAGGTTATTTTGAATATTGCAGTGGTGACCAATACAATCCCCAATACAGGCATTACGCTGCCTTTTATCAGTTATGGAGGAACTTCGGCAGTGTTTCTTCTTGGGGAAATGGGACTTGCGATGAATGTTGGGAAATGTGACAGGATAAATTGAATTACAGGTTTCAGAATGGCGTAACATATAATAGAAAAAGCCATAAACTGTAAAGTAAGAGACTCTTTGGGAGCAAAAGGTTGGATGAAATCCATGTGACAGGTAAAGCTTCTCTCAGCGGAGAGATTTTTATACAGGGATCTAAAAATGCAGCACTTCCAATGATAGCCGCATCTCTGATGCACAGAGGACTAAGCATTCTGAGGGGATGCCCCAGAATTTCAGATGTTTTCTGTATGGAAGAGATTTTGAAAAGTCTTGGTGCAGTGACCTGGTGGGACGATCATGATCTTTATCTGGATTGTTCCTGCGCAGACGGAACAGAAATTCCTGCAGTCTATACAGGCAGAATGCGTTCTTCGATCATTCTGGCAGGTGCGGTGCTTGCAAGAAACAGAAAATGCAGGATAGGGTATCCGGGCGGATGTACGATCGGGAAAAGACCAATAGATCTCCATCTTATGGCACTGAGAGCACTTGGCGCGGATGTCTGGGAAAATGCATCAGGCCTGGATGGAGAATGTGTCAGATTTGAAGGGCAGGATATTGTGTTTCCGAAATCGAGTGTGGGAGCTGCTCAACAGGCAATACTGGCAGCAGTTCTTGCAAAAGGTGTAACACATCTTTATAATTGTGCGAAAGAACCGGAGGTTTTCTGGCTCTGCAGATATCTGAAAACAATGGGAGCACTGATAGAAGGAGAAGAAACCGGTGAAATTACGATCAGAGGAGTGGATGAACTGAAAGGCGGAGACTACCGTATTCCTCCGGATCGTATTGTTGCAGGCACCTATCTGTGTGCGGCTGCGGCAGCAAGAAGTAAGATTATTCTTCATAATGTACCTGTGGAGGAATTGCAGTCGTTTATGGAAGTATATCGGAAAATAGGTGGACAATATCAAGTAAATGGTGGTACACTAGAGGTCAATGGAAAGAATGCTGTCAGACCGGCTGTTTTAGTAGAAACAGAAATTTATCCGGGTTTTCCCACAGATCTGCAGGCTCCGTTGATGGCGGTGCTGACAGGTGCGCAGGGACAGAGTACCATACGGGAAAATATTTTTGACCGGAGATTTGGCAGTGCTTTTCAGATGAAAAAAATGGGCGCAGATATTTCCGTAAGCGGAAACCAGGCAATCATAAGAGGGGGAAAAACTCTTAAGGGAACACAGGTACAGGCAGGAGATCTCAGAGGTGGTGCAGCCCTGCTCATTGCCGCACTTATGGCAGAGGGAGAAACCTGTGTTACAGGAGCCGGGTTTATCAGCAGGGGCTATGAGCATATCTGTGAAGATTTACGGACTTTGGGCTGCAGAATATGGCAGCCGGGGACAGAGGATTTGAGGATTTATGAGAGAAAGTAATTATGGGAAAAGACCTCCTATGAGTAAAAGGACGAAGAAGATGCTGGCAGGTATGATAGGCGCCGGAGTTATGGTCGCTGTGATAGTATTTTTTTTCCTATTATAAAGTAGATACTGTTGAGGTGAGGGGAACTTCCCATTATACAGACGAAGAAGTAAAGAATATGGTGCTTCGGGGACCGATGGCTTCCAATTCGGTCCTTGCACCACTGCTCTACAGCACTACAAATACAGAGGACATTGCATATGTAGATGCATTTAAAGTTACCCAGCTGAACCGAAATACCATCTGTATCAGCGTAAAAGAGAAAAAAAACAGTCGGATGCATCCGATATCTTGACAGTTACATTTATTTTGACAGAAATGGCATTTTTGTGGAGGGTTCTCAGAACAGAGATGAGACGGTTCCGTATTTTGACGGAATTCAGGTGAACAGCATCGTGATGGATGAGAAACTGGATATTAAAGGAGATACTGTACTGAATACAGCTGTAGCATTGTCTACAATCTTTCAGAAAAATGATATGATCCCCGATCATATCCAGTTTGACAGCAGCTATTCTATCAGCCTCATCTATGGGGATATAACTGTTCAGCTTGGAAAAGATGCTGATCTGGAAGAGAAGATGAACCGAGTGATAGCGATTCTGCCCAAAATTCAGGGAAAAAAAGGTATTCTTCATATGGAGAGTGTGGCTACGGAGTCCAATACCTTTGAAGAAGAACTGGAACAGGAAGAAGTTACTGCTGAGAACTGGAATGGCGGTTATGATGAAGATGGCAATTATACCGGAGACGGCGAGTATGACGAGGATGGTAATTATGTAGGTGCAAAACCGAAGACTGCTCTTGAGGAAGCAATTGAGAACTGGAATGGCGGTTATGATGAGGAAGGGGATTATACCGGAGCAGGTGAGTATGACGAATCCGGTAATTATGTGGGACCGAAGCCTACACAGGAATCTCTGGATGCGGCATCTGATGAGTCGGGAGATGGTTCAGGAGATGAAAGTTCCGCAGATGACCAGAGTTCTGAAACTTCAGAAGATGGAGAAAGTGATTCATCATATGACGACGGAAACTCAGATGATTCAGATGGATATGGTGATTATACAGAAGATAACAGTGATTATCAGGGGGATGATTCTGAGGGATATTGATAGTATATGGAAACTTTGAGATCAGAGAAGGCTCCGTACACTGATACAACATATTTACCGGAATTGCCGAAAAAGAGTGAAAAAAGTATAAAAAACAAAATTATGGTTGATTAATTCTCAAAAAAAATATATGATATATCTATATGTAACTTTGATATAAATCACTGAAAAGGATATCAGGTATAAATAAAGGAGGAAGTACGTTGTTAGAGATTATGTCAAACGAGGCTGAATCATCTGCCAAGATCATAGTGATCGGTGTAGGTGGAGCCGGAAATAATGCAGTAAACAGAATGGTGGAAGAGGCCATCGGCGGAGTAGAGTTTGTAGGTGTTAATACTGATAAGCAGGCTTTAACTCTGTGCAAAGCTCCAACTGTACTTCAGATTGGCGAGAAGATTACCAAAGGTCTTGGTGCAGGAGCCCAGCCTGAGGTTGGACAGAAAGCAGCAGAGGAGAGCATTGAAGAAGTAAAACAGTTAATGGAAGGTGCGGATATGGTATTCGTTACCTGTGGTATGGGAGGCGGAACCGGAACCGGAGCTGCACCTGTTATCGCAGCAGCAGCGAAAGAAATGGGTATCCTTACAGTTGGCGTTGTTACAAAACCTTTCCGTTTTGAAGCAAGAACTCGTATGAATAATGCACTTGCAGGCATTGAGAATCTGAAGAAAGCAGTGGATACATTAATCGTTATCCCGAATGATAAATTACTGGAAGTTGTAGATCGCAGAACAACCATGCCGGAAGCTCTGAAGAAGGCTGATGAAGTTCTGCAGCAGGCAGTACAGGGCATTACAGACCTGATCAATCTGCCGGCTCTGATTAACCTTGACTTTGCAGACGTTCAGACTGTAATGACAGACAAGGGAATTGCCCATATCGGTATCGGCGAAGCAAGAGGAGACGACAAAGCTATGGAAGCTGTACAGCAGGCCGTATCTTCTCCACTTCTTGAGACAACCATCAAAGGTGCTACACATGTTATCATTAATATTTCCGGAGATATTTCTCTTATGGATGCCAATGATGCCGCAAGCTATGTACAGGAGCTTACAGGTGAGGAAGCAAACATCATCTTTGGTGCCATGTATGATGATACAGTTGCTGACTACTGCAGAATCACAGTGATTGCAACAGGTCTGAATGATGATAACCTTCAGCAGACCCCTTTCGGAAAAAGAAGCACAGCTTCTTCCTTTGGTGCAAGAAGACCTTCTTCCACAGCAACGACAGGTACAGCAACAGCCGGAACTGCAGCAGGAAGCGGTATGAACATGCCTAGCTTCAGCCTTCCAACTATGAATGCCACACCATTTGGAGCATCTAAGACTCCGTCAAGCACTGTTCAGAAGAAGGATATCCAGATTCCGGATTTCTTAAGAAACAGATAGGATTATCTGTTTTGCAGTGAAATAATTTACAGACAGACAAAAGAGACATATTCCATATAGATGGACATGTCTCTTTTTTTGACCGAATCAGGGAAGTTCATTATCCCTGATATACGGGTGAAAATCCTGTTGCCATGATGTTGATATTATGCGCCACAATGGCACTGGAAGGTGTCACATCTTGTATCGGAAGATGCATGTGCATTAGAGCCGTCTACCTGAATGGAGGATGCTGTACATTTGCAGTTATCATTATAGGTACAGTTATGGGCTTTGCAGTCGATCTGGATTTTGTCGCAGCCACAGTCATCTGTATAGCTGTCTTTCATGGAACTGCCGGTTCTCTCTTGGAAACTGCCGCAGCTTGTCTCATTTGCAGAAGTAGCATTTTCGCCTGTCACGTCAATATCACCCTTTGAACAGAGCTGTTCTTTGTTGTAAACACAGGTCATTGCTGAACATTTAAGAATTGTCATAGAGTTACCCTCCTGAAAAAATCTGAGATAACTATTCAATACTGCTGTAGTGCAAGAGTACTGAACAGTTATATTGAATAAGCTTCGGAGATAGGATGTGCAGTTTGAGAGAAAATATACATGAGATCGTTACTGTTCACTCCGTTCACAGTAACGTAGCCAAAATTCATTCCAGATTGCCTGCGGCAATGGAATTTTGGCTTGTATGTCTCGGGATTTTGGCATATTCATGCCAAAACACCTCGCGGAATAGTG